>Ga0208459_1001752_pt1 | contig 19782 bp, 14 predicted proteins | sample AD_UKC087_MetaG_FD_184433 | JGI IMG/M metagenome (GOLD analysis project Ga0208459, IMG submission 184433) | Active sludge microbial communities of municipal wastewater-treating anaerobic digesters from USA - AD_UKC087_MetaG (SPAdes) (version 2) | ecosystem: Engineered > Bioreactor > Anaerobic >... | reverse complement strand
CAACCCCTTAACATCAACACTACGAGCCATTTGCTCCTCCCCATAAGCGTTAGTTTGGTCGCTACGCCTATTATCGGAGTTGCCCTTGGCTCGTTCCACCTTTTTACAGAACTATAGAGACGGAACCCGATCGTAATCAAATCAAGAGGGTATTTCGTAAAGACTTCCGCCTTTCCCGGCTTTACGCACACGATGTATTCCAGTGCGAACACGCCGCAATTGGTCTTGAGATCGAAGATATGCGCACAGGGAACGATGTCCACGATGGTGGCGTCCGGCAGATTCCTGGCAATGTGGTCGTACATCAGGTACTCGATGGAAGGCATCTCCACGGCAACAACCTTGTTGTGGCATTCGCGTTCATGAAGAATCGTGACAACAAGAAAGAGTAGTTCATCGTGCGGCCTCCTCCCTTTCATTATTGCTCCGGCAACTAAACATAGAAATGATGAATTACGATGCCATACAAAAAGGCCTGTCCTTCAATCCTAGACAACAGGAAATATGTTTCCATATTTACTTGCCGGAGCAATAATTTGGCTCGTGACAAGTCTGGGGGGGCAGATTTTAACACCCGGACGGGCAGTTTGTACACATCCCCCTTCCAATGGTCGAGGTGTATCATAGCTTGCACAAGTCGGCATCGTGTGGTATACATAATGGTTTGCACGTCCCCTCGTGCTAAACAATCTCGACACTATTTCAAGACATAATGACAGCCGACAGGCTGCTTCATAAAAAAGGAGAGAACCATGACACCTTCGCGCACATCACGCATAGCGCTTTTCCTCTACCTCCTGGCAGCACTCATTACCCTCGCAGGGTGTGGGGGCAGCAGTGGAAGCAGCACTAGCAATCTCGAAGCTGCCTCCAGCATAGCCGGCATGGAATTGAACGGACAGATGGGTCCCCTCACCGTCGACGACGATGTCGTGGTTCCTCCAGACGCTGTCGTGACCCTCGACGGCACGACGATCAAGGGCAACGTGTTCGTCCTCAAAGGCGCCCAGCTGTTTGCAAACGGGGCGACCATCATCGGGAACGTGCAGGCCTACGACGCGCACCTCGTAGATCTCAGGCAGGGAACCTTCGTCGACGGGGACGTCCAGGGAGAAGGCACGCGGTCCGTCCTCGTGCGCGACGGCACGATGGTGGGGGGCAACGTCCAGATCAAGCAGGCGAACGCACCCGCCGACGTGGACGCCCTCTGGGTCGACAGTGCCGCGGTCGAGGGAGACGTGCAGGCGGAGAAGAGCTCAGGCCGGCTGCGGGTGACGGGGAGCCGGGTCGGTGGAAATCTCCAGTTCGTGGAGAACTCGACCGGCATCTACGACATCAGGGACAACCGGATCGACGGTGACATCCAGTTCTTCAAGAACAAGGGGGCGGCAACAATCACCGACAACTCCGTGAAGGGAAACCTCCAGAGCAAGGAGAACTCCCCTTCGCCCACAATCACACGCAACACCGTCGACGGAGACCTCGAGATCGAGTAAAAAACCGCGATGACCCGGTTACGATAATTCAGGGAAACGTGTAGCGGCTGCGATCCGGTCGGGTACGTGGCCCCATGCTGAGGGCTGGTGTCCGATCAGCTCGTGGCCGGTTCAATCTACCTCGGTCTCCTCGCGCCCACGGCAGCCCTTTCAGTCGAGCCGGACGCTGTCGTCGCCCCCGCCTTCCACGCTCCCCATCGTGGAGAGGCGTTGCAGTGCATCGGTATCCCCGCGCACTTCCGCGTCGAGGAAAGTCAGGATCCACGTGAAGATGTCGTCCGTCGAGCCATCGTCGAACTCGTGTTCCACTCCTTCGAGCGCAACCAGAATGCGCCTGCCTTCCAGGCGTGACATGCCGGTCCTGGTCAACGCGATCGGCGCGACCTTGTCCTGTGTCCCGCTGATGCCGAGGAACGGCAGGTCGACACCGACCAGCCCTGCCTGGCTGCGACCGAACGCCGGCAGGACCGGCTGCCCGAAATACGGGATGTAGCCGACCGCCGCCTTGAGCCGCGGTTCGAAGGTGATCCGTTCCCATGACAACCCCATGTCGAGGTATGAGGTCGTCAGGCCGGCGCCCCCCAGGAGCATCATCGTCTCGCCGCCCATGCTCACCCCGAAGCCGCCGACCTGCGCCGCATCGACGTGATCCTTCCATTGCGGGTGCTCCAGCACGAGGGTGAGGGCCGCCGATATCGCCAGCGGCCGCATCGCCTCCAGCGCCGTGAAGTTTTCCAGGTTCAGCGCCACGCCCAGGGCGTCGCCGAGGTCGTCGATCTTCAGGTCGGAAAAGCGCGAGTCGCCGTGAAACGGGGCGATCACGACGTAACCGTAGCTCGCAACGATGGACAATGCCGAGATGTATTTCTCCGAGGAGATCGGGCTGTCGTTCAGGCCGTGGGAGAACACGACCACGGGATACGCAGATCCGTCGGCAAACAAAGGCGGGGCCGATCCGGTCTGCATGTGCGGCAGGACATCGCGGGTCGGCAGCTCATAGTCGGGACGGGGATTGTCGTCCGTCGTGGGGTAGAACACGAGCACCACGTACTCGACCGTCTGCCCGGCATAATCACCGTAGATACCGGGGTCCTGCGGTGCGGTCACGGAGACGGTCAGCGTGTTGTCAGGGTCGGCCAGCAGATCGGTCGCATACCGCGGCATGCCGTTTCCCGACGGGGCGCCTTCCCAGTAGCTCTCGGCGTCCTCGCCGGCACCCACCCGAGTGAAGTCCTGTTCGACGTTGCTGCACGCTACCTCATAGGGGCCGGGCAGCGGCAGGGCCTGCACCGTGGTGGTCGGCAGGGTGCCGCCGCCACCGTCGCTGCCGCCGCACGATGCCGCGAAGACGCACAGGAGTATCGAAAGAAACAGGGGCACGGGTTTCATATGTTTTGACTCCTTCATGACAGACAACCCCTTCACTAGAGGCAACCCTGATAAATTGCAAGGTAAAAAGTCCCCGGTCAGACCTTATGGGTCGGCCTCGTGGACCGTTCACGGTACGGCCGCAGAACCCTGTTGACAACACCGTCGATCCTGAACCACAATCCCCACGAACCGTCACGGTCACTGTGAACTGAAGGGAGCACCCATGGATCCATGGCACGCGCTGAGCGTCGAGGCATCGCTGAGAAGACTCGGGGCCGACCCGGCCGACGGCCTGAGCGATGCCGAGGCGTCCGGGCGGCTGAGCGAGCACGGGCCCAACGAGCTCAAGGAGACCGGCATCAAGAGCCCCGTGCTCATCCTGTGGGAGCAGTTCACCGCGGTCATGGTCCTCATCCTCATCGCTGCAGCGGTGGTCTCCGGCTTCATCGGCAAGACGGTGGAGATGGTCGCCATCCTGGCCATCGTGGTGATGTTCGCCATGCTCGGCTTTGTCCAGGAGTACCGGGCCGAGCGTGCCATCGCGTCGCTCAAGAAGCTCGCGGTGCCGCTCGTGAGGGTCCGCAGGAACGGCGTCCTGCGCGAGATGTCGGCCCGGGAGCTGGTGCCCGGGGATGTCCTCTCCCTGGAGGCGGGCAACACCGTCCCGGCAGACATCCGCCTCGTCGATGCCGTCAACCTGCGCATCCAGGAGTCCGCACTGACCGGCGAGTCCGAACCAGTCGAAAAGATCACCGACGCGATTCCCGAGGCCGACCTCCCGCTGGGTGACCGCCGCAACATGGCGTACATGGGCACGAACGTGACCATGGGGCGAGGGTCGGGGCTCGTGGTTCAGACCGGCATGCAGACCGAGCTCGGAACCATCGCCACCCTCATCCAGGGCGTGGCCTCGGAGCCGACGCCGCTGCAGACCAGGCTCGACAGGGTGGGAAAGACGCTGGCCGTCGCCGGCATCGTCGCCGCGGTCCTGATCGGGGGCATCGGCATCATCAACGGCGAGTCCTTCGTGAACATGCTCATCATGGGCGTCAGCATCGCCGTGGCCGTGATCCCGGAGGGGCTCCCCGCGGTGGTGACCATCACCCTGGCCCTCGGGGCACAGCGCATGCTCAAGCGCCGTGCGCTCATCCGCAAGCTTCCCGCCGTGGAGACCCTGGGCTCGGTGACCGTGATCTGCTCCGACAAGACAGGCACGCTGACGGAAAACCGCATGACCGTGACCTTCATCGACGTCGCGGGGTACAGCCTGGACCTGAATGAATCCATGCGCGGCCGCTCCCCCGCGCTGAACCCCGGCGACATACGATGGGACCTCGTCGAGAACCAGCCCCGGCCCATCTGGCTCGCCCTCATGGCAGGCGCCCTGTGCAACGACGCCGTCCTGAAACCGGACGCGGGCCAGGGGCGGTACCACACCCTGGGGGATCCCACCGAGGGGGCCCTGGTCGTGGCTGCCGCACAGATGGGCATGGTCAAGGAGCACATGGAGACTTTCCTGCCGCGGATCGCCGAGCTGCCCTTCGATTCGAACCGCAAACGCATGACCACGCTCCACAGGCTTCCATCGGAAGAAGAGCCGCCCGGGTATCTCCTCCCGGTCATGAAGCCGGGCGCCACTCACGTGGCCTTCACCAAGGGCTCGCTGGACGGGCTCCTGGAGGTCTCTTCACGCGTCCTGTCGGAAAACCTCGAGGCGCTTCCCGTCGATGAGCTCAAGGACCGCATCATCGCCGCGAACGACAGCCTGGCGGCGCAGGGCATGAGGGTGCTCGGGGTCGCCCTGCAGTGGCTGTATCCAGGCGACGACCCCTCGCAAATCCGCGAGGAGGACCTTGCGTTCATCGGCATGGTCGGCATGATCGACCCGCCACGGCCCGAGGTGAGGGAGGCGGTCCAGGTCTGCAGGAATGCAGGCATCAGGCCGGTCATGATCACGGGCGACCACCCCCTGACCGCATCGGCCATCGCCCGGGACCTGCGCATAGCGGGGGAGGGGGCCCGGACCCTTGCCGGCCAGGAGCTCAACCGCCTCGGCCAGGACGACCTCGAAAACCTGGTGGAAGAGGTGTCGATCTATGCCAGGGTGTCTCCCGAGGACAAGCTCAGGATCGTGCAGGCCCTGCAGAAGCGGGGGCACATCGTGGCCATGACCGGCGACGGCGTGAACGACTCGCCGGCCCTGAAGAAGGCGGACATCGGCGTGGCCATGGGGATTACCGGTACCGACGTGGCCAAGGAGGCCGCCGACGCGGTGCTCCTCGACGACAATTTCGCCACCATCGTGTCCGCGGTGGAGGAGGGCAGGGTCATCTACGACAACATCCTGCGCTTCATCAAGTACTCCATAGCCGGCAACCTGGCCAAGGTCCTCATCATGCTGCTCTCGCCGCTCATCGGCATCACCATAGCACTGCAGCCCCTCCAGCTCCTCTGGCTCAATTTGCTGACCGACGGGCTCATGGGCCTCGGGCTCGGCCTGGAGCCGGCAGAGGCCGACACCATGAACCGGCCGCCGCGCGATCCTGCCGGGAGCCTGTTCGGCAGGGGGGGTGCCCGCCATATCATCTGGGTCGGCCTGCTCATCATGGGCCTGAGCATGGCCGTGGGATATGCGTACTACTCCCCGCACGACCGCACGTGGCAGACCATGATCTTCACCACCGTGGCCTTCACCCAGATCGGCAACGCCATCGGGCTGCGGGCCATACGGAAGCCGGGCGTGGCCGCCTGGAGTTCGAACCCGGCCATGGTCGTGGTGGTGCTGAGCGCCGTCACGCTGCAGGCGGCAGCGGTCTACTCGCCGTTCCTCAACAGGTTTTTCCACGTCAAGCCGCTGGCACCGGCGGATCTCGGCCTGTGCGTCATCCTGGGCCTGGTGGTGTTTGTCGTGGTGGCCCTGGAAAAACGTCTCTCCAGGGCAAAGGGTACGGCTCGGGCCGGCTGATTCCTCTACTCGGCCTTCTCGACGAGTATCTGGCCGATCCTGAGGCCATGGCCTGCCGAGACGGTTATCTCGGTTTCGAAGTCGTGCTCGAGCCGCACGAGGTGCCGCTTCTGCCGGTTGAGCACATAGAGCGCCACGTCCCGCGGCATGCGGACTTTCACCCGGGGGGGCCTGTTCCTCGTGAGGTAGAGCTGGATCTCCCGCAGGGCCATGAACGCGGCAGACTCCACGGAACGCACGATGCCGACCCCCTCACAGGTCGGGCAGGTCACGTGGCTCTTCTCGACCAGCGGGGGCGACAGCCGCTCGCGCGAAAGCTCCATGATGCCGAACTTGGAGATCTTCCCGAACACCAGGTGGGCCCGGTCGTTCTTCAGGCCTTCGCGCAGGGTCTTCTCCACGTTGCGGATGTTCTCCCTGGAACGCATGTCGATAAAGTCGACGACGATGAGGCCTCCCAGGTCCCGCAGGACGAGCTGCCGGGCAATCTCGGCTGCAGCCTCCCGGTTCGTCTCGAAGGCCGTCTCCTCGATGGATCTGGCGCCCGAGGACTGGCCCGAGTTCACGTCGATGACCACCATGGCCTCGGTGGGTTCGATGATGATGGTGCCTCCGGACCTGAGCCTGACCGTGCGGTTGTACACGCCCTCGATCTGCTGTTCCAGCTCGAATTTCGTGAACAGGGGCTTGTTCTGCCTGTACGCCCTGATGATGTCCTTCTGCCGGGGCATGAGGGTCTTCATGAAGGTCTCCGCCCGCTTCATCGTGTCGTCGTCATCGATGATGATCTCGGCGGTGTCGGTGGTGAGGTAGTCGCGGATGGTCCGGATGATGATGTCGCCTTCCTTGTAGACGATGCTCGGGCACGCGGCCTTCTGGAACTGGTCCTCGATGCTCTTCCACAGTCTCGTCAGGTAGGCCATGTCCCGGGCGAGCTCGGTCTTGGTCTTGTCCATGCCCGCGGTGCGCACGATGAGCCCGGTCCCCTCGGGCGGCTTGATCTGGTCGATGATCTCGCGGAGCCGCTTGCGCTGCTTCTCGTCCTCGATCTTGCGCGATATGCCCGCCATGTCCTGCCGGGGCAGCAGCACGAGGAACCGGCCGGGCAGCGAGATGTCCATGGTGAGCAGCGCGCCCTTGGCGCCTTTTTCCTCGCGGACCACCTGTACGAGGATCTCCATGCCCTTGCGCAGGGAGTCCATCACGTTCTTTCCTTCCCCGAGGTCGGGGACGAAGGCGGGATTTATGTCTCCGGCCGGCAGCAACCCATGCTTCTCCCGGCCGTAGTCCACGAACACCGCGTTCAGGCTGTGCTCGACCTTGGAAATGCGGGCCTTGTAGACATTGCCCTTGAGCTGCTCCTTGAGCGCGCTCTCCATGTAGAACTCCGTGAGCACGCCCTCGTCCACGACCGCCACCCTGATCTCCTCGGGGTGGATGGCATTGATGAGCATCTTCTTCATGGAGGACCCCTCTAGGCCGCCTCGATGAGCTCGGTGGGACCGAGGCCGTACCTCACGATCTCGGGCGATCCGGTCTCCAGCGAGATGACCGTGGAGGGGATGTCCGGCAGGATGCCGCTGTCGATGACGACATCGACGCGGTGCCCGAGGTGGGACTCTATCGCGATGGGGTCGATGTGGATCTGTTCGTCGGTCAGCGGGATGCTCGTGGTGATGATGGGCTCGCCCACCTGCTCCACCAGGGCCCGGCAGAACCAGTGATCGGGGATCCTCACGCCGATGGATTTGCGGTTCGACTGGAGCAGGCGCGGAACCAGGCGGGTGGCCGGCAGGATCAGGGTGTAGGGACCGGGGAAGAGCACCCTCATGAGCCGGTAAGCCTCGTTGCTCACCTTGGCGTACTCGGTGACATCCTTGATCTCGGCGAAGATGATGCTCTTGGGTTTCTTTGATGCCTTGATCTGGCTTATGCCTTCGAGGCCGTGCTTGTTGCTCACGATGCAGCCCAGCGCATAGACGGTGTCGGTCGGGTACACGATGATGCCGCCGTCCTTGAGTATATCGGCCACCTGCGCGACCGTTCGCGGTTTCGGCCTCATCGGATCAATCTGGATCCGCATGGACATTCTCCTTCATACACAAACTCGTGGTGTCGATGTTGCCGAGAGAGGCGAATATCGAGTGTTTCATGCATGGTATATCACGTTCGAGGCGTTTGATACAGCCCCTGATGAACTCGCGCCTGCTGTCGCTGCGTCTGGGGCACCGGAGCGTCACCGGCTCCACCTCGAGATAGGGGAAGTAGGCACCGATGAGGTCGCTCGTGCAGTAGGCCAGGGGCCTGATGATGCGGTTCCTCCGGTCGTCGGTGACCCGGGCCGGGGCCATGGCGCCCAGCTGCCCCGTGTAGAGACACCGCAGGAAGAACGTCTCGATGACGTCGTCCATGTGGTGGCCGAGCGCGATGGAGCTGCCCCCCCTCTCTTCGGCCAGGCCGTAGAGCGCCCCCCTCCTCAGCCTCGAACACAGGGCGCACGGGCTCTTGTCCTTGTCGCAGGTGGTCTCGAGGATCTGCGAGATCAGCGAGTCGTACACGACCGTCTCGTACCCGAGCGTTTGCCCGATCCAGTTCTCTATGCGATCGAACCCCGCCTCGTACCCGGTCCGCACATGAACGGGGACGATGTCGAAGTCGACCGGTGCGACCTTCCTGAGGAGCGCGAGGACCTTCATCATGACCAGCGAGTCCCTGCCCCCGGACACCGCCACGAGAACCCTGTCACCGGCACTGATCATGCGGTAGTCGCTGATGGCCCGGCCGGCCTTGCGCCGGAGCACCTTCTCCAGGTATTTCTTCGACGAATGCCTCACCGGTGTCTCCTACCCCGGCCCACGGGCTTCTTCTTGGAGCCACTGCGAGACGGTCCGGCGGGCCGTGTCAGCTGAAGCGAAGAACACGTGGTCCTGCTGGGCCTTCACCCACGTGATCTGCCGCTTCGCGAAGCGCCTGGTGTCCCTCTGGATCAGCCTGATGCACTCCTGCGCCCCGCACTCTCCCCGGAGGTGGGCAACGGCATGCCTGTATGCCAGGGTCTGCATGGACCTCAGGTCCGGGCCGTAGCCCTTGTCGAGGAGCCGACGCGTCTCGTCGAAGAGGCCGTCTTCGAGCATCTTCAGCGTCCTGCGGTCGATGTCCCCGAAGAGCCGGTCCCGGTCCGGCAGTATGCATGCCGTCCTCACATCGTAGCGCTTCTGCCTGAACCCGTGCCCGGCATAGATGTCGCTCACCCTGCGGCCGGACATGAGGATCACCTCGAGGGCCCTCACCATGCGCACGCCGTCGTTCTTCCGGACGAGCGCCGCCGCACCCGGGTCCAGCCTGCGGAGCATGCGTTCGAGATATGCCGTGCCCCTGGTCTTCATGACGGTCCGCAGGGCCTTCCTGACCCGCTCGGAACGCGCGGGGGCAGGGGCGAGTCCGTACACGAGCGCCTTGATGTACAGCCCGGTGCCGCCCACCACGACGGGGATTCTGCCCCTTGCCCTGATCTGACCGATCCTGTCTTCGGCCATGGCGGTGAACATGGCTGCATGGAAATCCTCGTCGGGATTCACCACGTCGATGATGTGGTGGGGCAGCGCGGCACGCTCGGCCGGCGATGGTTTCGCCGTGGCGATGTCCATGTACCGATAGACCTGCATGGAGTCGGCGGAGACGACCTCGATGGGGAAGTCCCGGGCGAGGGCCAGGGCGCATCTGGTCTTTCCCGAGCAGGTGGGGCCCGTAACGACGATCAGACCCTCCTGCCCAGCCATCTTTCCACCTCCGGCAACGGGATCTTCCTGAAGAGCGGCCTGCCGTGGGGGCAGGTCAGGGGAGAACCCTCCGTGACGAGTTCGTCCAGGAGGTGCTGGGCCTCCTGCCTGGTCAGGGCCTTGCCCGCACGCACGCTCGAATGACAGGCAATGGCCGAGAGCATCTCATCGAGCCGCGTTCCGGTCGTGCCTGCGCGAACCTCGCCCTCAATGATCGCATGGAGGAGGCCGAGCACCGCTTCGCGGATGTCCTTGTCGGCCAGGGGCTGCGGCACGGAACGGACGGCTATGGACGTCTCGCCGAAGGGTTCGCAGACGATGCCGAGCTGTTCCATGGCATCGGCGGCAGGCTCGAAGGCGGCATGTTCCCGGGGACTCAGGTCCAGCACCATGGGGGTCAGGAGCTCCTGCACGGCCTGGTCGCCACGGGCATGCATGCGCCTGAGCCTCTCGTAGGTGATCCTCTCGTGGGCGGCATGCTGGTCCATGATGTACAGCGAGTCATGATCCTGGAGCAGCACGTACGTCGCGTGGAAGACGCCGATCACGGACAGGCCCCCATAGGAGAACTGCTCCGGCTGGTGCGGCGGCCCGTCCTCGAAGAGCGTGCCCGGCTGCATGCGGGCCATCGCCCGGGGTCCATAGGACGCGGATGGTTCCTCGCGAACCTCGAGGCCCCTACTGCCCTGGTTCGTGGAGCCGCGCCAGCCGTCGGCAGACCTCGCGACGGCTTCAGGATTACCCGCTTCCCGTGGCGTCCCCTGTGCGAGGGTGTCCCGGATGGATGAAACGACCAGACCGAACACGGCGCTCGAATACCTGAACCGCACCTCGGCCTTGGACGGGTGAACGTTCACGTCCACCTCGGCCGGGTCGATATCCACGAACAGCACCGCCACCGGATACCTTCCCCTCATGAGCAGGCCGCTGTACCCCTCGATCACCGCCGCCCCGAGCATGGCGTCCTTGACGGCCCGCCTGTTCACGAAGGCGTGGATGCCCGTCCTGTTCTGCCTGGCCTCCTTGGGAAGGGCGAGGAGGCCTGACACCGTCAAGCCCGGCCGTTCCCGCCTGAAGGGGACCAAGGGGTCTGAAAGCCTGGCGCCGAGGACGGCCATCGCCCGGTCCTCCAGCGTGGACCCGCCCGGCAGGTTGAGCACGGTTCTGCCGTTGACTGTCAGGGAAAACCTGATGCCGGGGTAGGCAAGGCCGTAGCGTGCAACGATATCGATGACGTTGCGCTGCTCCGTGGACGCTGTCTTGAGGAATTTCCTCCGGGCAGGCGTGTTGAAGAAGAGATCGGTCACCTCGATGGTGGTCCCCTGCGGCAGACCCCTCGACGCCCGCCGTACCACCGTCCCGCCCTCGATGAGCAGGCTCAGCCCGTGTTCGGAGTCTCCCGGACGGGTCGCTATCTCGGTCCTGCTCACGGACAGGATGCTGGGAAGGGCCTCTCCCCTGAACCCGAGCGTCCTGATGGCACAGAGGTCGTCGACGTGTGCTATCTTGCTCGTGGCATGCCTGAGGATGGCCGTATCGAGCTCGTCGCCCGTCATGCCGGAGCCGTCGTCGCTGACGCGGATGAGCTCGCAGCCGTCACCCTGCATCTCCACGGAGACGGTCCCGGATCCCGCATCGATGGCGTTCTCGACGAGTTCTTTGACCACCGAGGCCGGCCTCTCGATGACCTCGCCGGCGGCGATCTGGTTCACGAGGTCCGGTGACAGAATCCTGATCCTGGTCATGTGTGACTGGATATGTACATGATTGCCGGACCAGGCACAAGCCCCATGGACTGCGGGGTGAGCGCGGCAGCCCGATCGTTGCCGCGTCCTTCCCGGACCGGGACGGCTCCCGTGACCGCAGTGTTCGTCCTGCCCTGACGGCCGGGGTATTTTATCTTCTTTTTTAGGATATCCTCAACGATATCATGAATCAACATATAACCATGCACGCGCTCGATCCCCAAGCGGTCGCAGGGGGCAGGGGGTCCGACCTGAATTACGAGCAGGAGGGGGTCAATCGTTCTGGGCCCTTCTCTTCAGACGGAGGATGCCTATGAGGAGCATCCCGGCCAGGAACATGAGGGAGAGGTCCTGGAGAAAATGGTGATAGAATGATGAGACAGACACCTGAATAGGTGTGGTGTCTTTCCTGGGGCCTGCAATGGGACTCCGTGCGGCACCCTCTGCATCCATGCCATCGGGAACCGGGGGCGCGAGGGCCGCGGGGGCGGTCCCGGTGTCGCCGAGGTTGTCTCCGGGGGTCTGAGGGGCAGGGGTTGCCACCTTGTCCTCAATGCCGGCAGCGTCGGCCACAGGAGCGGTCGTGCCAGTGTATGCCCCGGATACGCTCCCCAGGCCATGCGGCGGGTCCCGGTCCACATCCTGCACCGATGCCAGGGCCACACCGTCGTCCATGTCGGGCTCGCCTGACCCTTCGACGTACGTGGCCATTTCCATCCCTGGAGCTGAAGCGTATATCATGGTGTCCCGGGGGACATCCTCAGGCGCTTGGGTCACGACAACAGGGGCTTCTTCGAGGGGCTGGGACCCTGCGGCCGCGATCCCAGGTGCCCCTTCCACATCGACCGGGGCCATGACGGGGTCCTCGGGTCTGACCGACGCCGCGAGGCTCACCTCAGTGCCAGGTGGCTCCGCCTCCTCAACGATATCAGGTTCCTGCGGGGTGCTCCCGGCAATCTGTTCCTGGTCGCGGGACACGTCTGACTCGTCAGCCGCCGCATCGATGGTATCCTGGAGAGCCAGGTCGTAGGTTTCCTCGGGGACCGACACTGCTGCGGTCTGGACTGCACCTTCGAGGGGTTCCTCTGGCGTCTGGGTTTCGGCGTACAGAATCAGGAGAAAATCAAGGAGACTTTCCGACCTGTTCTTCCGGGTCTCGTAGTCGGCAGCAGGGGCAACCCGATTTGCCGCATCGAGGGGTTCGTCGGCAGACAACAGGGGGGATGGTCCAGAAAGTCCTGTCCCAATCCCGTCGATGGCCGTCAATGACGTGCCGGCCAGTGCGTACAAGTCTTCAACGGTCCCGTCGCCATAGTGGAGGATTGCCCCGGCATCGCCGACCGCGTACACGTTGTGAGCCGAACTCCCCCAGACCTTGCGCAGGGAATTGCTCGTCGGGGTGGTCATGGCGTTCCAGGCGGTCCCATCGAAATGGAGCGTGGTCCCCTGTTCCCCGACGGCGTACACGTCGTTGGACGAGGCACCCCAGACCCCGTTGAGGAGGTAGAGTGTGCCGCTGTCCATGGCGCTCCAGGATGCGCCGTCGAAATGCAGGACCGTGCCCATCTCGCCCACGGCAAAGACATCACCGGGAGAATCGCTCCATACGCCGAGCAGGGTGTGGGCCGTCTGTTTCGGCAGGAGAGTCCATGACATGCCGTCATAGTGCAGCATGGTTCCGTGCTCGCCGACTGCGTACACGTCACAGGATGAAGTCCCCCATACACTGTAGAGGATCTTGTGCACGCCCGTATCAACGGCGCTCCAGCTTGTGCCGTCGAAGTGCAGGAGCGTGCCTTCATGCCCCACTGCGTAGACGTCCCGGGAGGAGGTGCCCCATATCCCGGTGAGGGTTGCGCCTGTGCCGCTCGCCATGGTCTGCCACCCATGACCGTCGTGACGCATGATCACTCCGTGGTAACCTACCAAGAAGACTTCATGTTCAGGGCTGGTCCAGACCCCGGTCAGGGAATTGGCCTGTCCCACGTCCAGGGTCTTCCATGCGTTCCCGTTGTATTGACAGACCTTTCCCTCGAGGCCCACGGCGACGATGTTGTTCCTCGAGTTGCCGAGAACGGCCATCAGGTTATTACCCTTGCCGCTCGTCATGGAGGCCCAGGAGGTGCCGTCATGGCGCAGGATGGTTCCTCCCGCACCCACCGCGAAGCACCCGTTGCCGGCAATGCCCCGGATTCCGTAGAGATTGTCCGCGTCCAAATCCTGTACCTGGTGAAAGGACTTCCCGTCGGAGTACAGGACAGTTCCCGCGTCCCCCACTGCGAACAAGCGGGAACCCTGTGCGCCCCAGATGCCATGGAGATCGCGTGTCGTGGGGGAGTCATGAGGCTGCCACGACGAACCGTCATAGTGGAGGATCGTCCCCTTGTACCCGACCGCGTAGACATCGGTGACGGATCTTCCCCAAACCGCCAGGAGGTCCCTGTGCAGGTCATTGGGCATGGCACGCCATGCGGTGCCGTTGTAGTGGAGCACGGTGCCGCCATAGCCGACTGCGAAGACATCGGAGGGGGACCCGCCCCAGATGCCCCTCAAGGTCTTCGTCGTGCCGCTGTCCATGATGCCCCAGGCCCTGCCGTCATAATGGAGGACCGTGCCGTTGTGGCCCACGGCATAGACATTGGTGCCGGAGGTTCCCCAGACGCCCCAGAGGCACTCGGAGGTCCCGCCGGCCATGGATGTCCACGCGGTCCCATCGTAATGGATAATGGTTCCATGGCGGCCCACGGCGAAAACGTCCGTGTTCGACGAGCCCCATATGGCCTGGAGGTGTTGGGCGGTCGGGGTCGACAAGCTGCACCACGACCCGCCGTCATAATAGAGGATCGTGCCGTTGTTGCCGGCAGCGAAAACATGGGTACCCGAGTGGACCCAGACAGCGTTGAGGGTGTTCCCCTGGGGAAGGGGGTTCTGCCACTCCCATTCCGAGGACAGACCTTTCCCGGGGAGAAACAGGATGCACCAGAGAACCACACAGAGTATGCAAGAAAGACCTTCGGCCTTCCTTGACCAGACAAATCCCATGTAAAACCTCATGTCATCGTGCCGGCATTCCGTGTCCGGCATATAAAAAATAAAGGGGAGCCGCTATGCCCTCTGAATTTCCGAAGCAAGGAAAATGCCATCCATTATCTGTGCGGAATTAAATTGACTAAATAAAAACCGGTGAGAAATGTGACCGCATTTGTGAACGCGGTTGGCAATTTTTGGGAAGATATTTTCTCACAGTCATGGCAAAGGGATGACGATCATTCATTGACACCTTATTCTATTATAATAGCAAATGTTTTCTCTTGTGACTGTAAATGATTTCACATTTTCAGGGGGTTCGAGCTGGCCCTCGAAAATTTACCCCAGATTTTCCTTGTATTGCACGAACCCCTGTCTGGCAGGCTAATTGCTTAGTTTCACGTTCATGAAATCTGTATAATGCAATCGGGGTTCTACTGCTTCGTGAAATCTCTCAAAGCCCCTTCGAATAAGAACAAGCTTTGCAAACCAATCCATGAGAGAGAGGAGTGTCGTGTATGAAAAAGGTAAAATGGGCTGCACTGGCAGGTACCCTCCTGCTGATACTCATGACCAGCGCGTGCTGGTTCGGAAACGTCACGGTGACCATCCTGCAGACCTCGGATGTGCACCACCATGCCAGCGGGTACGGGCCGTACCTTGACTACACCCCCATGGACACCACCGATGGGGATGAGATCATGGGAGGCTATGCAAGGCTGGCCACACTCATCAAGAGCATCCGTGAGGAACAGAAGAGAAAATGCATCCCGACCATGGTCTTCGACTCGGGTGACTTCACCATGGGGACCGTCTATGACCTCACTGCAGCAGATCCCATCTCGTTGAAATTCTTCCAGATGATGAAGTACGACGCCATCACCCTGGGCAACCACGAGTTCGACTGGGGTCCGCAGGGCCTGGCCATGCTCCTGTCCAATGCCGTTGCCAACGGATTCACCGTGCCGGTGGTGGCCACCAACATGGTGGTACCGGAGGATAACGTACTGCAGGGTATCAAGGATGCGGGCATAATAGTCGGAACGAAGGTTCTCCAGCACACTTGTGGGGTAAAGCTGGGCATCATCGGCCTCATGGGCCCGGATTCCGACTCCAAGGCCCCGGTGGCTGCTCCGGTAACCTTTAACCATGATTATGCATTCATCCAGCAGCAGGTCGACTACCTGAAAAAGACCCGGAAAGTGGATGTGGTCATCGCCCTGTCCCACGGCGGCGTTGAGAACAGTGGAAAGGGAGACGACGCCGACCTGGCCAGCAACGTCACGGGCATCGACATCATCGCATCGGGCCACTACCACACCGCCACGGGCGAGCCCCTGGTCATCGGCCCGTCCAAGACCATCATCTTCTCCCCCGGCGAATATGGGAAATACCTCAGCAGACTCGACGTGACCTACAACATCTTCACGAGGAAGCTGGTGGACTACGAGTTCACCCTGATCCCGGTGGACGACTCGGTTGAGGGCGACCCCCAGATTCAGGCCGTGGTGGACGCATATAATGCCCAGATCGGCGCGGCATTGAGCAGTGCCGGTTTACCTGACCTTGATGCCCCGATTACCACCACATCCTTTGCCCTGGAAAAGTCTTCGTTCCAGGTGACCGGCATCGGCAGCCTCGCCGCCGACTCGCTCAGGGCTGTTGCAAACGGTCTCCTGGTGGAGCAGGGACTTAACATCGACACTTCGCCTCCTACTCCTTTCCATGTCGGTGTCGTTGCCAGCGGTGTCATCCGCGATGACATCTATCCGGGCAAGACCGGGATCGTAACCTTCTCAGACGTGTACAACATGCTGCCCCTGGGCATCTCTCCCTATGATCCGTCGGTCCCCGGTTATCCGCTCATGTCGGTCTATGCTTCCGGTGAAGACGTCTACACCATCTGTGAAGTCGCATTGACTCTTGCCCCCCAGATCGGTTCGGATTACTACCTGAATTTCTCAGGTCTCAGTATCGATTATGATATTAGCGGAGCACCCATGTTCCAGGGGGTTCATGACGTAGGTGTGTATAACCCTGGTGACTCCCTTTGCATGGGAGATACGACACCTGTGGATCCCGATGGCATGTACCGTATCGTTGTGGATCTGTACGCCCTCCAGATGCTTTATATCGTGAACGATTACCTCGAGCTTTATGGATTACCAACCATCGAGCCACTCTATCCATCGCGGATCGACAGGGATCTTGCCGAGGGTGTCCAGGAGCTCAAGGAATGGATGGCCCCGTTGTTCTTCCTGCCTATGATCGGAACAACGATCCCTGAAGCTATCTATGGCCCTGGCGGCCTAGCGATGGGGCGGGTGTACTAATCCTTTAATTTTGGAAGACTGTCCTGACATGAAACCGGGGCACCGGCACTGCACGTTCTGCCGGTGACCCGGTTTTCCCATTCAAGAAATTAGCCCAGATTGACCCCGATGAGGTGCCCGATGCCGTAGGTGATGGCAGCCGCGGCAAGGCCGAATACTACCTGGCGCATACCCGAGAACAGCGCGCTGCGTCCCGTCATGAGGGTGATGGCTGCGCCGATGATGAACAGCCCAAGGGCGCTGCACAGGACGCTGGCAGCGATCCCTGCCGTCCCGGCGAAAAAGAAATAGGGGATCACCGGTATGATCGCCCCGAAGGCGAAGAGGAGGAAGGAAGTGATGGCAGCCTCCCACGCCGACCCGCCCAGTTCCTTCGGGTCGATGCCGAGCTCCTCGCGGGCCAGGGTGTCGAGGGCCGTCTTTCTGTCGGAGAGCATCCGCTCCGCCATGGACCGTGCTTCGTCGGCCGCCATGCCCTTGGCCTGGTAGATGAGCGAGAGCTCCTCCATCTCCTCCTCGGGGTTTTCTTCCAGCTCCTGCTCCTCGATGCTTATCTGGTGCTCGTAGAGTTCCCGCGAGCTCTGCACCGAGAGCCACTCCCCCAGGGCCATGGACAGAGCGCCAGCCAGGAGCCCGGCAAAGCCTGCAAGGAGGATCTCCTGCGATCCCATCCCGGCCCCGGCGACGCCCATGACCAGGCTGAACACCGAGACGAGCCCGTCGTTGGCGCCGAGCACGCCCGCGCGAAGCGCATTGCCTCCCGCTGCCCGGTGGCGGCCTTCGAACCGGGCCACCTCGCTCCCCTCGAGCCCCCCCGACGTCCTTGCCAGGTGTCCGAAGATGCGCGCATGGGTGCGCTCCTGCGCGGACATCTTCGCCGCCTCGGACTCGGGCTGTCCGTCGTAGTGAGATCCGGCCCCCTGCTCGATGCCTGCGATGGTCGGCAGCACGAACGAGATGCCGAACCGGGCTGCCAGCATGCACAGAACCTTCGTGCGCCACCCCGGCCGGTACACGGGGACCCCGGCCCCCGCCTGGCGGAGCTTCGCCTCCCAGGTCGCCGCATGGGATGCCTCGGTCTGGGCAAGCCTGCGGTAGACGTCCGCAAGGGTCGGGTTCTTCTCGAGGGAGGCAAGGCACTCGTAGAGGGTCCCGGCCTCGTGTTCCGAGAGGAGATTCTTCCGGTAACGTCTTATGTCCTGTGCTGTCGCCATGAGCATCTCCTCAATTATTAGCGGATGAAGTGCGGGACAACATGGGGTATCTCCAGGACAAGCTCCACGAAACCCCTGTGCGTGCCGCCGCTGTACCAGGGCGACTGGTAGATGATCTTCTTCTTGCCATTCTTCTCGATGGTGTACACATTGTCCTGCCTGTTCTCCATGATGGCCACGAGTCTGGTCCGGGCAGGCTCCGGGTGGCAGTCCAGCAGGTTCGAGCCCAGCAGGTCCTTTCCGCCCTGTTCACGGAACATCCGGGCCGCCCTGTCATTCATCTCGAGTATGATGCCTTCGGTGTCACATACGGTGATCGCGCCGGGGAATTCCTTGATCCATTCGTGAGTGTCCATTGAGAGTGGGGCATCCTTTCTCTTGTTATTCCCGTTTTTCGGAGGATATCACGTTTCACCGCCCTTGCGATATCCGTATTGTGCCCTTGGTATTCCATCCCGACTGTTCATGGAATTCAGGGTCGGAATCGTGTATTCTTCCTGGCGGAGGATGCGAACATGCAAAAGGAAACCATGTGCGTGCACAACGGAACCTACCTGGACAGCGCCACCGGCGGCGTCAACACCCCCGTATTCACCTCGTCCGCAAACTGTTACCTCGACAGGGACAGGGCCCCGTATCCCCGTTACTTCAACACACCCAATCAGGGGGCCGTGGTGAGCAAGCTCTGTGCCCTGGAGGGGGCTCAGGACGGTATCGTGTTCAGCTCCGGCATGGCGGCCATGAGCACCTCGATCCTCTCCTTTGCCGGTTCGGGGGATCACGTGGTGCTCATGGACGAGCTCTATGGCGGCACCCATTCCTTTGCCACGGGCGATTTCGGGAAACTGGGGATCACGCACACCTTCACGGCCACCGACGCCGGAGCTGTCTGTGCCGCAGTGACGGACAAGACGACGGTCATCGTGATAGAGACGCCCACCAACCCCCTGCTCAGTGTCGTCGACATCCGTCAGGTGGCGGATTTCGCCAGGGCAAAAGGCATCACCACCATCATCGACAACACCTTCGCCTCGCCGGTCAACCAGAACCCGTACCTGCTGGGCATCGACATCGTGGTGCACAGCGGCACCAAGTACATGGGCGGCCACGGCGACCTGTGCTGCGGTGCCGTCGTCGCGTCGAGGGACAACGCCCAGCGCATCCGCGCCCTGGCGTGTCACCTGGGCGGGAGCATGAACGCCACCGAGTGCTATCTCCTCGAGCGAAGCCTCAAGACCATGGCCCTGCGCGTTGAGCGCCAGTCGGAGAATGCCATGGCCATGGCGGCTCGTCTCTCGGACCACCCCCGGGTGAAACGGGTGTACTATCCAGGCCTTCCGGAATCCCCCGGCCACGAGATCGCCAGGTCGCAGATGAGGGGCTACGGGGGCATGCTGTCCTTTGACGTCGACGAGCGCACCGTGGACCCCGATCGTTTCGTCCGCAGCCTGAAGCTCGTCCAGCCCGCCGTGAGCCTTGGGGGGGTTGAGACGACCATCTGTTCCCCTGCCGCGACCTCCCATGCACCCATGTCGGTCGAAGAGCGTGAACGCATAGGCATAACACGGTCCCTCTTCAGGCTCTCCGTGGGCATCGAGCATGTCGACGACCTCACCGCCGACCTGGACCAGGCGCTCATGTACTGACGCCACTTCTTATTAGGCTTTCTGGCACATATTATTAATGATTCAGGGTACTTATGTGTCCAGGCCCCATTGACTCCCGTGTAAATCGGCATTGTAAACTAGACCAGAAATCGTCATCAGGAATTAGGCCACGCTCATTCATTTTCATGGGGAAGTGTATTCGAGGGAGAAGTTTGAGAAGAGAGGCAGGGGCCTGGGGGGCAGCC
>Ga0208459_1001741_pt1 | contig 19859 bp, 18 predicted proteins | sample AD_UKC087_MetaG_FD_184433 | JGI IMG/M metagenome (GOLD analysis project Ga0208459, IMG submission 184433) | Active sludge microbial communities of municipal wastewater-treating anaerobic digesters from USA - AD_UKC087_MetaG (SPAdes) (version 2) | ecosystem: Engineered > Bioreactor > Anaerobic >... | reverse complement strand
ATGTAATTATTTTGGTGATCAAAGAAAAATGTTCTACATTTGCAGTCCCAAAACCTTCCTCAATAGCTCAGTCGGTTAGAGCACCTGACTGTTAATCAGGGGGTCCTAGGTTCAAGTCCTAGTTGAGGAGCAATAAAAAACAGAAGGCCGGCAAATGCCGGCCTTCATTGTATATTATTGTGTTTCAGGCAATAAGAAAACTGCTATTTTGCTATAAACGCAAGAATCTCGCCCTTGACAACCTTATCGCCGTGATTTGCACAAACCATCACGATCTTGCCGTCAAAGTTGGCTTTGATCTCCTCAAGACCGTAGAAGGTCTGAACAAAGCATACGGGCCTGCCTGCCTCGACTTTGTCGCCTATATTGGGGTTGGAAGAGGCTTGAGCCACATCATACTGCCAGATAAGCTGTCCATTGACCGTTGATTGTACAGGCACAGCAGTTGGGAATTTCTCGAGAATCTTTTCAACATCAAATCTCGGCATTTCAACAACCGGACGGGTAACTATAATAGGAGCTCCCGCTTTAGCTCTTGCAGACTCAAGGTCTCGCTCAAAACGCTCCTTCGCTATACCGCTCTTGTAGTCGCGGTACTGCCTTTCATGCATTGCAAACTCGAAGAGTTCTTCATCATCCTGACCGCGATCCCAACCCTCTTCCTCCATCATCTTCTCAAACTGGGGCAGTTCGTCGGGAAACTCATCCTGAGGATTTCCGGTATAGAATTCGAGGCCTTTCTCTTTTACGATTTCAACAATTTCAGGTGCCAGCTCTCCTGGGAGTGTACCGGTCTTACCAAGAATCATGTTCATTGTATCCTTGTCAATTGTCTTCCATCTGGGCTCACCCTTGAGGGTGTGCATAAGATTCATCAGAGCAGTGTTCTTTACATATTGGCTGAAAGGAGTAACCAATGGAGGATAACCCAGACGAGGCCATACATACTCAACCTCTTGGAAGAGCGCCACTGTAAGTTCGTCAAGTGTGGCCTCTTTCTTGCCTTGGTTCTTCAGAGACATGTTTATAGCTCCAAGGAAGCCCTGTAGGTCAGCCATCATGGACCCCATCATGCCCCCGGGCAGACCGCATCCTACAAGGAGCGACGAGCTATGATAGTTGGTGGGCTCAATGAAATAACCGAGAAAATCGTCAATAAAGGTCTGAGTTAGATGACGTGCCTCCATGTAAGCATCCATATTAATATCCTTAACCAAGAATCCGGCATCCTTGAGCATTGCCTGGATGGTGATTACATCAGGATGAATCTTACCCCAAGAGAGCGGCTCCATAGCAACGTCGATATACTCTGCACCTGCACGTGCTACTTCAAGCATGGAAGCTACGGAGAAACCTGGACCGGAGTGACCGTGATACTGCACTAAAATGTTGGGATATTTTTTCTTGATCTCAGCAACGAGACGGCCGAGGAATACGGGACGGCCGATACCTGCCATATCCTTAAGACAGATCTCGTCACAACCATACTCTACAACCTTGTCAACTATACCCATATAATATTCAACTGTATGAACAGGAGAATAGGTAATACTTAAAGCCACCTGCGATATCATACCGGCCTTCTTTGCACCTAGGACTGATCCCTTGAGATTGCGGTGATCGTTCAAACCGCAGAACGAACGGGCGATGTTGGTACCCTGTTTAATTTTCACCTTGTACATAAGCTCACGTACATCATTTGGAACAGGATTCATACGCAGGGCGTTAAGACCTCTTTCGAGCATATGGGTCTGAATCCCCGCTTTGTTGAAGGGAGCAGACCACTCGCGTACGGCGCGGTTGGGGTTTTCACCGAAAAGGAGGTTGACCTGCTCAAAAGCACCGCCATTAGTCTCAATACGGTCAAAACACCCCATTTCAATAATAACGGGAGCGATTTGATTCAACTGGTCAACCCTGGGAACATACTTGCCGGAAGATTGCCACATATCTCTGTACAACAGAGAGAATTTGATTTCACGAGCCATATTGTAATCTTTGATTTTAGGTATTTAGTAACAAATAAATTAACTGCGATTTTAAAAGAATTACGAAAATAATCATTATTTCTTTAATTCACGCCCTAACGAAGTAAAAATCACAACTTTTTATATCTTTGCCCAACAATTTAAAGCGGGATATGGAAAACTTCAACCTCTATTTTGAAATATTCGCTGCAGCGATGGGTATAGCTTATGTTACACTGGAAGTGCTACAAAAGCGCTCGATGTGGGTGATGCTTTTCATCACATCTATATGCTATGGCATAGTCTATTTCATCGAGGGACTTTATGCCATGATGGCACTGCAGTTTTACTACATATATATGGCCATCAGCACCTTTGTCATATGGGGTAGAAGTTCCCGTACAGGTGTTGGGGAAGATCAGAGCGGAACCGGTATAGAGATACGCAAACTCAAACCACGCGTTGCCTTAACAAGCATCGGCATCAGCTCGGTTGCTTTCATAGTGCTCGGATTCATATTCGGATTGACTGATAATCCACGTCCATGGGTTGATTCTGCCGCCGCCGTGCTGAGTATGCTCGCCACCTACTGGCTCTCCAAAAAGTATATCGAGCAATGGTATGTATGGCTCGTATGCAATGCCATCTCCATCTGGCTCTATATTTCGCAAGGGATGTGGCCGACAATGATTCTCTATATTGCCTACACCATAATGTCACTAACAGGCATCTATCTTTGGAGAAAGAAAGGAGTAATAATTTCAGACTGACGTAGAAATGGGAAGAGGATTAATTACGATATTGCTGCTGGTAATATCCAACAGTTTCATGACTCTGGCCTGGTATGGTCACCTCAAATTTGGCAGCGGCAGTAAACTGCTTTCAAGTTGGGGACTCTTCGGAGTGATACTTCTGAGCTGGGCAATAGCATTTTTTGAATACTGCGCCCAGGTACCTGCCAACAGAATCGGTTTCCAAGGTACAGGAGGGCCCTTTTCACTCATGCAGCTCAAGATTATCCAGGAGGTCATAACCCTTGTGGTATTCGTGATATTCGCCACTATTTTCTTCAAGAACGAAACCCTGAAATCCAACCACCTGATTGCATTTCTTTTTCTGATACTGGCCGTCTATTTCGTTTTCAAGAAATGACGTATTGTCTCTCTTGACTATTTTCGTTATTTTTGTCTTATAAAGAGAAACAATATGAGACGATTCATTGCATTTGCGATCTGTATCGCGACCCTATCTATTCCATTTTCCGCGGAAGCGGCAAAAGAGAAAACGCTGACACTCAACTCTCCGGACAACCGCACCACAATCACAGTTTCCATCGGAAAACAGATCACATGGTCGGTTCTGCACGATGGCATTGAGGTCATAGCACCCTCATCCATTTCGATGGAAATCGAGAGCGCGGATGGCAGTAAAACCGTCATCTGGGGCGATGACAGCAGACTTGTAAAAGTGATTCGCACCACATCCAACCGAACAATCGCCTCGCCGATATATAAGGCCTCGAGCGTACGGGAGCACTACAACCAGATGGAGCTCACCTTCCGCCAGGACTTCGGAATCATCTTTCGGGCTTATGACGACGGAGTGGCCTACCGCTTCTACGGGAATAAACTCAAGGAGGGTGACAAGGTGAAGGCTGAACTTGCTGAATTTAACTTTGGAAAAGACCGTACCGCATACATCCCATACAGCACCGGTAATCCCAACCCTTATCAGACATCATTTGAAAACAGATACGAAATAACGCCCCTAAGTGGCTTCAACAATGAGAAAATCGCCTTCTCACCTCTGCTGGTATGCCTTGATGGTGACTCTAAAGCCGTAATAACCGAATCTGATCTCAAGAGTTATCCCGGAATGTTCCTTGAAAAAAGCGGAGGGTACTCACTTAAGGGCCGCTTCGCCCCTATCCCCTCAGCAATAGAGGTACATCCTACCAGATGTCAGGAGCGTCCTACTGCTTATAGCGACAACATGGCTATAATTCGCAGTAATAGCAGCAAAAAGGACCCCAGATACTTCCCTTGGAGGGTAATTTCCATCTCCGACAAGGATACGCAGCTTCCGGAAAATCATCTGGTGTGGCTTCTCTCACCCGAGAGCCGCATTGAGGATATTTCTTGGATCAAGCCCGGCAAGGTAGCCTGGGATTGGTGGAACAACTGGGGAGTAACCGGAGTGGACTTTGAAGTGGGTATCAATACCGCCACCTACAAGCACTTCATAGACTTCGCATCTGCAAACGGAATTGAGTATGTAATACTGGATGAAGGGTGGTCGCCTCCGAGAGAGGGTGATATAATGAAGGTTATCCCTGAAATTGACCTCGAAGAACTTATCCGTTATGGCAAGGAACGCAAGGTTGACCTGATTCTTTGGGCTGTCGCCTTCCCTCTCGACAAAAAGCTCGAAGAGGCCTGTAAACACTATTCTGCGATGGGTATCAAGGGATTCAAGGTGGACTTTATGGACAGGGACGATCAGGATGTAGTGGAGTTAAACCATCGCATTGCCGAGGTTGCTGCAAAGTATCGGATGCTCATCAATTTCCACGGAATGTATAAACCAGCAGGTTTAAACCGTACCTGGCCAAATGTTATCAACTTCGAAGGAGTCTGGGGACTCGAGCAAATGAAGTGGAGCAAAGAGGATATGGTCTCTTATGATGTTACCTTCCCCTACATAAGGATGCTCTCCGGTCCGGTAGATTACACACAAGGGGCTATGCGCAATGTAATTCGCCGCGACTATGCCCCCAACTACAACAATCCCGTGAGCCAGGGGACACGTTCCCGCCAGGTTGCTGAGTATATCATCTTTGATTCTCCCCTGGTGATGCTTTGCGACAACCCCACCATCTATACCAAAGAGCAGGAATCCACCGACTTCATTACTGCCATTCCCACTGTATGGGATGAGACCAGGGTACTTCAGGGGGAACTGGGCAAGTATATAGTTACAGCCCGCAGAAACGGAGGAACATGGTATATCGGAGGCATAACCGATTGGGAGGAAAGGGAGATTACCCTGGATATGAGTTTTCTCCTTGACGGTGGCAAAAGCGCCGGAAAAGGCATCATTACCCTCTTCCGTGATGGCCCCAACGCTCATCGTTCAGCTCACGACTACACCATTGACACCCTCAATGTAGCTGATTATATCACTCGTAAAAGTACTCCCATCACCATTCGTCTCGCCCCAGGCGGAGGTTTTGCGATGGTTGTGGAGTAAGGTGCCACGATATGCCCCGGAATGGCGTTTTGAGGGAGTTTTTTGGCGAATACTACTTTTTTTTGCAAAATATTACTTTTATCCATACCTTTGCACTCCCCGATTCGCTAGCTCAGCAGGTAGAGCACATCCCTTTTAAGGATGGGGTCCTGGGTTCGAATCCCAGGCGGATCACAGTGAATTAAAAACGTCGTAGATTACGACGTTTTTTTATTATTGGAAAAATTTGCTTGTAGGAATACAGGGAATCTAAATTTTATGCTCTTTAGCAAAGGTGAAGTGAAACTCTTTTCCATGGTGAAAATCGGCATACTGACACTTCCTAAATTATAGGGAACGGATGTTCATAATAAAACATTTGTAATGTCGGTAATCATTAATAGCTTGTGGCTCTATAGTTACGCTTTGTACAGTTAGGCAACTTATCAGCAAGGAGATGAATGCAATCTTTGTTGTTATTACAGGTGTATTAATCAGATTTTTTATGTAAGTTTGCTTTGTGGAAGACAGGGACCATCAATCAACTCTACAAGTGAAGGTCGTCAATCTATGGGACGAAACCTCGATGTCAATACTTTATAGATATTTCTATAGAGCTTTGGTTGTATTTTCAAATCAAATTGTACAAAGTAGTGGAATTGCAGAGGAATTGGTTCAAGATATTTTCCTCAAAATTTGGAAAAAACGACCTTCTTTTAAGACTACAGGAGCGCTAAAAGCCTATCTTTATAATTCAGTTCGTAACGCCAGCATATCATATTTAAGACACGAAAAGGTGGAGCGTGGACGAATTGAAGCAATTAAACGTGATTTTTCTGAGATGCAAATAGATGATAGTGGAGAACTGTTGCTTCATCGTGAAGAGGTTTATCGCGAATTGCTTCTTGCAATCGATGCTCTTCCACGTCGTCAACGTGAACTTTTTTTTATGATGGTCCAAGGCAAGACCTGTGAAGAGATTGCATCTGAAATGGGCATCACCCCTGATTCTGTAAAAAAGCAACGTCAACGTGGCTTGGCAAGACTTCGTGAACTCCTGACTCCTGATGCCCTTTTGCTCCTAATCCTATTAATCAGTCAATGAATTTTGTCCCTATTTTCTTCTTTTTTGCGTATATTAATATGTAAGAATAAAAGATTATGGAAGACATTTTTGGAAGGCTCAAGGAGTTAATGCTCCTTGGTGGAATTGATGGAGATGAACTGATACGTAGACATCGGGAATTTTCCGAGGTAAGCATTCCTAACGCTAAAATCAAACGTGTTTCTTTTTTGCAAAAGAAAGCGTATTACGTTGCTGCATCTGTAACAATACTATTACTAATTGGTGGCGGAATATTGATTCACTTTGGTAGAAATTCTGTGCGGCCTGCGTTGTCCAAGGAAGTCGAGTTGGCAATGGACCAGAGTCGAAAACTCGGGAAACAAGAAGCTTCTGTAAAGGTACTTGGAGCTGATTCTATTGCTGCAGTTACAGGAGCGAATGAGTCCATATTAGAGAAATTTTCCGAATCAAGGAAAATTATGACTGACACGACCAAAGAGTATTGGATCACTCTCGATGACGGTACAGTAGTCCATTTGAACAATGATACATACTTGATATATCCAGAGAATACTAAGGTAAGAACCCGTGAGGTGATACTTGACGGTGAAGCCTATTTCATGGTTGCAAAAGATCAAAATAGAAGTTTTATCGTCCATACACGGTACGGTGACATAACTGCACATGGAACGGAGTTCAATGTCTCTACACGTGAGGAACAAGAAACGACTGAGGTAGTTCTCGTCGAAGGAAGCGTCAGCGTTGCTCAACCTGGTGGTGTTGAGATGCATATTGATCCGGGGCAAAAGGCAACTATTGGTAAGGTTATCTCTATTGAAGATGTCGATGTAGCACAATATGTTGCATGGAATTTAGGTAAGTTTTCATTCCAAGATTGGCCTCTTCGTAGAATAATGAAAGTAATTGCAAAGTGGTACGGATGTACTGTTTCATTTTCCGAAGATTCTCTTGGAAACCCACTTCTTTCCGGCAATTTCGACCGTTATGAAGATCTTTCGACCACAATTGAGTCATTAGAAATAGTAACTGGATTACAGTTTGATGTCAATGATGGTAATATCACCATAAGAAAATAAACACTTAATACTCAACTTTATGAAAATCAATGCGCTAAAAAAGGTACTGTTTGCTTTTGCGATGACCATTGTGTCTTCAACAATTCTTGCGGCACCAGACATTGACACGAAGGTTACGGTTGTCATAAAGTCAACTCCAGTAGAAACTGTACTGGCTTCCATCCAAAAGCAGGCAGGTTTAAACTTCGTCTATTCGTCCGATTTGGCTAAAACTTGGCCAAAAGTTACAATCCAAGCCAGGAAGCGACCTGCTGAAGAAGTGATTCGCGACCTTGTTAACCTTATTGAATGTCAATATATTGTAAAAGGTAATATTGTAAGTATCAGCGCTTTGCAATTAAGCGGAAAAACACGTAGAATAAGTGGCTCTGTCTGTGACGCAAGTGGAGAGTTCCTTATGGGCGTTCCTATTTGCATTGGTGAAACTCGAGTTTGTACAGTTACCGATGAAAAAGGCTATTTTTCTATAAATATTCCTGTAGAAAGCACCACATTGAAGTTTACTTATCTAGGGATGGGGGATATGTACATTACATTAGAGCCTGGAAATCAACCAATTACTCGAAATATTGAAATGCGTTCAGATATGGTGATAAGTGAATCTGTTATAACTGGATATCAAACAATAGAAAAAGGGAGATCCACGGGTTCATTTGCAATTGTCACTGACGAGAATATGAACATAATTGTTTCCAACGATGTAATTGACAGACTTGAAGGTGTAGTGCCTGGCCTTGCTATTGATGGTGAGGGAAAAATGATGATTCGTGGTCAGGCAACTCTTTATGCAGAAACGTCTCCTCTAATTGTTGTCGACGGTTTTCCAATGGAATATTCGACATTCAACGTAAATCCAAATGACATAGAGCAGATATCAGTTCTTAAAGATGCCGCAGCTGCATCAATTTGGGGTGTTCGTGCTGCAAATGGTGTTATTGTAATTACAACTAAAAAGGGAACCCAAAACGCCAAAACTAAGATTTCATACTATGGAGATGTCAAGATAGGCAGTGTATTTGACTATTCTTCTCTCGGCTATCTTAATTCTGAGCAAAGGATAGATTGGGAACGTGAGCATTTTGCAAACACATTTGATATTCAACAAATCATCCAGGGATCACCTTATTCATTCAATGAAGCTGCTTTGATTGAATATGATTTCCAGTCGGGGAAAATTTCGACTTCGGAAAGGGATTCTCGATATCAGTCCTTAAGCTCTTATACGAACTGGAGTGATTTAGCAACTAATTTCTATCAGAACTCCTTGTTCCAAACTCACAACATAGTGATTACGAGCGGTTCGAAAATGACTTCAAACTATATCTCCATTAACTTTGAAAACTCACGTGGAGATTTGATAGGAAATTCCCAAAATCGTGCAGGTCTCTTGTGGAATAATACCACTGAACTTAACAAGTTTATGAAACTCACAACTGGTATTCGTGCTAATTATTCCATTGCAAATGCATATAGTGGCGATTTGACAAGGATAGCTCCATATACAAAGCTTTTCAATCCGGACGGGTCCTTTGCAAATGAAATGCGTTCAGTCTCGCAATTCTTGAAAGATGATCTTGTACAAAAAGGATATGTTGATTGGAATTATAATAGGCTGCAAGACCGCGACCAGACAATAGATAGGACTGATTCCTATAACGTTTCGGCCAATATGCAACTCGAATTCATACTTCCTTTTGGTATTAAGTACACCACCAGTGGTATGTATACTATAGACCATTCTGCAAATGAAGTAATCAATGGCCGTAATAGTTATTACGTTAGGGATCTCTTTAATCGATTTACTACATACGATGAAGTGACCGGTACATTGACATCACATCTTCCAGGGGGTGCAATAAGGTCAGTTAGAAATTCTGATGGCATTAGTTATTCATGGAGGAATGTTATTGACTATAATTACTCGAACGACAATTGGTTTGTAACAGCTATGGCAGGTACAGAGATGTTTGCCATAAGGACTCGCGGAATGACCGATATGTATTATGGTTATGATGTTCAAGGTCTGACGTACAACACGCGTATGAACTACTACACATTGGCGAGTGAAGGTGTATATGGGTATTCTCAGTCTGCAGGCAAGCAGACCATTTTTTATAATCCATCTCAGTCAGACATTGAAAACCGCTACTTCTCAACTTTCTTTACAAGTAGTGTTACTTTCGATAGCCGATACACTATTTTTACCAGTCTGCGTTATGACAAGACTAACCTATTTGGCCGTTCAAAGAAGTATCGCAACCAACCTACTTGGTCAATCGGCGGAAAATGGATGATTTCCAATGAGCAATTCTTCAACTCAAACATCATTGACGAATTAGCTCTCAAAGTCTCATATGGCTTGAGCGGGAATATTGATAAGACGACATCCCCATATATTATTACTAACAACATGAGAGAAATGTTTACAGGCCAGAAGGTACTCAATATTCAGAATCCGGAGAATCCTGAGTTGGGATGGGAAAAGGTGTTCATACAGAATGCTGGATTTGAATTAAGTATGTTTGACCATAGGCTAAGCCTTGAGGCAGAATACTATTACAAACATACGAAAGATGCTCTTGGTAATGCTGTCATGGATCCTACTACCGGCTGGAAAACTGCTAAGATTAATTATGCTGAACTGAATAATCACGGCATTGATTTATCGATTTCAGGCTATCCAATAAAGGGAGGGGACCTGAGATGGTATTCTTCGTTTACAATGGCATACAACTGCAACAAAGTGACCAAGGTTTATTCTGGACAGAATTCATATATGACTCTTATGTCCAACAATCCATTAGAGGGTCACCCTGTAGACTATGTATATGGATACAGGATGGCCAAACTTTCTTCTGAGGGCGAAATGCAGATTTATAATGCTGCAGGGGAAGTGTTGGGATATGAAAATATGTCTTCATTTACTTTGAATGATATCATCTTCCTTGGGAGAAGGAGTCCCAAGTTTTATGGAGCTTTTTCCAATTCTTTTTATTGGAAGAAGCTTTCATTAGATTTTGCCTTTACATACAAGTGGGGGCATAAAGTACATATGCCAAATGTGTATGCGTATTCAAACAACAATGTATTCAAATCGTTTGATAATCGCTGGCGAAAGCCCGGCGATGAGGAGAATACTTGGATTCCAAGATCTGCTTATGATAAAATCTCTGGCATTTATCTAGGTGTAATCGGCAATAATGACAAGATTACGGAGAAAGGAGACCTTATACGACTCAAGTACGTGAGCGTAGGTTATGACTTCAGCACCTTGTTCAGAACTCCATGGCTTAGTGGCATCGAACTGAAGTTTAATATTGAAAACCCTTGGTTCTGGGCTGCCAATAGTTATGGCCTTGATACTGATCGCTTAATCGGTGGAGCCTACCTGGGCGATCAGAACACTTATTATACAGTATCCCTCAACATTAAATTCTAAGACAATGAAAAAATTATATATTTTACTGCTAGCGGCCATTTCATTTGCTTCATGCGAAAGTTTCGTAGACATTGTCCCAAAAGGGCAGACAATTCCTACCACTGTCGATGATTTTGGTGAGATGATGAACAATGGTTCCGTTGCAATGGGTGGAGACTCTTATGCATTCACTGATATTTGTTACTGTGTTAACTTCATAGAATATCTCAGCGATGACTTTAATGCATCATACGAACCTGCATCAGTATACTATACTATCTTCAGAAATATTCCTTACGTGTATAACACTTTGATTTGGAATGGTGAAATATTTTCTGCAGCCGATGAAGACATGAATTGGAATGGACTTTACAAGTCAAATTATATTGCTAATTTCGTTCTTGACAACATTGACGAAGCGGGGCCTGGTGTAAGCTACAAACGAGAGATAGTGAAAGCTAGGGCCTTGGTCCATAGAGCATTCAATTACTTTGAACTAACCAACCTCTATGGTAAACAGTATAATGCGACAACTGCTTCTACTGATTTGGCTGTTCCACTAGTACTGGAATCCAACATCAATGTCCAATATCCCAGAGCAACTGTCGCTGAGGTTTACCAGCAAATTATCAAGGATCTTGACGAGGCTATTTCCCTGTTTGACAACACAAACCCAGAGTTCAACAATCTTCCAGGGAAGGCCACTGCCTATGCCCTGCGAGCAAGAACATATCTGTGGATGCAAGATTACGACAAAGCCTATGCAGACGCTACTGAATCACTAAAGTTACGTAGTACGCTGATTGACTATAACACCTGTTTCCAATATATGCCCGGAATTCCTGCCTATGGTATTGGAGGATACGAAACCAATAGAACCATAAATCCTGAAATCCTTTATTTGCGTTACAAAACGGAATCCCTCCTAGGTACTTATTCCGACAAATTAATGTCGATCATAGATAAGAAAAACGATCTCCGTTATACTCTATTTGTAGGTCCTCTTGCAATGTCTGGCATCTTGGAACCAGTGAATTGGACTAGAATTTTGAATGGGGGTATTAATATTTCAGAGGTTTGGCTTATGAAGGCTGAGGCCGCCCTCAGAAAAAGTACTCCAAATATAGGAGAATCATTGGATGCCCTTAATTATCTTCGTCGGCATAGGTATGCTGCTTCCACGTATCAGCCGCTTCTCATTAATGACTGCGATCAGTTGTTAACTGAAATTCTTAACGAAAGACGCCGCGAACTAGTATTCACGGTTTTCTCTTTCCTTGAGAAAAAACGTTTGAATGCGGATCCAAAAACAGCTCAAGATATGATACGTTCCATTGATGGTAAAGAGTACCATTTACCAATTAATGACAATCGTTGGCAAATGCTCATCCCATACAATGTTATGGATTTGAATAAAAAATTAATCCAAAACGACAGATAAAAATGAAGAAATTTCTTTTTGCAGTCCTAGTACTGCTAACCGCTGTTTCTTGCGGCAAACGACAAGCGGTGTTTACCGGTAAGATTTCTGGCTTGAAGCCAGAGAGCAATGTTTCCATTTTAGACATAAGTGATCCTACTCATTTGATTCCTATAGAAGTGGACCATGAGGGGAATTATCGTTTCAAAATCAAAAATGGACCTTGCACGAGACACCTAATTGTTGACGACCCTAAGGGTGGGGTGAAGTTCTATGCGGAACCTGGTATGGAAGCAAACATTGACATCGAATTCAAACGTACGGAAAACCAAGGGATAGAAGAGGTCTATGAAACAATAGACACCTATTCTGGTGACAACAAGGATGCCTACGTTTTTCTAAAGGAAGGAGACTTTTATTCTGAGATACAGAATCCCGTCATTATGGCCCACTATGATGCAAAGGACTTGACATTTGATCAGTTCGAAAAAGAATTGAAGGAACTTTTGAACGTACAACTCGAAAACCTTAAGAATATAAAGAGTCCCGTATTTCGTGAATGGATGGAAAAAGATTATGAGAAGAAATTAAGAGCATCCTATGGATGGTTTACAGAATTATCTACAGAGGGCGACCCATCCTTCAAGAAATATATCGAATCACTTGACCGAAACAATAATTTGAATGATGCCCAGATGTTTATGTCTGGCTATAGCCGTTTCTGGCTACCATCGGATCAGGATCGGGACTTGGCTTGGTTTGGAGCACTCAATGACCTTTTTACCAATAAGAAAATAATTCGCTCACTTGCAGACGAACGTATATCCAGAGTGCTCCGCAATGCTCCTTCCAATATCAATGAGGTCTTTAATGCCTATAAAGCAGTAGAACCTAATAGGTATGTTCCTGAAGCTATACAGTCTCTATATGATCACTATAAGGGGCTTGTCCCTGGTGCTCAAGCCATGGATTTCGATATGTATGATATGGAAGGCAATAAAGTGATGTTGTCCGATCTTAAGGGGAAAGCCATTTATATTGATTGCTGGGCTACCTGGTGTGGTCCTTGTAGAGCTCAGACTCCGTACATGATCTCCCTCTACGAACATTATATGGACGACCCACGCATACAGATTGTGAGCATATCTCTTGACAAGAAAGAAAAAATAGACACATGGAAGGCAGTCATTTCCGAAGAGAATCTTAATTGGCCTCAGTACATAGTTAACGACGAATTTGAAAGCACGCTTTGTAAAAACTATGACATAACAGGAATTCCGCGATTCCTATTATTTGATAAAGAAGGTAAAATACTATCACTAAATGCAAAAAGGCCTAGCGAGACTGATATAATTGATTGGATCGAAAATCAATTGAGGAGATAACCCATTAATCTAAGGAAGGCTTCAATGAAATTGTATGCTTTTATGGAAATTCTTTTAATCTTATATGACTATATAAAATTTGCAATATATACAAGTCACTAATTATTATTTTTAAAAAGTGTTTTATCCATGGTTGGCATCATACTATTAACATAATAAAAGATCCTTTATTCGATTTCCTGGATTGAAGTCATTTACAAAATAACCTTATCCTTGAGTTACACCCTAATAACGCCGTTATTTTTTACGGCGTTTTTTTATTTCGTTTCTTACTCCCTTATTAATTTTTCTGTAGTTAATGTAACACAAAAATCTTATTTTTGTACATGAATCTGAAGATGAGATTAAAGTTAAAAAATGACCAAACATCAAACCATTACTCACCCACTTCGGCCTCTTTTTCAATCCGATTCAAAAATTTTGATTTTGGGTTCTTTTCCCTCTGTCAAAACCAGAGAGTATGGTTTCTTTTATGGGCATCCACAGAATCGTTTTTGGCCTTTGCTTGAGCGGATTTTTAGCGTTACACTTAGCTCTGACATTGAAGAAAGGAGAGCCTTCCTTTTACAGCATCATCTCGCCCTCTACGATGTCATCTACCGTTGCGATATCATAGGCTCAAGTGATGCGAGCATTCAAAACGTTGTTCCTTCGGATTTGAGTCCTATTTTTAAAGAGGCGGATATAAAGCAGATTTTCTGCAACGGCGGGACTGCTTATCGCTATTATAAAAAGTATCAGGAACGGCAAACCGGATTTAAAGCCGTTCAACTCCCCTCTACAAGTCCTGCCAATGCAAGATCTTCTATGGATGATTTGTATAACCGCTGGAAAATAATTAAAGAATATTGATTAGAAATAATTGATGAAGAAATAGAGTAAAAATGTGTAAACAGCAATATCTTTATAAACAACTACCCGGAACATGTTTTTGTACCATCGTTATATACGAAATAAACAAAACAACAAAATAAAACAACCATGAAAACAACAAAGAAAATCTTCATCATGCTCGCGCTGTTTGCTATGACAGTAGTAGGAGCAACTTTCTGTGGCAATACGCAACAAGAAGTAAATGTTAAAACCCTATTTGATATGCTTCCCTATGATGCCCTTCCCGAACATGTGGCATTGGGAGAGCTGGACCGGGATGAGTATATTTGCGAATGCGATTATGAAAACGGCTACCTTGAGTTGGCCGGCGGCCACTACGAATGGCAGATGTGTTATTGGAATTTGAATGATGGGCGGAAATTGGTTGCGGTAAACCAGGGCTTTGAAACTGGTCCAAGGCTCCTATTTTTCTATTATGAAGAGGGAGAATTGCGTGAAGATGGAGATTATTCCTTGTGGGAGGATATAACCATAAATTTGGAAGATTTTATTGATGTCTCTCAACTGCATCCTGATATAATAGATGATTTGAGAGAACATGTCGAAAGCTTAAAGTACATACTATATTATCAATTACCACAAGAAGGAACAGCTATAAAAGTACATATTGACTATGAAGAAGTAATAGAAGATTTCGAGTCTATTCCTTACGAAGCATTTAAGGAGTTAACTCTCACATGGATAGATGAAAAATGGGTAAAACAGTAAAGTACCTATGAAAACAAAACTGATTATTATGACATTAGCACTCCTCTCCTCTCCCGGATGCACAAACGCACAGACAAAAGAATTGTCATCCGTGTCATACCACCGTTCCGGTATGCGTTTTGATGACTGTACCGATATTAGGGTTAATAAAACTGCGGACACCTATACCCTGGTTTTTGAAACAGGTCGCGACGAGAACAATACGATAAGTTTTGAGATAGAGAAAAGCGACTTTGATGAGTTGGCAACTATTGTTTTCGGGATGAGTAAACCGCGCAAAGAACGCCACGGTTATGTACGTGATTTAATGAAATCCCTTCAGGTATCATTTATTAAAAACGGCAAAACTGTTTATCTCAATTATTCTATCAATCAACGCAAAAACAAGAGAACTGCTGAATTGGAGAAACAAGCGGTTAATTTGATGTATGATTGGATTGACAGGTACAAGAAACAATTTGAAATTCGCTTTAATTACAGCAAGGGCATTGCCACTCCTACTGAAATTTTCGCACATGCCGAGCCTGCCGATCTGGTGGAAGATCTGGGCGTCTTCACAGAACGCCTTGACCCCGATAGAAATATTCAATGTGGAGGAAGAAATGACTACTCCCATCGCTGGCGCGCCTTGAAACCCGGCATTGTTACCGTTTGGCTCCATGAATTGAGCTTAGGGGACGACGTTAGTAATTTTACAAAAGACTACGAACCTACCGCCTGCTATATCATCGACGAAAACCTGCATGTGCGTTATTCCAAAGAGGAAACGGAAGCAGCGCAGGAAAGATTTAAAAAACGCAAAAAATGAAAATCACAAAGTTATTTTTAGTTATTGTCGCTATTTGCCTTTGCAACTTAATGTTTGGGCAAACTAATCAAAGTGTAGAAAAAAACATACAGGAAATCAGGCAAGAGTATAATCTCGTTAAGTCGCAAATCGCTACCCTGGAGAAGGATGGCTATGCCGGCGAACTGTTTTGCCTGCACACTATCGACAATAAGTATGGAAAATCCTATCCGGGTGTCGGAGAGTATCGGGGAGAAATCTTTTTTTACTACGAAGCAGAGGGAGGCTATCCGCCAATTTTGCGTATGGTCATTGAGAAAGTGAATTCGGCAGGGAAAACAATTTACTTTGAAGCCCTTTACAGCGAGGAGAGTGAAGTTTTGTTTGTTTTTGAAAAAAATGAGTACGACAACAATATAGCCAAACGCTTTTATTTTAGAGATGGCAGTATTGTTAAATACAGCGAGGATAATGTGGATATAAAATTGGACACCATATCGGATGAGCAAATCTGGATAGCACGTGCAGCAACGGCTCACAAGACAAGATTTGATCTCTTTTTTGAAGTAGAATAAACATTTAAAATCATTTAAAAATTATAAGACCATGAAAACTGCTATGAAAAAATTCACTGTGCTTGTGCTGTTCTTTATGACGGTGATTGGAGCAACATCATGTGCAAATTCACAGAAAGAAGTAGATGTAAAAGCACTCTTCGATTTGATGCCTGCTGAGGCTTTTATTATGACAGACTGGGAGACGCCTGCCGAGTTGGAAGAATATATGGCGGTATGCGACAATGAGAACAGATACCTCAGATTGGAGTTTGAAGACCAAGTCAGTTGGGAAATGTGCTATTGGAACCTGGAAGATGGCAACAAACTGATTGCTGTCGGCTATGTCGGAGGATTCGGTTATTATATTTACAGTAATGGAAAAATAACTTCCACAACAGACTTTGGAGTAGAAGAGATGCGCCGTTCAGTTGAAAACAGCATCGCCATGAATCCTTACGACAATTGGATTGACTTCTACGTTCCCCGACACGGGACTTCGGTTTACATCTCCGTCAATCGTCAGGATTTCATGATTTATAAATGGGAAAATGAGCAGTTTGTACAAATAAGAGATTATCCCACCCAAAACAGCACTCACCAGGGACTTGTTGAAGGATTTGCTTCTGCACTTATCAGTGCCGATGCAGACCGTTGTTTTCAATATGTTGAACCTAGTTATGCTGCATATCAATGTATGGATTTTTTTGAGGGAAATATTGAAGAGTTTATATGTGACTTAATTGCAGGCGAAAATGAGCAAGGCCCCATAAAACCTGCAAAACTGAGCGACATCAAAACAGCAACCTACCGCTATACTCCCGAAGACGGATTTGCCAACCACATTATTCTTATCGAACTGAATGGCGGCCGCTCCTATACCTATTATCCTAGTCTGGTAACGATTGAAATTTTCGAAATGCGCGAAAATGGAGAGAATGGAGAACTAAAAACAAGAATTCCATATATTACCGGCGGAGGATTAGGATAAAGTTTCAATTACTCTTTTTACTATTCTAAAGAATAGCAAACACAACACTAAAATAAAACACCGTAAAGAGCATTTACGGTGTTTTTTAATATATGTTGAATCCTCTGAGGAGTTGTCTCTTATCAGATATATTTGATTTATTTATTCTGGAATACCGAAAAATCGAAATATACCATTTTTAATACTTGAATGGTTGTTTCATTCGACTTTACCTCAAAAAGCATTTCGTCGGGATTGGGTGGTCCCATTTCTGAAACCGTATTGTTGGAGAAAACATACCCCTCTGCAGGTATTCCCATTATTCCCAAATCAATTTTTTCATTCCAATTTTCGTCGTGATAAGCTATAATGATGTACTTACCTTCAGGAAGAGAGTCCAAATCCCAAACAGCAGTGTTATTTTCAATGGAAAGAGTAACTTTCCGAGTCGATTCCTTTTTGGTAAAGTTCTCTTTTCCTTCGAAGAGCGAAGCCATCACCTTCCCATCATTACTTTTGAGATTTTCAAAGCGAACGATTAATTTTCCATTTTGGGCATGCATCTGAGCAGCAAACAGAACAATTGTAACGGTTAGTAGAAATAAGCGTTTCATTTTGTTATTATTATGCGAGTCATAAATTCAAATATCCTTTTAGAGATTCGACATATTCTTCAAAGGCTTTTATGCCGACTTCTGTGATTTTACATACGGTGCGGGTTCTTTTTCCTGCAAATCCCCTTTCTACTTCAATATAGCCCGCTTCGCTCAACTTATCTATCTGTACGCTCAAATTTCCCGATGTAGATTTGGTTTGCTCTTTCAAATAGACAAAGTCAGCCTCTTCCACCGATATCAATATCGACATGATTGCCAATCGAAGTTCGGAATGAAGTAGGGGATCGAGTTGTTTAAACATGTTTTTTCCCTTTGAAGTTTAAGATATGCCCCGGAATCACCATCATTACCAAAAAGATGAGGGCGAAAATCAGAATCGAGGAGTAACCTTTCACGATCAGGCATAGGAAAGAGAGAAGAATTCCTGCAAAACCTGAAATAATAATCGGCTTAAACTTGATAATCAATCCTGTAATCGCAGTTCCGCTGGCCATCATCAGTATTACGACGAAAAGTATGGGAAAATTCCACAAAAAAATACTTGATGCGGATACGACAAATCCCCCTATTCCAAATACAAGCCACACGTAACCTATAATCCTATCTATATAGGTTTTTACTCCCTTTTCTTGTTTCCTTAGATTCCACATCATTGTAGGAAAACCTATTGCAGGAATAAGAAACCAAAGCCAATTCCAAGCAGGATTGCCTGAGGTTGAAAAGAGATACCATACAAGCAGCGAAACAAGTACGGTTGTGTAGCCCCATATTAAAAATGGCAAGCCATTTCCCTTCTCCAGTTTCTGCTGTGTGTTTTTAATCATTCGAGTGATGAGTTCCAAACTCTCCTTCTCATTAAGTTGTTTTTCTTCCATTGTGATAATTATTAATAGTGTTATTTGTTCGATTCATTATTGAAATCTGGCGCAAATATAAATCGGTTTATTTTATAAACCAAATAAATCTCAAAAAACTTTTAATTTTTTTTCAAAAAACAATAAAAAACGAATTTTGAAATAATAATTTCGTCCGATTAATCTTGTAATAGTTTTTGTTTTATATCTTTACTACTATTAGATCAGCAAACTACAAATTTATTATGAACTACAATAAGCGTATAATATCTCTTTGTATCGTTTTTTTAATGTCAGCCTTCTCCTGTTTAATGGCTCAGGAATCAGAAACTACGAATAATAGATCCGATAGTTTAGCACATCAGAATGATTCATTAAACAGAGTATTGCTTCAAGATTATAAAAGTCGTCTTTTTGCAATGGACTCCATTCGCAGATTGGATTCTATAAGACAAGTGAAACTGGAAGAACAATTGGCTTCACTCAAGACTACCGACAATCTGAAAAAAGAAGAAATTCAAAGACAACTTGCTGATATTCAGCAAAGAGAGCTAGACAGAGTTGCACGGGAGAAAGCAAAGGTTGACTCACTCCGCAGTGTGGCGACAGCATATCCTGTAATTGGAGTGCTAAACGATACTATTTTTTCATTATATGCACGTCTCGGTTCATTTACTCCAAGGGATAGAGCAAATAATATCAGTACGCGGATAGAGATTTTGTACAACGATGATTTTATGAATCCGGATTCGCTATATATAGCGAGTTCCGATAATTATCGGGATATAATGTATCAAGACAAAATTTTGATGAGTGTAACCGAAACCGATGCTATTTGGAATAATTCAACCATAGATGAACTGGCAAAAGATTATTTGCAACGGATACAACATT
>Ga0208459_1001736_pt1 | contig 19880 bp, 18 predicted proteins | sample AD_UKC087_MetaG_FD_184433 | JGI IMG/M metagenome (GOLD analysis project Ga0208459, IMG submission 184433) | Active sludge microbial communities of municipal wastewater-treating anaerobic digesters from USA - AD_UKC087_MetaG (SPAdes) (version 2) | ecosystem: Engineered > Bioreactor > Anaerobic >... | reverse complement strand
CGCATTTAGATAAGCCATTGTATTCTGGGGGTTATTTTTAATAATTGTCTCATACTTGGAAATAGCATCATCCAATCGATTAGCTTTTTGATAGGCAACGGCAAGGCGGTTGGAAATCAGTTCGTTGTCAGGAAATTTATCAAATAAATATTCCAGATAAGTAATAGCTTCATCGTAACGATTGTTATCGTAATATAGAAAAGCCAGACGAGTTTGTGCCTCAGTAAAATTCGGGTTAATTTCGATTGCTTTTTTCAATGCATGTTCGGCTTTACTTACATTTTTCTGCTCTGCATACATATTCCCAATTGTAAGCCATAAATCTTCATTCTCATTTATTGTAGCCAATTTTTCCATTGCTTCCAAGCGTTTGGAAGTTTGATTGGTTTTCTCATAGATATCAATCAGGGTAATTAAAGTTGGTGTATGCTCCGGATTCTTTGCAAGATTCATTTCTAGATTTTGAATTGCTAAATCTGTTTTTCCCTGTTTATTATAAATTGAACCCATATAATAGTAAGCATCCTTAAGCTCAGGATCGAGTCCCATAGCTAATTTAAGATTTTTCTCAGCTTCACCATAATTACCATTAGCGAAATAATTCAAAGCAATGTTATATATTTTATTCACTTCGTTGGAAACCACATCATCAAGTTTTGCAATAAACGATTTCTCCAATGCATCCCAGCGTTTTACCTTATCTTTATTAACCATAAAATCCAGCTGTGTAAGCTCTTCGGTTTTAACGCTGAAAAAACGCATAGCCATTGCGAATTCATCGCTACGCACAGAAGTGATGCTACCCATAACTAAAATATCGCAACCGGTCATATCTGCCAATTCTTTCATTTCATCTATATCCAGGTCTTCAACATCCTGATAACCAGAATATTTAAAATGTTCTGCAACTTCGTTCATATTAAGCAGCTTATATTGCGGATATTTGGCAAAAACATAATTAAGGTCACGAACGGTTAAAATCTTTTGTATATAGCGGCTTGAAGAATCCATAGTTTTTAGGGGTAGAATGGCTACTTTAGTAACGACCCCCGAAAAGGGTTTGGTTTCTTCAGTTGTGGGAACTGTGCGATTCGCTGTGCAGCCAATTAAAAGTAACACGGCAGTTAACGCTATCAGTATCCATTTTTTCATTGTTCCTCCACTGTATCAATTTCAAATTAATTTATTTTACTCATTTTTAAATTCTAACTATCTGTCAAGGAAAACCATTTATTCAGCTATAAAACATTATATTCGACTTTCATAGACATTCAAACTTTTTTATTCAATCTAAAAACTCCAGAATAGAGCCAGTATGGACAAAAATTAATTCACCCCAATTATTTCTAACCATCAAAGCACCATTATGATCTATCCCTAAAATTTCTGCTTCAAATATTGATCCCCCCATTTCTATTAAAGCCAATTTGCCTCTTCCAAAGAGATTTTCGTTACAGTAAGTTAGATAGCTAACCACATTTTCCATATATTTACAATTATCTTCTACGGTTTTAATGATCTGATGACACAGCATGCTATTGGAAACTTCAAAACCCAAAATACTTTTTAAGTTTGTTGCTCCAAATTTACCTAGTTCGGAATCAATTTCATTATTGGTATTCAATCCCACACCTATTATATAAGTTCTTTTGATGGGTTGATAATGACAAAGAATGCCACCTAACTTTCGTTCAGAGAAAATTATGTCATTAGTCCATTTAATTTGGAGCTTACCTTGCAAGGGTTCAAATAGTGATTCCAAACATTGATGAATACAAAAGCCCATATATAGGGCAAAAGAAGGTAGAGATTTATTATATTCATAATCGAAAGTGAACCATAGACCTCCAGGAGGAGAAAGCCAAATTCTATTTGCTCTGCCAACTCCATCTTTTTGAGTTCCAGCTCTAACTGCCAGAGGGAGATCGTTTACTTCTTTCAAACGCTGATATTCCAGCATAGTGCTGTCTAATTTATCGTAGTAATAATAGTTTCGCATTCAATCCTCGATAAACATAGCATCGCCATAACTGAAAAACCTATATTTTCTTTCTACGGCTATTCTGTATGCTTTTTGTATTGTTTCAAAACCGCCAAAAGCGGAGATCATCATTAACAAAGTAGATTTGGGAAGATGGAAATTGGTTAATAATGCATCGGTTACTTGAAACTGAAAACCCGGATAGATAAAAATATCTGTCCATTTGGAACCACTTTGCATTTTCCCCTCCTGCCAGAAACTTTCCACACTCCGAGTACTGGTGGTTCCTATGCAAATTACTCTTCTTCCTTCTTTTTTAGCTATATTAATTGCCTCTGCAGTGCTTTCAGGAATTGTAGCAAGTTCAGAATGCATATGGTGTTCTGTTATATACTCTGTTTTTACCGGACGGAAAGTACCAATCCCAATATGAAGAATAACATCACTAAAGAGGACTCCTTTATCTCGGAGAGCATCTAAAATATCATTATCAAAATGAAATCCTGCTGTAGGAGCAGCAATAGAGCCAATTTCTTTTGCATATACGGTTTGATATCTCTCCCTATCTGAAAAAGTATCGTTACGTTCTATATATGGTGGAAGAGGAATATGCCCGATTCTCTGAATTTCTTCCCAAAAGTTAATTTGGCAGGTAAAATCGATTTCTCTTAATCCTTCTCTATCTCCAGAACTGATAAAACCAGACAGATTCTCAGAGAAGTGTAGGTATTGAGGTTGTTTTAATCTTTTCCCCGGTGAAGCCATACATTTCCATTTATTGTCATTCAGCTGATATAAAAGCAGAATTTCCACTTTTGTACCATTTTCCTTTTCGGCAAAAAGACGAGCTGGAAAAACCTTGCTGCTATTGAGAATTACCAGATCTCCTTCCTTAATCAATTCCAAAATATCAGTAAATTGGCGATGAGCAATTTCCCCGGTGTTTCTTTTAATATGCATTAATCGAGATGCCGTTCTTTGCTCAGCAGGATATTGAGCAATTAATTCCTTGGGCAAATAATAATCGTAACTATTTGTTGCTAAAAGATCAGGAATCATAACTGGATTTTAAAAGGCACCTGTTGGGCACTGGTTAAAGTAGCTACAAAGCTACCTATAGTAATCTTGCTTTCTAGTCGAACAGGAATTTTATAATCATCATTGGTAAGCCAAATTAAAATTCTACCGCTCTGCTTAAAAATTGCTTCTCCTTTAAGTTTTGGCTCAATAACTAAACACTCAACATTGCCAAAGATAGTCTTTTGTTTCTCTTTGCGGTGAACTACTACTTCTGTAGGCATATTTCTGCCATCAGCTGTAATATTGACCATTACAGATTTTCCCACTTCCAATTTTTTAGTACGCATCAGATAGAAAGCACTTAATATATCTTGAGTCCCTTCGGGAATAACCATTTCTGTGTTCTCAAAAACACTTTTTTTGAAACTCCACTTCTGATATGTAGAACTCTTTTCCTGATGATTATATATATGCACTCGATGCTGTCTGTAATTACCTTCCTGAAGATTTTTGCTAAATTTGTAAGGTAGTAAAGTATCTTTATCCCACCAGGATTCAACTCTATCTCTTACTTTGTAAACTTTATCGAAAAAGGGGTAAGTTTTAGCTGTTGTAGAAAGATACCAAACCGGAGAACCTTGATAAACAGAACTGCGAGCTTGCAAAGAAGCTTCTCCTGCACTAACTATTCCATATTTGACAGTAAAGGTTAATTTTTCTCCATCCCTAAAAGGAACAGCTGCTGCTATCAAATTTAGAGTCAAAACTAGAAGCAGACAGGTTAATCCTAATTTTGCTTTCACTTTGAACCCCCATCAATAAAGATCTCTTCTCCAGTTAGATTTTGCAGGTCTTCACTGATAAGCAAGTCTATCACTTTTTTAATTTCCTCTTTTGTTACAAATTTACCGGTAGGCACATTAGTTAAATAATCGGCAAAATATCTTTGCCTAAATTGTAGATATTCTCCACTATAATCTTCTTCCAAAGCTGTTTTTATCGGAGCAGGTGAAACAGTATTAATTAAAATATTATCTTTAGCCAGTTCCAGAGCTACGCTTTTAACCATATTTGCTATAGCTGCTTTGGAGGCAGCATAAGCACTGCCATTTTTAAGTCCCTTGCGGCTAACATCACTGCCAAACATTATTACTCTTCCAAATCGCTTTTCCTGCATTGGAGGAAGAGAATAGCGCAATACATTGTAAGCTGATATAATATTACTTTTTAATACATAAGTAAATTGAAACGGCTCTGTTTGAAATAGTGGCAAGGCATCCGAACTGCGAACTGCCGCACAGTGAATTAAGATATCAGAATTTTGCTTTAACTGCTTTACCGATTCTGAAATAGCTGCCTGAACGGCTGTAGCGTCACATAGATCTACAGAACAGGAAAATATGCCTTCTTTACCTAATTGTTCAGCAATCCGTTCATTGCGGTTATGATACAATAAAACCAGCTGGAATCCTTCTTTATAATATTCCTTTGCTAGATAGCTTCCTACCTGAGAATTAGCACCGCTTATTAAAATCTGTCTCATAGCTCTTTAATGATATTTATCAAATTATGTGCCAAAGAAAATTTATCTCCTTTCATCACCACAGAGTTTATATTAGGATCTTCTTTTAAGGGAGGATAACCTTTTATCTTACCCTGAATAATAATTTCATCCTCATCCCTGCCTGCATAACGAATATCGTTTGCGCAAATAAGATCCAGATTTTTTCTATAATATTTGTCTAAGGCACTTCTTATTAAATTATCGGATTGTGCAGCAAAACCAATTAACCGTTGATTCTCTTTTTTCAATTTACCTAGCTCAAATAAGATATCCGGAGTGGAAATCAGTTCCAAATTGAGTTGTGAGAGTTTTGGTAATTTTTGGGTATTTATTTCTTTGGGTTTATAATCTGCTACCGCTGCACAACAAATTATCCAATCCATTTTGGGATAACGCTTGATTGTCTCTCTAAACATTGTATCTGCACTTTCGCAAAATACTTTATCTTGGATGTTGTAAGGAAGCTCAACTTGAAGATTACCATAAAGTAAAGTTACTTCTGCACCTCTTAAAGCAAGAGCGCGTGCTATAGCAAGCCCCATTTTTCCAGATGAACGATTACTTAGAAAACGCATAGGATCAATGGCTTCAACTGTTGCTCCAGCATTTATTAAAACTTTTATCCCTTTTAGGTCTAAAGTATAATTTAAATAGGTCTGTATTGCATAAATTATCTCTTCATTAGGAGGATATTTTCCTTCTCCTTCTGTTCCACAAGCAAGTTTACCTGTTGCTGGTTGCAAAATATAATGCCCCCGTTCAAGTAATCTTTCGATGTTTTCCTGAACTATAGCTGAATGATACATTTTTACATTCATTGCAGGAACAAAAAGAACCGGTTTGTCATATGCCACTAATATTGTTGAAAGCAAATCATCCGCTATTCCGTTTGCTGCTTTGGCTAATATATTGGCAGTTACAGGTGCCACAATTAATAAATCTGCCCAGGTAGCAAGTGTAATATGAGGAATAGGATCTGCATCTGTAAATAGAGAGGTATGAACACTATTGTGAGTAATAGCTGAAAAATTTAGTGGGGACACAAATTTAGTAGCGTTTTCAGATAAAACACACTTCACTTCAAAGCCTTGTTTACATAAACGGCTTGCTAAATCTATAGCTTTGTAAGCTGATATGCCTCCACTTACACAGAGTAGGATGTTCTTGCCTTGCATTTTTCCTCTTTAGATGTTATTAGCTTATACTTTAAATTTATCTATGGTATTTATGTCAATCATAAAAACAGTTTTAAAAAAAATAGTGGAGAGCTAACTAACTTATATAGGGAGACTTAGCTATGTAATATGAAGATTGGCAGGATAATCAAAAATAAAAACCTCAGAACTCAAGGAAAAAAGTAATTGACAGTAAGCATTAACCTTTTTATAAAGAGTTTTACTAATAAAAGAGGAATCATTGCATTGAAGATGAATCGCATAATGAGAAACTACCATTCGCATAGAGAGCGTTTCTCTATGGAAAATAAGATAGCCAAAATGCTGGTTGTTACTTTATTAGTATGTTGTTGCGTTACTCTCTCAGCTGCAGATGTGCCTTTCGTATTAAGTTGGAAATCAATAAATTCAGGAGCATACTGCCCAAATCAAGCCAAAAAGCACCTGCATTGGAATGAATTTTACCAAATTGGATTCGGAGTTGATTCCCTTGCCTATAAGGACTTATATGCAACTCTTGAGCTTCGCAGCAGAGCTAATTTTTATTATAACAATGTAGAGATTTATAATTGTGATTTTGTTTACAATAAAAGCAATTGGCAAATTATGGCAGGTTCTCTTCCTTGGGGTTACGGTTTACCCAACGCCCTTTATACATATGCTCTTGTTGCAGCTGACCAAGATCAGTTCAGTTATCAGGCAACTCGATTAAACAGAGTTAGTTTGGGACATTATTTTTCTAATCATCTCTTATCTCTTGCCATTGGAGGAAACAATCATAATCAATCCATAGAAGTTCTCACATACCAAGTGATAAAACCTTTTGGCTCTCTTTCTATCAGTGAGGAAATAAGGGCACAGGATAATCATTGGAAGACCCCTGTATCTATAAGTTCTATAAACTCTCAAATCGATAAGGGGAACATTGCCTTAAATGCGCAAATTGCTGTTAGTTATCTTCCAAAATATGAAAACACAGAGCAACATACTACTTCTTATGGTCTTCTGGCTGTAAATTACAAACCCAACGATTTAACGGAATTATTTCTTAGCACAGAATATATAGAAGTAGAACCATCACTTAATGATGAACAGCGTTACCATATTGGCATTAGCCGTAAAATTGATGATTTTTTCCTTAATCCATTTTACTATCTTGACTATTATGATAATAGTTCTTCCCACCGAGCTGGTTTATCGCTAGATTATCTTTTCCACAAAAACCAGAGGGTGGGCTTAGTGTATTATCTGGAAGGAAGTAAAATAAACAAGGCAAAACATAATTTTGCCATTCAGGCACAATTGGGAATAAAGGCATGAAAAAGCTTTCATTATTGGTCTTATCACTATCTTTGCTGCTTGGTTCTTGCAACTTTTTTACTCCCACGGAACGAAATACTCCGATTATTTGCTTAACCTTTGATGATCAAAGAATTGGAGTTTATACTTATGCTTTACCTGAAATGAATATCTATGGTTATAGAGGAACTTGCTATGTGAATTCTTTTTATATGTCTACACGCTATTCAATGAATTTAGCACAGGTTCAATCTTTGCATAATGATTATAATTGGGAAATTGGAGGGCACTCTCTTAAACATGAGGATTTGGCAGAATTAACTTACGATGAAGTGGAATATTCTATTAATCAAGATTATTGGAATCTGTATTATTGGGGCTTAAATCCCCGCACCTTTGCTATGCCGACAGGAAAATGTCCCTTGGAGTATTATCCTATTTTAACTACACATTATAAGTACCTTCGAGGTTGTAATGATTATGCTATGCATATTCCTCTAAATATTCAGGGTTTAGGTTATCTTGCTTTTCAAAGTTCTTGGACTGCTGATATCTACAAAGAGCGTATCAGACGCGGAATTGCTAATGGTGAGGATTTAATAATTCTGGGTTTTCATGCTATCGAAGAGCCGGATAATATTTATGGAACAAACTGTCCCTTGAGAGAATTTAAAGAAATATTACGCTATATAAATCATCTTGGATTGGAAGTTTTACCTCTTTATGAAGCTGTAGAAGAGCTGAATTAATTATGCTAATTATCAGATAGTTAGATAAGAGTGATCTGCACTTGTAATAATAGGAGTGGCACTTAATTTACTTGGCTGCTAAATATAATCATAATAAGCATATATTAAAACATCGCTAATATTGCATTTCTGATAAGGTCTACGAGTTCTTTTTTGTACTAAGCTGAAATTATGCTCAAAGTGATAAAGATTCTTGCTTCTCACTTTCTCAATTGACAGAAAACTGCTTTCCAGAATTTATGGATCAGTATTTTATGCGTCCCTGTAGCTCAGCTGGATAGAGTGGCACCCTCCGAAGGTGAAGGTCAGGCGTTCAAATCGCCTCAGGGACGCCACAAAAATGAACAAGTTAACCAATAAATGGGATTAACAGGTTAACAGATGAAAAAGTGATATCCTACATCTTTATTATCGGTATTACATAAATTATATGAATGAAGTATTACTTACCTTGGAAAGTGTTTCCTTCCTGTATGGAGATAGAATCATCCTGCAAGATGTATCCTTTGGCATTCACAATTCAGAAAAGATTGGAATTGTAGGCATTAATGGAAGTGGTAAAACAACTCTTTTAAATATCATCGGTGGTATCATTAAGCCCAGTACAGGGATTGTTACTTCAAGAAAAGATCTAAAAATTGGTTTTTTAGAACAGAATCCCCAGTTTATTCCAGAGCTATCTGTTTTACAACACACTATACCTACCCAAGGAGAAATAAAAGATGAATATCATTATAAATCAATATTAAGCCGTTTAGGTATAGAAGATTACAATCAAAAAATGATTTTATTATCGGGAGGGCAGCGTAGAAAAGCCGATTTGGCAAGGGTTTTAGCTTTAGAACCAGATTTATTGATTTTAGATGAACCTACCAATCATTTGGATTTGGATACTATAGAATGGTTACAAAACTATTTAGCGGATACGAATAAAGCCATTATTTTTGTTACTCACGATCGCTATTTTTTGGATGCAGTATCCACCAAAATTATAGAAATTGAGAGGACTAGACTATTTTATTACGAGGGAAACTATAGTGCCTACATTCACGGAAAGCTAATTAGAGCTACAGACAGTCAACGAAAAGAAACACGCCGTCAGGCACAGCTTAAAAAAGAATTGGATTGGTTAAACCGGGGTGCCAAAGCACGAACCAGTAAACCTAAAAACCATATAGATCGCGTAAAAGAGCTATTAAGCAAAAGCTACCTTATTTCCAATCAAGATTTGGATATATCTTTTCAAATAGATCGAATGGGCAAAACGATTCTGGAATTGCATCGCTTAAGCAAGTCCTATGGAAGTCGAGTTCTTTTCGAAGATCTTGATCATAATTTTCAAAACAGGGAACGCATTGGGATTATAGGTCCCAATGGCTGTGGAAAAACAACTTTACTGAAAATAATTGCAGGAGAAGATGAACCGGATATTGGTGTTGTAAAAGCTGGTATAAACACCCATTTTGCTTATTATAAACAAGATGAAGATCTCTTCGACCCCAACACTACAGTTTATGAATACATCGCTCAATTTGCAGAAGTGATTAAAACTGAGAACGGAAATAAAATTACTGCCGCAGAAATGCTTAAGCGTTTTCTCTTCGATGGTAAAATGCAACAAATGAAATTGGGTTCATTATCCGGAGGTGAAAGAAAGCGTCTCTATTTACTCAAAGCACTGATGTTTGGTGCAAATTTCATTATTATGGATGAACCAACCAACGATTTGGATATTCGAACTCTGGAAATTTTAGAGGACTATCTGGATGCCTTTAAGGGCTGTCTATTAATTGTATCACACGATCGTTTCTTCTTGGATAGAACAGTGGATTACCTTTTTATTTTTCAGGAAGGAAAGATTCGTAAATTTGCCGGTAATTATTCAGATTATTTGCTGGTAAAGCGTTTTGAGCAAGAAGAAGATACAACGAAGAAAAAGCCTGCTATTTTACGTCCCAAACGAATTTCCAAGGGTCTTACCTATAATGAACAACGAGAATTTTCTCAAACCGAAAAAGATATTGAGAAGATAGAAAATCAGCTCATAGAATTGGAAGATAAGCTAAATGATTTTTCCCAGACTCTTACTCCCAATGATTATCATCAAATAAGCATAACAATACTTAAATTGGAAGAACAACATCAAAACCTTCTTAACCGCTGGTTGGAACTGAGTGATAAGCAAGACAACTGATTTAATATACAACCTATCAAATATTTCCTTAAAAAGGAGGTACAAAATGATATCAGAATTAGTCTACCGCAATCGTAGTTATCGTAGGTTTTACGAATCAAAAAGGATAACTCACTCTCAGCTTATTCAGATTATGGAAACGGCAAGATTTATTCCCAGCGCAGGTAACTTGCAGAAATTATGTTATTATCTGATTGAAGAGCGTAGTGAATGTGATAAAATGTTTCCACATTTGAAATGGGCAAGTTACTTGAAAAAATGGAATGGACCCGAACCAGGAGAAAGACCTTCAGCTTATATAATTATTCTGGTTCCCAAAAGCTGTTCCAATATGGTTTATATCGATACCGGTATAGCAGCTCAGACAATACTCTTAACCGCTGTTGATAATGGCTTGGGAGGATGTTTGTTGGCTTCTGTCGATAAAGATGCTGTTCATAAAATATTCTTGCTGCCCGATAATATGGATATCGTATTAGTTATAGCTCTTGGTTATCCAGCTGAAACAGTTGTAATAGAAGATGTTACAGACCAGGATAAGATTGAATACTGGCGCGATGAAAATACTGTTCATCATGTTCCCAAACGCAAATTGAGTGATCTTATTCTAAATTACTGATCGTATAAAGTTGCCAGGTATTCTAGTTATAATTGACAAATATAGATAGTTTGGGATAGTGGTTTAGTTATGGAAAATGTAATTGTATACAGCGTTTATGAAGTTACCAGGCAGATTCGTCAGGTTATTGAATCTTCAATTGAACCTCTGTATGTGATGGGTGAAATATCAGGTTTTGTTCATCATAGTTCAGGGCATATATATTTTAATCTGAAGGACGAAAATTCCTCCCTACGCTGCACTTTTTTCAAAGGGGCCAATTATAATCTAACTTTCAAACCGGAAGATGGGATGCAGGTAATCTGTTATGGTAAATTGACCGTTTATGAAAAGGGGGGAACTTATAACCTGAATGTTTTAAAAATGCAAGAAGCTGGACAAGGACTTTTACAACAGAAATTTGAAATATTGAAAAAGAAGCTGGAAAAGGAAGGTCTTTTTGCAACAGCACATAAAAAACCAATTCCTAAATATCCTGAGCGCATTGGAATTGTTACTTCTCCAACGGGAGCAGCTCTTCAGGATATATTAAACATTATCAGCCGTCGCTATCCTGTTGAGATAATTGTTTATCCTGCATTAGTTCAAGGTTTGGAAGCCCCTCCCCAAATTATTAATGGTATAAAATACTTCAATACAACTAAAGATGTGGATTTTATCATTCTTACCAGGGGGGGCGGTTCGCAAGAAGATCTATTTTGTTTCAATGATGAATCATTAGTTAGAGCTATATTCGATTCCGATTTACCTATAATTTCTGCTGTAGGACATGAGATTGATTTTACTTTGGCAGATTTCGTTGCTGATTTACGAGCTCCAACTCCTTCAGCAGCAGCAGAATTAGCAGTTCCTGATAAGAAAGACCTGCTAAACCTGTTAAATTCTTTAAAGAAAAGATTGGACTTAACGGTTCAAAACAAGCTGGAAATGAAACATAAACCAATTATGAATTATCAACTACAGCTAACCCAATACCATCCCGAAAAGGTATGGCGAGAATATCAGCAACGTTTTGATCTGGCAGAAATGGCTATGAAAAATGCACTAAAACAACTTCCAGATAAGCGTTTACAGTTTGAGATGAGAACCCAAACCATTATGCAGCAGGTAACAAGCAAGATTGATCTGTGTATAGCCCAAGCTAAAGCGAACAGTAATTTAGCCTGGCATCAATTAAATGACAAGACACTAAATTTACTTCACAATAAAGCCAATCACTTAAACTCTTTAGGCAACATTCTGGAGCAACTTTCTCCTCGCAGCATTCAAAGAAAGGGTTGGATAATGGCTTTTAAAGATGGAAAGCTAATTAGTTCGGTTAAACAAATTACCAAAGGCAATCATCTTAATCTCGATTTTATTGATGGTATAGCAGATTCCATAATAGAAAGGGTGGAAAATAAAGAGTGAAAAGAGGATTATTGATATTTTCATTACTGTTTCTGCTAAAGTTGAGTGCAGAAATTCGTTCAGTTTGGGTTTTACCTTGGGATATAACGACCGAAAGCGCTATAGATCAAGTTATTAACACAGCCGTTGATTGTAACCAAAATGAGTTGCTAGTAGAAGTTCGTTACCGGGCTGATGCATTATTTGATACTTCCCAAGGTGCCTATCTATATCCCAATCCTGAACCTGTAAGCTATATATTGAATAATTCATCATTTGATCCGTTAACTTATATAATCCAACAAGCACATAATAACGGCTTAGCAGTTCAGGCTTGGATTGTAGTTTTCAATGCTACTCAAACTGATCACTATCTTATTCGACAGAATTATATCTATAACAATCATCGCAATTGGATCACTTACGATAAAAACGGTTACCAAATGAATAATGGATACCGTTATGGTTATTTTATCGATCCTGGAATTCCTGAAGTTCAGGAATATTTGCTAAATATTGTTGGAAATATAGCAGCTGGTTATCCTGAATTAGATGGTATTCATTTAGATTATATCCGTTATCCGGATGCGGATTTAGGTTATCATCCTATTTCCCAAGAACTTTATAGAGCATATTGCCTAAATCAGATGGATATCACTTATAATGAATGGCGGATAATGCAAATCAATAATTTTGTAGAAAAGGCTTACCACCTAATCAAAGAAATCAATCCTTCTTTATTATTAACCGCTGCCGTTTTTGCTGATATTGCCGATGCAAATGTATCTTATGCTCAAGATTGGCAGTCCTGGCTTAAGAACGGTATTATCGATAGGGTTTATCCCATGGCTTATGATATTAATTATGCAAAATTCAGCAAACACACAGAACAAATGAAACTGTTAAATTTTGATTCAAAAATAGTGATCGGTTTACGTGCCTGGAATGAAAATGGTTCTTCTCTTGCCCTTGGTAAAGGAGCTTCATATAATGTTCAGAATGTAGCTAGAAAGATAGATTTAGCCAGAGAGCAAGGATTTGCAGGCATATCTCTATTCAGTTATTCAGGTTTAATAAAAGGAAATGCCTGGGCGCAGCTTACCAGGCTAAGTTATTCTGAGAAAGCAGAATATCCTTTTGAAAAAGTCAGTACTCCACTGGTTAATCAATCTGTTACAGAATTAAAACAACCTCCGGATGTAAAGCTTTTACGATTAAACAATGAAATTCTTATACAGCTTCAAATACCAAGTGAGGGATTATGGAATTGGGAACTTTATAAAGAGAGTTTTTTGCTACAGCATAATAGATATTATCTGAAAGGGAATAACATTGATATCTTGAATGTTATAAACCCTAATATTTGTGCTAGTATCGAACCGGGACAGTATATAGTTCAACTCTATCAAGAAAATTCTTCCTTCAAATATTTTATTCCAGTAGAACTGAAAATAGCCAATGAGTGATCTTCCAAAACAGGCAGGTATTCTTTCCGCTACTGAATTCTTCCGTTTAGCAATCAAATCTATAATTGGAATTGCTTTAGCCCGCATAATTACTCCAGCAGAATTAGGTAGTTACCGTCAACTTTTTTTGATTTATACTACTTTCTCTACTCTTTTATTGTTAGGAATTCCGCAAAGTATGCTATATTTTCTTCCCAAAGCAGAAAATGCGGAAAAGCAAAGGTTATTGATAACCCGCAGTTTGAACCTGATTTCTATTTTAGCACTCATTTTTGCCTTGTGTTTGCTTATTTTCCGGAATTTTATTGCTCAAATATTTCATAATCCCCAATTGGGAAATCTGCTAATTATCTATGCTCTATACCCGTTATTTCTATTCGTAACACAATTATATAGCTCTATAATGATGGGTTTGAAACAACCCTTGAGAGCAGCAAAATTCACTATCTTTTCTGTGCTTTCGGATTTTATCTTTATTGTAAGTGCCGCTTTTTTTACCCGCAATCTTACTATTATAATCTGGGCAGTGATTGCTTCTGCTTTTCTGCAATGGCTTTATGCCCAAATTACTCTCAACGAATTCAAAGAAAAAAAAGTTCGCTTTGATTTTGCCTCAGTTAAAGAACAAATGAATTATGCTTTGCCACTTGGTTTATCCTCTATTATTGGAATGCTCAGTATCCAATTAGATAAGTTAATGATATCCGGTTTTTTCCCGCCGGAAAAGTTTGCTGTTTTCTCTTTAGGAGCAACGGAATTTCCGATTGTTGGCATATTAGCTAATTCCATCAATTCAGTTTTGTTACCGCATTTGAGTTCTACCAATACCGCAACTATGGGAGAACTTTATAGTGGTGCTGTCCGAAAAAATGCCATTCTGGTTTTTCCTTTAATGGCTTTATGTTTTATTTTTGCTGAACCGATCTTTATATTATTATACGGTAAAATTTATGCCGAAGCGGCTGTTTATTTCCGCATCTATCTGTTTTTAATGCCTTTACGGATTGCTACTTATGGCATTTTGTTTCAAGCATTCGGGAAAACCAAATTCATAATGTATAATTCTCTCTTTGTGCTTATTGCCAATGCTGTGTTAAATTATATCTTAATCATCAATTTAGGAATGAAAGGTGCAGCAATTGCAACAGTTATTGTCACTTGGCTATCGGTTATGATTTACCTTATCCAGATTGCTAAGGTCTTAAAATTAAAGTTGCTGGACTTTTTCCCAATTGGAAAAATAACAAAAAATGCCCTTGTAACCATTATTTCCCTCTTTCTCAGTTTTCTGATAATATGGCTTGGGAAACAAAATCTTCTCTTTGTAGCCATCGGAGGAATTGTGTTCATTTTGAGCTATTTACTATTGGGTAGAAAAACCGGAGTTATTTTGGATTATGATGTTCAACTTGCCAAAGAACTTATCAATGATCTGAAAGGGAAGTTCAAAAAATGAATTATTATGCTGAATCCACCTGGAAAAATTACGATCCTGAACAGCAAGCAGATATAAGGATTGCCAAGCTTGTATCACTTTTTCCCGAAAATATGCATTATTATAAATATACCAATTGTGGCTTAACATACAATGCTTATGGGCATTTACAATCCTTTTCTAAAAATACTTTGAATTCTCTTTTAACTCTGGAATTTTCTTTTACAGCCCAAGATATACTCTGTCCTTTGAATAGGGATTTTATTCCCTTTTTACTTGATATTAAACAGCATTGGCTAAAACAATGGTTTAATCCTCCTTCAGGAACTATCGATTCCAACTGTGGAAAAAGTGAATTCTTAAATAAAAAATCTCTGTTCACGAAGTCCATTAATTACTTTATTAATATGTCAACGAAGCCACAGCCCTATTGGTTTATGGAATTGTTTGTCTGGCGGGAGAATTGAAAATGAAAAATTTACTGTTTATTACTTATCATTTTCCTCCTACAGGCGGTTCCGGAGTCCAAAGAGGACTTAAATTTGCCAAATATTTACCGCAATTCGGTTTTAGACCAATAGTTCTTTGTGCCGATTATCGCTGCTTAAAACAACCCAAGGACTATACTTTGCTAAAAGAATTACCCCCCAGTGTAAAAATTTATCGCACCTTCACTTTGGATGCGAACTGGTTTTTTAAGCTGCTGTGGGGATTAAAATTAAATAAAGTAGTCACCTTCTTGCAACGGTATATCTTGATTCCAGATACAGAAGTTCTGTGGCTACCTTTTGCTTTCTTAAAATTAAGAAAAATTCTTGATGCTAATCATATTGATTTAGTTTTAATTTCTGCTCCACCCTATTCCTCGCTATTTTTGGCTAAATATTGCAAACATCGTTACCAGCTAAAGGTCTGTGTGGATTTTAGAGACCCTTGGAGTTTTGGGATAGGCAGAAAATACTTAAAACCACCCAGCTGGATAGCAAATAAAGAAAACAATTGGGAAAAAGAGATTGTAACTTTGGCAGATAAAATTATCTGTGTAAACGACAAAATGGTTGATGAATTCAGGCAACTTTATACTAAAATTCCAGCCGTTAAATTTTGCAGCATCACCAATGGCTATGACGAAGAGGACTTTTCTATATCCACTCCCCTAAAAAAAAGCGATAAGTTCAAAATTGTATATACTGGTAGTTTTTATGATGCCAGAAGACCGTTAATTCTCTGGCAGGCATTATGGGAACTGATAGAAGAGGGAAAAATAAACCCGCAAAAAATCACCGTGAATATTTACGGTAGAAATACTAAAAATTTCGTTTTAGGCGAATATCAGGATAATCTCCTTATCCAAAAGATTGTGCATTTCTACGGCTATACTCCGCATACACAAATAATAAAAATTCTCTTATCTGCCGATGTGCTTTTATTATATTCTGGTTTTGGCAATACTGAGCAGCTGAATAGTCCAGCCAAATTATTTGAATATTTACGCAGTGGGAAACCCGTTTTTGCCATTATAGATCCAGAAAGTTCCGCGGCTGAAATACTTTTACCAGCAAATACTATTTTTCTTGCTAATTCCGCTTCTTTAAGTTCCATAAAAAATACATTATCAGAACTATATACTCAATGGGAAGAAGGCAAATTGAAAGTTAGCCCAGATTGGGAATATATCAAAAATTTTGAACGCAAAGCCTTAACCGCTAGGCTTGCAGAAGTACTATCTTCTATAACATAATGAAAATCCTCATTATCCCTTCTTGGTATCCATATCCGAAAAAACCTTACGCTGGAAAATTCTTTATAGAACAGGCAAAGGCATTATCTGAGAACAGCAACTGGCAATTTGAAATACTAAACTGGGGACAGAATGAATTCCAAATGCAAATTAGGTATCCTCTATCTTCAATTGCAAAATTATTCGCTTATTTAAAAGCAAAACCTTCCTCTCGTAATTTCAATTCTAACTTAAAAGAGCTATTCATCCCACACATCACCTGGACTAGTAAACTGCTATCGGGAAACATAAAAACCCTGATAAAGAAAATGGAATTAATTCCCAAACCGGATATAATTCATTCCCATGTAACATTTCCAGCTGGCTTTGTAGCTATGCTTTTCGCAGAAAAATGGAAAATCCCATATATTATCACAGAACATAGCGGTCCCTTTCCCTTTCCTGAATTTGTTTCTAATAACAGAATCTCGGAAAAAATTACTCTTCCTCTTCAAAAAGCAGCAGCAGTTATATCTGTAAGTAGATATCTTCAAAAACAGATTCTATCTACCTGTTTGGTAAAAAGTATAGTTATCCCCAATTTGATTGATACAGAATTCTATAAACCAGTTTCTATATCAGAAAAAAGAAGACGCTTTTCCTTCTTTTCTTTAAGTGCACTAATTCCTGCCAAAGGTGTTTTAGATTTAATTGAAGCTTTCCGACTAGCAGTAAATAAAGGTATGGATGCTGATCTATATTTAGGTGGATCTGGTTATTTAGCACCCAAATTAAGAAAGCTGATTATTCAATACCATTTGGAAAATAGGATTCATCTACTAGGATATCTTACACCTCAGCAAGCGCTTGAACAATTTAATAAATGTAATTGTTATATCTTACCAAGCCATATAGAATCTTTCAGTATGGTTTTACTGGAGGCAATGGCTTGCGGGAAACCAATTATAGCTACAGATTGTGGTGGACCAAAAGATATAATTACTGAAACAACAGGAGTCCTTATCCCTCCTCAAAAACATGATGTTATGGCTATAGAAATGCTAAAAATGGCCAATAACACCAACAAATATAACCCTGATAGCATCAGAGAATGGTGTTTAAAAAATTATTCTCCTCATATAATCTGTGCTCAAATATCAAGAGTATATGAAAGTATTACTGGAAGTTAAATAATCTTCTAACTGTTTAGGACTTTTTCAATAACCTCAATCATCTCATTGCGCATAAATGGCTTTTCCAATACTGCTTTAGCTCCAAGTTTTAATGCCAGAGGAAGATAGCTGTATGGACCGTATTTTCCCCCACCACTCATCGCGATGATTTTGATTCCAGGTTTTATGGCCATTAAGTCCTGAATGGTCTCCAAACCTTCTTTATTAGGCATAATGATGTCCGTTATAACTATATCAAGATCAAATTCACAGCATATTTCTAATGCCTGATCGCCATCACCTGCCTGCTGAACAAAGTATCCAGAATTTTTTAGCATTTGTACTAAAACATTGCGGAAACTTACATCATCTTCAACAACTAAAATTTTAGTCATTAAATATCCTCGTTTATGTAATATATATTTATAGTAATTAGTTAATTAAAACTAGGTTGGAACCTTAATTTCTATCCCGTTTCATTGTAAAGGAGAATTCTTTAGATAAATAGAATTTTGAAATAAAAATGTAGAATATTATCCACAATGCGTAATCTAAAAGGGTTTTCAAGTGCAAAAAAATGGTGGCGAAACCCAGAATCGAACTGGGGACACAAGGCTTTTCAGGCCTCTGCTCTACCGTCTGAGCTATCTCGCCAACCATTTTCCTCTTTAATTTTACCAGCTTTTTCTGTCAAGAGGAAATTATGTTGACTTTCTATCTTATTGTTTTGTAATATGTTAACGAAATGTTCTTTCCCTCTTGGATAGCTCTATATTAAATTCAAATTGATTGATAAGCATTATTTGGGCATAGATAAGACTATTCTTTCAAACTTTAGAAACTCGTAAAATACTATACCATTGCTTTATAATTCTATAATTTCGTTAGAGGATCGTTAAAGAATCTAATAACAAATGAACTATTATCTGCTGCAAAGTAAAAATACTATATAAAACCCTTGAACTATTATGAGTTAAGGCAAAATTCTGATAATCTATGACGAAATTAGGAGAGATATTTGAAAAACTTCAATGTTTTTTTCTGCTGCTTGATTTTTAGTTTGTACACAAAAAAACCTGAATGCCAAGGTTTCTACCTCTTCAAGCTATGGAACAGAATGAACCAGGCAGATTAGCATATTCTCCTCAATATCATTGACGGGTTTTACTTCTATGCACTAAATAATAGTTTTATCTATAATGGAGAGTGGAGAAACGGCATCTTACAAAATAAACGGTTACTTTTCTCATTAAATCATAGCTCTTACCGACAAGAGAAGATTATCTTCAACCTTGCATCATATAGTATATCACTCATTATACTAGCCTTAATCAAGCGTTAATTATTAAGGAGTGATTAAGGGATGATAAAGGAGTGATAGACACTTCCCAGTAAGGAACTAGTTTGGGATAATAATGGCTAGTAAAAGTATAAGTGATCACTGAAAATTGCAAATGGCAGTTCTTCAGGCTAATGTTGAAGCTTATAAATAAACCGTGGGGAGCACCGGGTGGTGTCCCCACGAATCGGAGGGCATTCTATGTAGGGTCTGTAGGCTGCATTCAATGTGAGATTTGGCAGGATTTCTGTCAATGAAGATTCTTGCAGATTCTTTATCATATTGAGTGGGAAGGACTTGCCCCCTGTTGCGAGATGTGTATAGTAGACCAATAAACAAACAGTCGGGTAACCGAGAAGAAAATCAAGATGACCAAGCAAAACAAGAATCGTAGAGAGCAAGCAACGCTGGATCAGGTGGCAGCTTCCGGTAGTCAGATCGTACTTAAGAGGAAAGATGGTTCGGAGCAACCAATTGAAAAGAATATCGAATCCCAGCCCAGAGGATAAGTCAAACAATGGACATATAACTATTACAATAAACTGAAATAAAAAGCTATACAAAAATGGTGGTCTCGCAATTATGGGATCATTAAAACATAAGGAGACCACCATGTTATTAATACAGAATGAAACCACCGAATTCGTGAAAGAAAAATTGTCAAGCTTCTGTAAACAAAATGGGAATGCCACTAATTTCAGTTTTTCAAGGCATTCCCACAAAAAAGTGATGTGGACAAGTTATAACACACTGTTGTA
>Ga0208459_1001727_pt1 | contig 19964 bp, 12 predicted proteins | sample AD_UKC087_MetaG_FD_184433 | JGI IMG/M metagenome (GOLD analysis project Ga0208459, IMG submission 184433) | Active sludge microbial communities of municipal wastewater-treating anaerobic digesters from USA - AD_UKC087_MetaG (SPAdes) (version 2) | ecosystem: Engineered > Bioreactor > Anaerobic >... | reverse complement strand
ACACTCTCCAATAGTAGTTTTGATAGGGCTGCAACTCACTCAATTGATATGAGGATGTCGGATGATCCATGATGTTGACCAGATAGCTGTCGAAATCCTGATTGTCGGACACCTGGAACTGGTAACCCGTTACCCCCGCCACGCCTGTCCACCTCAGCAAAGGATTGGTGGGGACGCCGGTGGCGCCGTTTTCAGGCCAGGTTCCCTCGGGAACTGCCACCTCGCTGAGGATGGTGAAGGGATAGACGTTGCTGTCGCTGTGCCCGTTGGAGTTCAAGGTTACCCGGATGTGCGCCTGGGTGGTGTTAAGTATGGGAATATTGGTCCAGACATGCGAACCGTTGGGAGAACCGGTGGAGGTTAGCACAGTCCACTGATTGCCTCCGTCCAGCGAGTACTCCACCGTCACTGACCCCGTGGTGGCCTTGGATTTCCAGGAGATGGACTTGTTCGAGCCGGAAAACCAGGTCTCGCCGCCGTGGGGTTGGGTGAGTTGGATATCGGAAATCTTTACCTTGAAGGTGATGGTCTCCCCCGCCTCGCCCACGTCATACAGATTCAGCCCTCCCGGGGCGTTATTGCTCATGAAACCGTTCGGAGAGGTGGCCTCGCTCAGCTCAGTGCGGCCGCTCTGGGCTGAGAAACCAGCCTGGCCGAGCATGCCGTTGGTAGTGGTGTTGACGCCATAGGGGCGATAGATATAAAGCTCATCGGGCGGGCCGCTTGCGTTTCCGCTCTCGCTCACATCCAGCCGATAGACCAGCAAGCCATAACCCGGGATGTTGTGGTCATAGTTGGCTGAGGCCTTGCGGTATTCCAGCAGGTAGTATTCCCCGTTGCGCCAGGAGGGGACGCGGTAAATGTTGTTGGTTGCAGAACTTGCCACAGGCGACAGGGTGTAGGTTCCCGACTGGGTGATCTCCGGAACTTCGGTCAGCCACTGGCCGTAGCGGTATTTCATCCAGACGCTCATGTGTTGGGGCGGATTCTGGTCGGAGCACATCAGGTCCCAGGCTCCGATGGGGTCGATCGTGTTGTCGTTGTAGCGATACAAATCCGGGGCTCCCAGACTGTGGAACATCTCATGCGAAAGCACTCCCGCGCCGGAGGCAAGAGTGGAGGTCTCGATCTGGAAGTTAAAGTCCCACACCCGCTTGCCGTTGATCATCGCGTTCACTGTATAGAGCACCCAACGATGCGGCCAGAGCAGTTCCGCCCAGCCATCCGTGCCGCCTCTGATGATAAAGCAGGTATTGTCCACATAACCGTCGTTATCCCCATCGATCACCATTGAGGCCGGAATCTGCGGAGCGATCGCGGTCACCGCCCTCAGGAGCAACTGATGCTCACGCTCGGTGCGTTGCCCGTCTCCGCTGTAGCCCTGTGGGTTGGTCACGCTGTAAGGACGGAAATAGTTGCGTTCATAGCTGTCTGTATAACTGATGATTACGTCTCCGTCGGGAATGGGATAGAAGAAGGAATCCACATTCAACTGATTGTAGGAAGCTTCATTAAAAAAGCGTTTCATGGAGTTGCCGCTGGGATTATTGAATATCTCCTCATAGACGGAGAGCGGCGAAGTAAACTCTGTGTCGTCCGCAAATTTGATAAAGACCACCAGATTGTTGAACTGTCCGGTGTGGGGCGATTTGGCGTTGCTGTAATCTCGCATGCTTGAGTAGCGGTCATACTTTTGCCTGATCAGGTTTTGGCTCAGGTTGATGCCTGGCCGCAGGCCCCTTTGCCCGGGTGAGGAGCTGCCCGCCACCAAATCCGTGGGAGCCACGCCCTCGCCATCCTGGCGGGCATAGACATACCAACCCTCGTCGTTTTGCACGATGGTGTAGTTCTGGGAATCGTGAAGCCAGTTGTGAAATTCATCTCCGCTGGCAAAAATGTCCACTTCGCTGCCATCCGGCTGGGTGATCCTCACCGGCGTAAAGCTGAGCGGCGCGGCAACCAGAGCCGCAGCGGTCAGCAGAAGCAGGCAGGACGCAAGTTTCTTCGTGAGTTTCATAAGTCCTCGAGCAATTACTATATCTTATTTATTATCTTTAAGTAACAAGGGTGGATAAACCCGCTTGGCATAATAGCTTCATTTACAACATACAATTAATGTTCCAATTTGACAACTACTATTCATCACTTCCTTAACCCCAATCCGCACTCATCTGCGACTCTTATCCGCGTTTATCTGCGTGAACCGCTTGACCCGGGATCCAGTCTTTTGAGACTCCCCACACCCTGATGTCCCAGCGTCAGCCCATTGATGTCCGGGCGAAAGACAGTCCGGCGATTGCCCGGCGTTCAATCAGCGATCAGTGGGCGATGTGCGTATGAGGGGCGTGCGTGAACCCCAACTTTGCCCTCATTTGCAAGGGATGCTTTTCCGTGTGTCTTCCTTAGGTCAACCTTAACTTTTATAAGGAATACCTAAGGATGATTAGCTAACGTGTTGATGCCTCGAATGATAGCGATATCATACCGATTCAGTCCCCGGGAGGGGAGCAACGCGCTAATACAATGAAACGGGGAAAAATATGGCTTTTTTTGGCAGCAGCGAAGCAATTTGTGTTGACGAATTTGCCAATTCCCCACATTATGGTTTCAAATATGAAAAATGGCAGTGAGCCCGGACTTGCCTCCAGAGCGAGGCATCTGGAAAAATCCGGAGGAGCGCCGAAACAAAGGAGCAAGGATATGCTGCAAGGTTCTTATGTGGCTTTGGTTACGCCTTTCAAGAACGGCGGGATAGATTATTCCGCTTTGGAAAAACTGATCGAGTTTCAGATCGAAAACGGCACGGATGGAATTGTGCTGCTGGGAACCACGGGAGAAAGCGCCGCCATCGCTTCGGACGAGCGGGAAGCGCTGCTGCGTTTTGCCATCCGGCGCATCAACAACCGGGTGCCGGTGGTGGTGGGAACAGGAACCAACAACCTCTCCCAGACCATATCCATGACCAAAAGCGCCAGGGAACTGGGCGCGGATTACGCCCTGATATTGGTGCCCTACTATATCAAGCCCACCCAGCAGGGGATATTCGAGTTTTTCCGCGAAGTGGAATCCCGCACCGACATCCCGATAATCATGTACAACATCCTGGGACGAGCGGGAGTGAACATGACCGCCGCCACGACGGTGCGCATCGCCAAGGCCTGCAAGAGGGTCGTGGCGATCAAGGAAGCATCCAACATGATAGTCCAGGCCGCCGAGATCGTGCGTGACGCCCCCGAAGGCTTTGTGTGCATGAGTGGCGAAGACGGGATCAACATGCCCCTGATGGCCTGCGGTTTCAAGGGCACCATCTCCGTGACCGCCAACATCCTGCCCCGCCTGATGCACGAGCATATCCAGACCTGCCTGCAGGGAGACTACGCCAAAGCCCTGAAACAGCATCAGGAACTGATCAAGATCAACCAATACCTCTTCATCGAGACCAATCCCATCCCGGTGAAGGAAGCGCTGCACATGATGGGCATGCTGGAACTGGAGTTCCGTCTGCCGATGTGTCCTCTGCAGGATGCCAACCGCGAGATACTGCGCGGAGTTTTGAAAGAATACAATTTAATATAGTTCAGGAGTTTAGAGAATGACAAAGCAAGCCGTAACACATGGCTTCATCCGGAAAAGCAGCCGGGAGATCAAAGAGATAAAGACCGTCGCCACGGTTTATGAACACGAAAAGAGCGGCGCGCAGCTACTGCATCTGGCCTGCGACGACAGCAACAAAGTGTTTTGCATGGCTTTCAAGACCATCCCCGAAGACGACACCGGATGCCCGCACATCCTGGAACACTCGGTGCTCAACGGCTCCAAAAACTTCCCGGGAAAGTCCACCTTCATGGAGCTGATCAAGGGCTCCATGCACACCTTTATCAACGCCATGACCGCCTCGGACATGACCATGTATCCGGTGGGCAGCACCAACGACAAGGATTTCCTGAACCTCACCCGGGTTTACCTGGACGCGGTGCTCTTCCCCAAGATCTATGAGCAGCCCAATATCTTGCACCAGGAAGGCTGGCACTATGAACTGAACTCCCCGGATGACGAACTGAAGGTGAGAGGCGTGGTCTATAACGAGATGAAGGGAGCTTTTTCCTCGGTGGACACCATCATCTTCCGGCATTGCCAGCAGGCACAGTTTCCGGACACCCCCTACGGCTTTGAAAGCGGCGGAGACCCGGATGCCATCCTCCAGTTGGATTACGACAAGTTCATCGCCTTCCACCAAAAGTATTACCATCCCTCCAACTCCAAAATCGTCATCTATGGCGACATGGATCTGGACGCGACGCTGGAACTGATCGACAAGGACTATCTGTCGCATTTTGACAGGAGCGCCGACCTGGCGGAAATGCCTCCGCAAAAGCCCTTTGCCAGCCAGATCAAGCTGGAAAAGGAATATCCGGCGGATGAACACAAGGATATCGCAGACCAATACCACCTGAGCCTGAACTATAGCTACGGACAGATCACTGATCCTTACACAGCCGATGCCCTGAGCGTTTTGGCGGAACTGCTGATGACCTCCCCCGCTTCCCCCCTCAAGCAAAAGATCATGGCTTCCGGCCTGGCGGCGGACTCCTTCTGCTATCCCAGCGTGGACATCCTGCAACCGACCCTGATCTTTATCTTTAAGCAGTTGCGCAAGGAAAACATCGAGGCGCTGGTGAAGCTGGTCAATGACGAACTGAAGCGCATTGTCAGGGAAGGCTTCGACAAGAGCCTGATCGAGGCTGTTCTGAACAAAAGGGAGTTCTTCCTGCGGGAAGCGCAGATGCAGAGATTCCCCAAAGGCCTTTACTATATATGGACTTCCCTGCCCCTGTGGATGCACGGCGGTGACCCCTGCGACGCCCTCAGCTTTGAACCACAGCTCAAAGAACTGCGCAAGGGGCTGACGGAACCCTATTTTGAGAACCTGATCGACACCGTCCTGCTCAACAACCGCCACAGCAGCCAGATAACCTTTGTGCCCGTGCCCGGGCTCTTGGGTGTGAAGGAGCAGGAACTGCGCGACAAACTGGCAGCCCGCAAAGCGAAAATGAGCAAAGATGAGATAGACGGCCTGGTGGAGTTTAACCGGAAGTTCGCCGCCTGGCAGCAGGAAGAGGTGAGCGCCGAAGACCTTGCCAGAATCCCCAAACTCGACCTGGCGGACATCAATCCCAAATCCGATTCCTATCCGCTGGAACTTGACCGGAAGGACGATTACTGCCTGCTCAGGCATCCCGTGAACACCAACGGCATCGTGTATCTGAAGGCCTATATTGACTTGCGCCAAGCCGCCGAAGAGGACTTCTCCTGGCTCTCGCTCTATTCCTATCTGGTTGGCAAAGTGGACAGCGCCGGTCACAGCTACGCGGAACTATCTAATCTGATCGACACCCACACCGGCGGCATCAGCCTCGCGCTGCGCTTTTTGAGCAATTATCAGGAACGGGATGAGATTCTCTCCCGTTTCGTGATCTCCGGCAAAGCCGTGGCAGGCAAGGTTGAAACTTTGGCTGAACTGGCTGCCGAGTTTGCCTGCTGGCCTGTGTTTGAGGACGGCGAGCGGCTCTGTTCGGTGATCCGCGAACTCAAGACCAGGATGGAAATGCAGCTTGGCCGGGGCGGCGTCAGCGTGGCCATCACCAGGATGTTCGCGCCTTTCAGCCAACTCCACCGCTTTCAGGATCAGGCCAATGGCATGGCCTATTACCATTTCCTCTGCGACCTGGAAAAGAGATTGCATAACGATCTGCCCGGCGTGCGGAAAAACCTGGAGCGGGTGAGGGACAACTATTTCAACCGGCAGAACCTTGTGATTAGCCTCACCGCCGCGGAAGAGGAAATCGCGTCCGCCTCCGCCTGCCTGAGCCCGCTCACCGGAGCCTTCTCCACCCAAGCCTGCGAAGCGGCCAAAATCCCCTTCCAGGAACAAAACATCCGGGAAGGCATCCTGGCGCCGGTGCAAATCCAGTTCTGCGTGCAAGGGGGCAACTTCTTCCGCAAGGGATACTCCTATTCCGGCAAGATGGCGGTGATGAACAACATCCTCAGCAACGAGTTCCTGCACCGCGAGATCAGGGAAAAAGGCGGCGCTTACGGTGCTTGGTCAAATATTGGCATGACCGGATACCTGTCCTTCGTTTCCTATATGGATCCCAATCTCAAGCAAACCCTGGACGTTTACGCCGGAGTGCCGGAATATCTGAGGAACTTCGCTTGCAGCAAGCGGGAACTGGACAAATACATCATCGGCGTGATCTCCTCGCTCGATTATCCCCTTACTCCGGAGGAAATTGGCTCCCAGAGCGATTCAGACTACCTCACCGGCTTCACGCAGCAAGACCGCCAGCAGGTACGTGACGAAGCGCTCTCCACCCAAGTGGAGGACATCCGCTCCTATGCCAGCATGGTGGAAGATGTCATCGCCGCAAAGCACTACTGTGTGTTCGGCAACGAAGACAAGGTGAAGGAAAACGGGGAACTGTTCGACGTCCTGACCCCCCTCTACAAATAAAGCCATGAAACAAAAGGACAAGAGACGGCAGCGGCCAGCATCACACACGAGGCTGAGGAACATCAGTCTGCCCGATCTTGACGTCCTGGACGATGTGCGGGAGAGAACGGAATTCAAAACCCGCCGCACCTCCCTGAAGCAGCATGACTCCTTCAAGGTGGACGCCGAGCTGGTTCCGGGTAGGATTCTGGAGATCAAGAGCAATTACCTTTACATCGTGGAGGCGGGAAACGAGACCCATACAGCCACGCTTTCCGGCAGGCTCAGGCAGTTCCTCTATTCCAGCCGCACCCTTTCCGCGGTGGGAGACAGGGTGGAGCTGGACACCTCGGTCTCGCCGGACTATCGGATAGAGAACATCCTGCCCCGCAAAAACACCTTCTCCCGCTATGGCCAGGGCAGTTTCCAGAAAGAGATTATCCTGGCCGCCAATATCGACCAGGTGGTGGTCACCGCCTCCTGGCTCATGCCCATGCTCAAGCCGGGCCTGATCGACCGCTATCTCTGCATCGCGAACCTGCAGGGCTTGGGCGCGGTGGTGGTGATCAACAAGATCGACCTCTGCGAAGACAGAAGCGAACTGGACGAACTGCTGTCCTACTACCGGGATTGCGGATATCAAACGTTTTGCACCTCAACGCTCAGCGGCGAGGGCATGCCGGAGCTCAGGGAAGCCCTCAAAGACAAGGACAGCGTATTCTCCGGGCAGTCCGGAACAGGCAAAAGTTCCCTCATCAACTGGCTGGAGCCGGGGCTTGACCTCGACACCGCCGAGGTGAGCGACTTTAACGAAAAAGGGAAACACACCACCTCGCAGTCGATATTGATCCCCTGGAGCTTCGGCGGGCACATCCTGGATACCCCCGGCATTAAGACAATCAACCTGCACAGCGATGCGAAGCCCATGCTGCCCAAGATCTTCCCCGGCTTTTCCAAACTGGCTGAACGCTGCCGCTTCCGCGACTGCACCCACAGCCACGAGGAGGACTGCTCGGTGCTGGATGCCGTGGATGCCGGCAATATCCCTCCCGAGCGCTACGAATCGTATCTGCGCATCATGGATTCACTCTGACAATGAAACACTTCGCCATCCATATCAACCCCGCTTTTTCTGACCAATCCGGCATCTTTGCGCTGCTGGAACAGCTGGCGGAAGAATACGACATTATCTTTTACGGACTGCAGGAACAGCGGGACATCCTGCCCGACTTCATCCGCGTATTCTCGCTGGAGTGGAAGCCTTTGCCCCAGATAGACTGCGTGCTGGTCTTTGGCGGGGACGGTACCATCCTGCGGGCCAAAAAGCTGGCTCTGCAGACCAAGGCCCCCATCCTGGGAATCAATCTGGGCTATCTGGGCTTCCTTTCCGAGACCACCCTCACCGAGCTCAAGGCCTCCATCCGCGACCTGCTCAACTGCAAATACAAGCTGCTCAACCGGATGCTCATCAGTTGCCATTTGAAGCGGGACGGCAAGATAATCTATCACAACCTCGCCCTGAACGATGCCGTGATCTACAAGGCGGAAACGCCCCGCCTCATCCACGTGCGCATCTTCAACGGCGGGCGCTTTGTCTTCGACACCCGCTGCGATGGCGTGATCGCCAGCACCCCCACAGGCTCCACGGCTTATTCGCTGTCCGCCGGAGGGCCCCTGCTTTCCCCCGAGATGCAGGCCATCATCCTCAGCCCCATCAACCCTCACCTGCTCAGCATCCGGCCGATGGTCTTCCCCGCCCGTGACCGCATCCTGATGAAGGTCTATGGCCTCGGCGAGCCCGCCTGGCTGCAGGTGGACGGCGTGAACTGCATGCGCATCCAGGAAAACGACGAGGTGCTGATCACCGCCAGCCGGCAGGTAGTCCCCTTCATCAAGCTTTCCAACCGCACTTTCTACCAGATTCTGCGCAAGAAGCTGCACCTGGGCAAATAGATGCTGAACGAGATTTACATCCGCAATTACCTCTTCGTGCCGGAGCAACGGCTGAAGTTCGGCCCTGGCATGACCGTGTTGAGCGGCGAAACCGGGGCGGGAAAATCCATCCTGGTCGGCTCGATCTCCCTCATCTTTGGCGAAACGCCCTCCCCGCCGGAAGCTTACGACCCCAGCCAACCCATCTATCTGGAAGCCAGTTTCGACCCCGGGGCGAACAGCGAGCTGCGGGACTGGCTGCGCGAGCAGGAACGTGACCCGGAGGAGGAACTCTGCCTGGCGCGGGAAATCAGCGTCGCGGGCAAGTCCAGCTACTTCATCAACGGCCGCAGGGCCTCCGCCTCTCTGATGCGGGAACTCAAGCCCCTGATCATCGACTTTCACCACCAGCGCGACCAGCAAAAGCTGCTCTCCGGAGCCTATCAACTGCGCCTGCTGGACAAATATGCCCAAAATGAATCCCTCCGCGGCAGTTTTTCCACCCTTTACCGCCAGCTCAAACAAGGCCTCAAATCCCTTGCCAGCCTGCGGGAAGAGGAGGAGCGCAACAGCCAGTTGCGCGAGCTTTACCAATATCAGTATGAGGAACTGGAAAAAGCAGCCCTCAAGACGGGGGAAGACCGCCTCTTGCAGCAGGAATTCGACCAACTCAGCCACGCGCGGGAGATCGGCGAACTGGCGGCCGCTTCCGCCTTCGATTTATATGAAAGGGAGAGCGGGGCTTACCAGATCATCAGGCAGGCCGTGAATTCCCTGGAACGCTTCGCGGAACTCGATCCCCGCCTTTCCGGGGTGGAACAAAACCTGCGCGAAGCCCTCGAAGCTATCGCGGACAGCGCTTCCACACTCGCCGCCATCGCCGAAAACTCCAACGGCGACCCCGACCGGCTGGAGCAGATCCAGGCCCGGCTAAACGGGATCAACGAACTGCTCTACAAGCACAAGGCAAAAGACATTGACGAACTGCTGGAAATCTTTTCCCAACGCCAGGCGCAGATCGATTCCTTCGCCGACCTCAGCGAACGCATCCAAAAGCTGCAAAAGCAATTAGCCGCGCAATATGGCCAACTCCGCCGCCTGGGCGCGCAACTGAGCCAAAGCAGGCAAACGGCGGCCAAAAAACTGTGTTCGGAACTGCGCGACAATATCCGCCTGCTGTCCATCCCGGACGCCCGTTTTGAGATTATCATTGACAAAATAGCTGATGCGGATTCTTTACTTCATGATTATCTCGATTTATGCAATGACACGGGAGAGGATAGCTGCCGCTTTCTCTTTAGCGCGAACCGCGGCAGTGATCTCAAACCCTTGTCAGATGTGGCTTCCGGTGGTGAGTTGTCCCGCATCCTGCTGGCTTTGAAGAAAGTTCTGGCAGACAAGATCGAGCAGAAACTGATCATTTTGGACGAGATAGATGCCGGAATCGGCGGCAAGACCGCGGAGCGTGTGGCGGAGTTCATTCACAGCCTCGCGGAGCGCCACCGTATCCTGTGCATCACCCACCTGGCGCAGATCGCGGCGATTGCGCATCAGCACATCGCTCTCGAAAAGGTGCCGGGTGAACCCAAGAGCGTTATTCGGATGACTGCTTTGCAGCGGCCGGAAAGGCTGGATGAGCTGGCAAGAATGCTCTCCGGCGATGTTTCCGACATTTCGCGCAAGCATGCCGAAGAACTGATAAATAAATATAATACAAGAGGTTAGTATGGCAAGGTCAAGGAAAAGTAGGATCCAGGGCGTTGCGATCCTTGTGATCTTTTTAGCCCTGGCTGCTGCTGGTATAATGTCGATCAGAAGCAGGGATTCCGGTCCCAATTTTGACTACAAGGACAGCAACAAACAGTTCGAGAATGCCGGCTCGCTCAACAAAGCTGAGGTCGTGGTCAACTGTCTCAACATCAGCAAAGCCCTCGATGAGATGAGTTCGATCGTGAACACATACAGCATCGGCAAACCCCTGCGCAAAGACCGCCTGGGGCATTATGGCAAGTATATCTTTCAAGTGGAACTGGATAAATTCCCGGAGATACTGCAAAAACTAAGACCTCTCGGCAATATTGCCCAGCAGAGCGAATTGGTGGATTCCACCCTGATCAATAAACGGGTGGCGACGGAAGAACAGGTGCTGGCTTCCAAAAGGATCGAACTGGCGCGCCTGGAACAGGAAAGCTCCTACTACGGCAGCGATTTGGACAATAAAAACACCCGCATCGCCGAGATTCGCAAGCTCGAAAACACCATCGACCTCCTGAAAAACAGCGACAAGACACTGCTCTATGTGAAATTGCAAACCTCCTTCAGCGGCAACAGCTTGACAACCGTGAAAGATTTTGTCAGAAACTTCGCTATCTTCCTGGTTGGGTTCTTCATCCTGGTGATCGTGGCTTATTATGGCACCAAGCTGGTCATGTATCTGCTTTCGCTGATGGGTTTCAAGGGGTTCAGCATGTCCAATTTTGGCGGCAGCTATCAATATGGAAACTATGGCAACTATGCCAACCGCTACTACTCTTCACGCTATGGCTACCGCAACAGCAAGCGCAAAGTAAAGCGCATTTATAAAGACAAACCAACTACCCCACGTGAGGAAGACGAATCCGGCAAATGACCGGATAAGGAGCGATCATGCACGGTATCCTTCCCTGGCATGTGTGGATCATCATCGGAATCCTGTTTATCATCATTGAGATTCTGGATCCAGCCTTTTTCTTCGTTGCCCTGGGCTTCGGAGCGATCCTTACCGGTTTACTGAGCCTGCTGCCTTTTGTGGAAGCGAGCATCCCGTTGCAGATCATCATCTTTGCCATCCTCAGCTTTGTCGCCTTCCTGCTCACCCGCAGGCTGGGCAAAAAGTTCCTGGCCAACGCGGGCGGGGAGACCAACGTCTTCGCCCTCAAAGGAAAGGAAGCCCACGTCACCGAAATAATCCCTGCCGATGGCAAGGGAAGGGTGAAAGTGGACAGCGAGGAATGGGTGGCAATCGCGGAGGATAAAGGCGAGATCGCTATCGGCGCCAAGGTTGTGGTGCTGGACATCGACGGCAATAAGCTGGTGGTGCGTAAAGACAGCTAAGCACCTATACACCAATATCTTGACCGGCTTGTGGCGGCAACTCCGCGAGCCGGTTTTCCTTTGCCCCGCCCCTCCTTACCGCCAACGCCCCATCATTCGCGTCTGCAACAACTTAGCCCATCATCCTTAGGTCATCCCTCACCAAGTTAAGGATGACTGCCGGAAGACTATGGCCTGAGAGGGTGATGCAAATGAAGGCCATCCCCCTCATAATATATAGGTGCTACGATAGGTGGAAAAGAAATAGAACGCGGATGACAGGATCGACAGGATCAGCAGGATTTATGAAAGGTGGAAAGGAGGCTCGAAACAAACCCCAATCGACTCTATACTGTGTCATCCCGGCCTGTCGGGGTCCCCGCCAAAGCGCGCAGCGGTTTGGTGGGGTGGCTTGAGCCGGGATCCAGTCTTTTAGAATAATCATCCACGAATTACACGAATTAACACGAATTAAAAGAACAAAATAAGGGCAAATCCTGAACCTGTATCACATCAATCCGCGGCAATCTGCGCTTTTTATCCGCGTAAATCTGCGTGAACCATCTGACCCGGGATCCAGTTCCCAGGGGTGGCAAAGTCCGTTTGCCACAGAGACCGGAGGTCTCTCCCAAACAGGCAACTCCGTTGCCTCTGCCGAACAGACTTCGGCAGCCCCCTAAATTACCCCAATCCGCGGCAATCTGCGCCTTATATCCGCGTAAATCTGCGTGAACCGCTTGACCCGGAATCCAATCTTTTCACCATTCCGCCTTCCTGCAATACAGCAAACAGATATCAGGGAAATCATCTTTAACTTATCTGAAATGATGATGTTAAGCCAGGAATACTTCTCTTGAGGTGATGCCAGTATGTTGACATATTGTCCACAAACTGGAGGTAAAATGACAGACCTGTTGGTAAATGTCACCTATCAGACCTTCATTCCCAATCCCGCCGCACTCCAAAACTGGTCGCAAGAGCTGTTCAGTGATCTGGTGGAGAGGATTAAACTGGGGTAGTCCAGAGGCGAAGAGACCAAATTAGAAACAGATAATACCCCGTATTACAAGAGTATATCCGCGTAATAAGGGGCGTATTACAAGAGTATAACTGCGTAATCAGGGATATTTTGCTTGACAGGTTATTCACTATCTCATTTATTTGCACAGCGTATTGAGTGCTTCCGCCAATAACATAACAAGGGGGTCAAAGATGGAAGTTAAAAAAGTGATAACACGCTGGCTGATAGATGATATCAGGGATCATATGCACAAAGGCAAGGCCATCATCATCCTGGGGCCCCGCCAGTGCGGCAAAACAACACTGCTGCAGGCTCTGTCCTCCGGTCTGGAGGATAAGCTATATCTGAATTGCGATGACGCCAGCGACCGCCAGGCCCTGGAAACCCAGAGTCTGTCAGACCTGACTTCCCTGATTGGCAAACATAAAGCCATACTGATTGACGAAGCGCAGCGGGTCAACAATATCGGCTTGAGCCTCAAGCTCATGGTGGACAACATCCCCGGAATCCAAATCATTGCAACCGGATCGTCATCTTTTGAGCTTTCCAACCGCATCAATGAACCCCTCACCGGCAGGAAGTATGAATACCACCTGCATCCCTTTTCCCGGCAGGAACTCGCCGCTCACCACGGGTCATGGGAAGAACACAAAAACCTGCAACGCCGCTTGATCTTTGGCTCTTATCCTGATGTGGTGAATAATCCCGGGGAAGAACGTGACTTGCTGAACCTGTTGGTGGGCAGTTATTTGTTCAAGGATGTATTCATGTTTCAAGACCTCCGCCGCCCTGAACTGCTGGAGAACATCCTGCGCGCCCTGGCCCTGCAGGTGGGTTCTGAAGTATCATACAATGAATTGGCTCAACTCATCCAAACAGACCATAGCACCGTCCAGCGCTATCTGCAATTGCTGGAACAGGCTTTCATCATCTTCCGGCTTTACAACTTCAGCTCCAACAAACGCAACGAGATCAAGAAAGCCCGCAAGGTCTATTTCTGGGATAACGGGGTGAGGAACAGCCTGATAGACGATTTCCGGGCGGTGGAATTGCGCGATGACGTTGGAAAGCTATGGGAGAATTACCTGGTGTCTGAACGGCTGAAGTATCTCGGCAACAACAAACTCCATAGATCCAGCCACTTCTGGCGGAACGTCAATCAAAGCGAGATTGACTACCTTGAGTTCCACAGCGGCAGGATTGAAGCTTATGAATTCAAATGGAGCACAAAACGCAAAATATCGGCATCTGCCTTCCAGAACACTTATCCGGAGGCTGCTGTCAGTAGGGTGGACAAAGAAAACTACCTTGAATTCATAGGTTGACAGGATAGCAGGCAACGGAGTTGCCTGTTTGGGAGAGACCTGCGGTCTCTGTGGCAGACGGACTTTGCCACCCCCCTCTGGGCTGCCGTGTATTGGGCTGCCGAAGTCTGTTCGGCAGAGGCAACGGAGTTGCCTTCAAAAGCGAGCTCCGCTCGCTGTGGCAAACGGACTTTGCCACCCCTATCAGCGTCCGCATCAAGATAGCCAGTATTGATAAAGAAAACCGCCCCCGCTTTCTATTGGCCTTAGCGGAGGCGGTTAGGTTTTGATTATTTCGCCTGGCCTTTGTCAGATTTCCCAGGCTTATTAGTCTTTCGTTCTCCTTCCCGCGTTGCTCAGCAGTCCTTTCAGGTTGCCCCAGGTGACAGGTTTTTCAAGGGAACGCAGAGAGGCCAGGATGCCCGCTTCCGCGTCCCGGTAGAATTTCACCGCCACCACCCGGTAGAACATGGCATCGCGGAACAGAGCCACATCATGATGCGCGTATGATAGTTCCGTGGTGTTGTCCAGATAGTAATAGAAATGGTCATCCTCGTAGGGGGTCTCGTTGTAAAGCACGACATAGCGGTCAGGTGTGATCGGCGTCCCGTAGATCGTCTCGGTCACAGGCAGCCAGGTGATCACGGCGTCGGTGCCGACAATGGCCACCTCCACCCCTTCCACCGCGGCGGGAGGAACATATTCCCCGGTCCCTGCCAGGCGCACCGCCAGGTCAGGATCGTTGGAAGCATCGCTGTTGATATAGAGGCTGTCCGAAACAGTCGCGTTTGTGGTTGGTATAAATACGATCTGCAGTTCCGCCGTGCCATCCACCGGGACTACCAGGGGCAGGTTGTTCTCCGCCAAAGCGAACTGGGAACTGGCCTCATGGAAGGAGACGGAACTTATGGTCAGGGGCGCGGTGCCGCTGTTCTTCACCTCGACAGTCTGGGCGGGTGAGGTATCGCCCAGATAGACCACGCCATAGTTCAGGCTGCTCGCGCTCAGCAACTCGATGCGGGGCGTATTGGGCAAGGCGACAATGTAATCCGTCTTGGTCTCGGTTGTGGTTCCCTCAAAGTCGTTGGTGATGGTCAGGCTTACGGTGTAAGTTCCCGCCACGGTATAGGTATGCAGGGGATTCTCCTGGCCGGAAGTGTTGCCATCGCCGAAGTCCCAGAGCCGGCTGGCTACGTTGCCCACCCCGGGATTGACTTCCTCTGTGAATTGCACCGCCAGGGGTATATCGCCGGAGAGGATATCCGCGCTGAAATCCACGGTGGGGTCAATGATCTGCAAGGGAGTAACGGTGAAGGGGAGGTCGCTTTCCAGCACCATATAGGAATAAGTCTGGTCCTGCAGTTTTATCCGGCAGTTCACCGAAGGCGTTTCCGGCACTATCCAGCTATAGCTAAGTTCCGAAGCCGGCACATTGGCAGCGAGCTGGCTCCAGGTTACTCCATCGTCAGCGCTGAAATGGATGCTCAGGTTAGTAAGGCCGTCATGGTCCCAACTGATGGTCTGGGTGGTGAGGGCGGCATACTCCTCGCCGCCATTGGGTTCAAACAACTGCAATATCTTGTCGGTCACCCTGAACTGGGCTTCTGATCTGCCCACGATCCTGTTTGTTCCCTGTTCAACAGCCCGCAGCCAGACGCTGTCATCCAAACCTGTGTTGACGAACCAATACATGCTTTCATTGCTTACCGATACCGCGGTGGTGTTGATCCTTGTCCAAGTGTCATTATCAAGGGAATACTCCCAATAAATCTGGGCGGTCGGGCTGATATCCTGCATCTTCCAGCGGATGTTGAACATCGAACTATTGGTGATGAAGCCGCCCCCGTTGGCGTTAGTCAGCTTGATGGGGTTGCGGATGCTGAAAGGCGCGTCGCTGACGTCATTGATGGCGCCGTTGGCTGCATTAGAAACACGGATCAGGCCATTGCTGGTAGGCTCTCCCGGTAGATTCCAGAAATACGTTCCTAAACTGCCGTCAAAGTCAGAAGTGATTGTTGACCAACAAGCTCCACCATCTGCCGAGTAGTCAATGTTGACATATGCAACGCCCGCAGCAGACCAGGTTATGGGATAAGATGAGTATCCGGAATAGTCTCCGGTGATGACCTCACCACCATTGGGTGATAAAAGCTGAATTCTGCCGATGCTGAAGGCGTTGTCCGATATATCCAGCACCCCGGAGTCGGCCTGGCCGCGCACCCTGACCCGGCAATCAGTGGAAGGGTTGTCCGGCACGGTCCAGAGACAGGTGTCGGCTTCCAGGTTGCCTGCGATCTCCGTCCAGGTCTGGCCATCGTCCGTGCTATAGTCCAAGGCTACGGCACTGACGTTCTGACGCGTCCAGCTAAGGTTAACCGAATCCCCAACTTTCAGGTGTGTGTTTGCCGCGCTGGGGTAGCTGAGCAGCACCTTGGGCCGGGAGCTGCTGCTGGAGATGCTGAAACTGGCGTCACTGGTGTCAACTTGGCTGCCGTCCAGCAAGTTTACCAACTTGATTTTACAGTTGGTGGAGTTGACGGCTGGCACCTGATAGTGATAATAGCCCTTGGCGCCTTCCACTTCGGCTATCGCTATCCACTGCGAGCCATTGTCGAAGGAGATACTAAGCTCTGCCTGTGGTGAGGCGTTATCACTCCAGAGAATGGTGCGGGTGGTCCCGGATTGCCAAAGCTCCCCGCCATTGGGGTAAATGATTGGACAATTGGGATGGTAGGTTGTGAAAGACCATACCGGGCAATTCTGGGCTTCGCCGACCGCGTTGTAAGGCACTATCTTCCAGTAGTAGGTGCCGTTAAGCTCCAGATCGGGGCTGGGATCATAGTTGACCTGATAGCCCAGGTCAAGCCCAGCGCATACGTTGCCTGGAGGGTTGTCCGTTCCCAGCCACAGCTTGTATCCCGAGGGAGGGTCGGCATTGGTTGGGCTGAACCCGGCATTCCATTGCAAGATTAAGTCTGGCAAAACTGAGACAGCTTGATCAAGCGGATATGCGCATACTGCGGTTTCCGGAGCCTGGCTTGGGGTTTCGTCCATATCCCTGAAATATGGATATCCTTCGTTTAGGCTATGGTCAATATCAGGCTTCCATATCCGCCAGTCCCAGCCCAGATAGGTGTTGGCGCCGTGAGGATAGATCATCTTAATCGTGTGCCGCCCTTCCCCGCCGGCGCTATACATTTGCCCGCTTCTGCTTATGTCCCAGTAGCTGTTACTGATGCTTCCTTCAGAGTAGCCCACCAGGCCACCGGTATTGCCTCGCCCTGTTACAGATCCCGTGCTGTAGCAGTTACTGATGTTTCCAGAATAATTACGTCCCACCAGGCCACCGGTATAGCTTCCCCCAGTGACAGAACCCGTGCAGTAGCAGTTACCGATGCTTCCATAAATATTATATCCCACCAGGCCACCGGTATTGCCTCGCCCTGTTACAGATCCCGTGCAGTAGCTGTTACTTATGCTTCCATTTTGAAGAATATATCCCACCAAGCCACCGGTTTCGTTTCCCCCAGTGACAGAACCCGTGCTGTAGCATTTACTGATGCTTCCATCCGAGCAGCCCACCAGGCCACCGGTATAGTTGTTTCCCCCAATGACATATCCCGTGCAGTAGCAGTTGCTGATGCTTCCAGATCTCAAATTTCCCACCAAGCCACCGACTAAGCCTCCTCCCCCAGTGACAGAACCCGTGCTGTAGCAGTCACTGATGCTTCCATATTCACCACTATATCCCACCAAGCCACCGACAGAGCTTTGCCCAGTGACAGACCCCGTGCTATAGCAGTTACTGATGCTTCTATTCGAGCCGCCCACCAGGCCACCGGTATTGTTTCCCCCTGTGACAGAACCCGTGCTGTAACAGTTACTGATGCTTCCATTCGAGCCGCCCACCAAGCCACCAACTGTGGATGACCCAGTGACAGAACCCGCGCAGTAGCAGTTACTGATGGTTCCACCTCTTTGCAGCCCCACCAGGCCACCGACATTGCTATCCCCTGTGACATTGACGTTTGTTACTCCGAGATTCGTAATAGCCCCACCGCTACAGCCAAACAAACCCAAATAATTTAATTCTGGCCTGTTGATGAATAGATTGCTGACAACATAACTGCCGCCATCATAATGACCGTAGAATGTGTTACTACTATAAGTGCCAATAGGCTGCCAGCCTTCCCCTTGGTTCCAGGGGGACACACCCAGGTCGATATCCGCTGTTTGGATATAATTATAGCTCGAACCCAGATAGTTCCGCACATTGTTCAGATGCTCCGCCGTCGCCACCTGGTAGGGGTCAGCCTCCGTGCCCGAGCCTCCGGCAAACTGGGCAAACAAAGATAGTGGTATCAGTGCATAGCATAATAATGCCAAGCAAACCAACTTATTCCTAATCATCGTTGAACTCCTCTTCCGATCTGCCATGAGATCATTTTTTTATACTTTGTTGGTAGAAAAGCTACGCCGCTGTTGAGCGTGATATTCCGGGTCGTCCGCAACCCATTCTTCTCACGCTCTAACTGAACAATCCGCGTAACCATTTCAATGCTTCTTTCGGTATAGGACCTGGATACACATATTCCTGCGCTCTTGTAAACGACTTCAATCTGGCATAGCCATTCTCGAGTTCCCATTCCCTATTAGCGTTATAAGTTAGCGGGCAAGATTCCTTGTTTTCCTGATACATCCATGCCGGTAATCTCCAATAGCTTGTTTTGTCCTTATCCGGATCAGTTAATTGGAGTTCTTCCCGGTAGTGTTCAAAGACCCCGTAACCTTTGATTCTATTCTCTCCAAGCCCTTCTATGTTAAGCGTTTCACTGGCAACGTAGAGGGTGTTGTTGATATGTTGTTTCTGGAAATGATAGTGCGGATGATAGCTTGCCCAAGGGTACTTGAGCTGCTCCTTGGCGACATCAAATTTATCGCCGACCTGCATCCAGCCCCAGATCAGGTGTATGGGTCTGGCTGATTTGTCGTAAACGTATTTTCCGTTAGTTTTCTTCACTTTTTGATAAAGCCCATAGAATAGAAACAGGTCACCAATACCCACATGTTGGTTCCTAAGATGTCCCTGCGCGGCAAGGCATTGTCCAAACAAGCCACGCCAGCCTTTTTTGCGAGGCGAGTAGGCATTTTCGCAGATATCAGGGTCAAAGTGGGCGTGGTCTTTACTGCTGACTTTTCCTTTTACGGCGAGATCGTCAATCAGCTTTCCCAAATCCACGCCATGAGGTTTCAGGTCTTTGTATCTTATCGAGTATTCCCTGTCATAATCCGATTCCGGGATTGGTAATGATACTATGGTGCCATCCTCAAGAATGGGGCTGGGTGAGCCGCCATAGCTGCTGTCAAAGCCCTTACGAGAAAAAACGATTATCATTGTTTACTCCTTGTTTATTGCCGTTTTATAATATCTCTTGGTTCGCCATTAATACCTTTGGGTAAACGGCTTATGAATTCGATAACTTCTTTTATGGTACTTTCCTCGAAATTGCTTCTGTGTCCTCTGCCCACCACGATCTTCTGCAAGATTCCGGAAGGCAGCTCTTTCGCGTCTTTGCCAAAGTAATAGAAACCATCCTTGGCTGAGATAAGAACATATTCAGAGCTTGTATCTCGCTTGAAATCTTCCGCGCCATGAATAGCACTTTTCCTCTGCTCGTAAAGGCCATTGCACTTGGCGCGGTAGTACATGTTGTCTCCACATTTTCTTTTGGGGTCTGGAGATTCTGGCTCTGGTTTCTTTGCAGCAAAGCGGGGGTCGTTGAAGTATTGGTCGTGCGTAAGTTTTTCTTCCACTTTCATCGCATAGACGAGTTTGTTTCCCAGTGCTTTGGGGCTGAGTCCAACGATCCAGTCTCCCTTTTGGGCAGCATTCCTGATCTTGGGTTTACAGGTAGCAAGGGTGCAATACCCCCAAAAAGGATTTGGGGCAAAGCCTCTATCATGAGCTACAATGTAAGTGAACAAGCGCATTATTCCTCACCAGCATCCTATTTTACATGGAAATTATCCAGGAACTGCTGCAGGATGGACGCGCGGGAGGGGTGGCGCAGTTTTTTGAGCGCTTTGTCCTCGATCTGGCGGATGCGTTCGCGGGTCACCTGGAAGATATTGCCGACCTCTT
>Ga0208459_1001725_pt1 | contig 19966 bp, 27 predicted proteins | sample AD_UKC087_MetaG_FD_184433 | JGI IMG/M metagenome (GOLD analysis project Ga0208459, IMG submission 184433) | Active sludge microbial communities of municipal wastewater-treating anaerobic digesters from USA - AD_UKC087_MetaG (SPAdes) (version 2) | ecosystem: Engineered > Bioreactor > Anaerobic >... | reverse complement strand
GTATAAAAGATAAAACATTAATAGGTAATAGATCTTTATTACAAGTAAAATATAACAAAAAACAATAAAATATAATTATATAATAAGATATAAAACATATAATATATCAAGGTATGACGTCTAAAATATAATAATTATAATAATATCATAATATATAGTAAGGTTATATTAATATCATTTATCAGTTTAAAATTGGTTTTATATTTCTAATACTTATATCTTTTATTTTGGTTTATTAACCATATCTATATTATTTTGTTTTTTATAATATCCTTACCTTTTAATAATTTAAATAAACCGTTTTTTTTATTTAATTATTTGTATATGTTATTAATTTCATATTAATTCATTATTATTATAATATACTTTTTAAGATATACTTCCGAACCTTGTGTCATAATCCGGACCAAGATTCAACCGAACCAAATATCAAAATTATAAAATATAGAAATATACAAAATTTTGTTATATAACACGATATTTAGACGATTTTAAATTTAAAAAGGAGAATGTCTAATGTCATTTCTAGTTAAAAACAAAAAGTATTGTTTTGAACACGGTGCAAAAACATTAGAAGAACTCATTCAAGATTTAGACGAAGACGAAATACCCTGCAGTGTAACTAATTTATTGACAAATGTAAAAATCAGAGTATCTCATAAAATGTTATTTACATTTAACGAAAGAAACGAAGTTAGAGATAAGCGTAGTAATTGCACTGTTAGAAAAACAGATGAACTTGTAATATCCGCTGATTATTAATTTAATCTGTAATTCATTGAAAAAATAAATATTTTGACATTTTATTCCTCGTTATAGGTTATGTTTTATTTCGTTAATATTGGAATATAATTCGTTAAATAAATCATCTATAGATTCAAAATCCATAATTAAACAATTATTATATCTAAGTTGATAATAATTCATAAATTTTACAATAAAATAATTTGTATTTTTTCCAAAATAAAATCCAAACAAATCATCATAACTATACTTATTAATATTAATACCATATATATCTTTAATCAAATTAATATTAATAAAATTAAATTTATTATAATCATTTTCGAAAAATGTTATAATATCATTTTTATTAAAACCTAATGTTTCAAATGCAAATCGTTTAATCTTTTTAATATCATTATTTGTTAATTTTTTAAAATCCATAATAACACCTCTTTACTTCTAATAAAAATTAATGAAATTAAATTTATTTTCGTTTTTATCTTGAAACGTTCCAATGTCATTTTCATTAAAACCTAAAGTTTCAAACGCGAATTTATTAATTTTTTCGATTTCTTTTTCTGTTAATTTTTTGAAATTCATAATAATTTCTCATTTTGTTTTTAAATTATATTTTAATATAATATTAAAATATAATTCGACTTAAAGACTGGATCATTATTATTTTATCTAGAATTTAATATTGTAATGATCAAAGAATTTTTATGTCCAAGCGGATCATCTTTTATATCTGGAATTGATTTATCATGTTGATGATATTTAATTGATTTTTGATATTTTTCACTTGTAGATTTCATTAAATTTAATCCCCTATCTTTTCTTTCTTTAATTCTCATGTTTAATCTCCTTAATTAAATTATAATTTAATATAATATTAAAATATAATTCGACTTAAAGACAGGGTCATTAAAGATCTATAATTTTTACATTGTCAAAGCTTGACAAATATATCGTAATATATTCAAATTCTTTACATAATTTTGGTTGTAACTTTCTATCTTTTCTTTTAATTTCAGATAGTTTAAAATTCTTTCCGGATTCTTTTAATATTACAGCCATATTTTCATCATCTGATTCTCTAGGATTAACCATATAACGTTTAATTCTATTGTATATACACATTGGATATCCAATGTCGTTTTTTGGCATAACTTGAATTAGAAAATTATAAAGAAATTTATTTTTATTTTCTCTCTTCTTCATATAATTTTTACATTTAGTTTTGAAAGTACCATATAGAATACAATCATGTCATTTTCTTGGTATACTGTCAATGTTAGTTGAACGTACAATTATATATTCATATTCCATACACTTGTCATTTAATAGTAATTGTAAATCTAAATCATCTTTTTTAATTTCAGATAATTTAAAATTTTCTCCAGATTTTTTTAGTAGAACACAATTAATACCTTCAAATTCATCTATACAACATTCTATATTATTATAAATGATTAATGGATTTCCGTTTTTATCACGTTCATGATTTTTAATTTGACAATAATAAACTAGTTTGTTTTTGGTTTCTTTTTATTTTTTAGACAATATTTCAATTTTTCTTCTTTCTCTTTTTTCTCGTTCTATTCTTTCTTTTTCTTTTATTTTTTCTACTTCTTTTTCAATTTCTTCTTTTGTTAATATACCTAATTCATATAATTCATTATAATTAATAGGTCCAGTATCTTGTAATATCCTAGATTCTTTTAAATTATTAGAAGAAGAAAAACATATTACAGTGTTGTCTGTAAAACAGATTATTAATTTCATACCGTATTGACTAACAACAATCTTATAAATAGTTTTATTAATAACTTCTTTTAATGATTTGATTATTTTTATTTCTTTATCTTCTTTAGAAATTTTATTTAAATCAAGATCATCTAATTTATCATCTATTCTTAATTTTAATTCTTTGAATTCACCATGATTTGTAAAACCTGTTATTGTGTTGTCATCAAAATCAATTAAAATACTACATTTATCTTTTGACAATACAATATTTTTTATTGTTTTTCCGAATGATTCTTCTAAATATTTTAATTTTATTCTTTTCATATCTAATCTCCTTAATTAAATTATAATTTAATATAATATTAAAATATAATTCGACTAAAAGACAGGATCGCTAAATAAAAAAATTTCTGGTAATATACCAGAAATTTATTACATAAATATTATTCATCATTCATCTCCACATGCGTGGAGAAAAGTGCTTCTAATGTAGAATGCGCGGTGACACTAGAAGGTTCATCTCCACATGCGTGGAGAAAAGAAAACAACTTATCTTAATATCTCCATGTTTTATAGGTTCATCTCCACATGCGTGGAGAAAAGAAGACTTTTATATGCAAAAGAAGGAATTCAATAGGTTCATCTCCACATGCGTGGAGAAAAGCAAACAAGGAAGCAACAGCACATGTGATGTCTAGGTTCATCTCCACATGCGTGGAGAAAAGCTCCTCCAGAAGTACAATTATACCCGTTATTCAGGTTCATCTCCACATGCGTGGAGAAAAGTGTATGACTTAACAAAATTGAGGGCGGAATTTAGGTTCATCTCCACATGCGTGGAGAAAAGCAATTGTTTCTAAGATCGAAGAAAGACATTGTAGGTTCATCTCCACATGCGTGGAGAAAAGTCATAAGCCAGAGCTTCTTCTTTAGATCTTCCTGGTTCATCTCCACATGCGTGGAGAAAAGATATAAAAAAAGATTTTTTCTAACACACATATAGGTTCATCTCCACATGCGTGGAGAAAAGGGTAGAGCATATTCTTTTTTTCAAAGATGTGTTAGGTTCATCTCCACATGCGTGGAGAAAAGACTTAATTTTATTATACTTATGATTTAGAAATTAATTTAAGCCCATCATAATCTATTACTTTTCTTTTGCAATTTCCATAATATTCAATATCAAACCCTTGTTCTTTATTCATTTTATATATCATAATTGCAGATCCAAATTCAATATTTTTACATATCTTTTCCCATAATTTTTCTCTGGTTGTTTTTGTTAATATTCCTATAAAAACCCCAGACTTTGGTTCTATTAACCATTTTGATATTTCGCCTTTTATTTTAGAACAAACCCTATCTAGTAAAAATATAACCATTTTATTAAACCTTTATGTCAGAAAAATTAATTCCGCTTTTTATATCTCCAGATGGATCCCATATTTTAAGAGAATCATCATTCTTTTTATACTTAATATTTAATATATTTTCTATATCTTTAGCTATCCTTTTTAACAAATTGTTTTCTTTAAAATAATCTCTGAGTTTTTTCCTTAAAACCGTAGTGGAATTATATTCCTTCTTAGATGCAACTTCAAAAGCGGCTGGAATAACTATTTTTGTTTTATATAAATCTGCTATATCATATACAAATGAATTTATTTTTCCTGTATGTATAAACCCTATTGATGGAGAATATCCTAAACTAATAATTGCCGCATGACAAATACCATATAAACAGCTATTTCCTATTGTAATTAGTTTATTTATTAAATCAGATTTATTTATGTCTTTTTTATCATAATTTCTTCCATTCCATTCTACTTTATATTTTTTGGAAAATTTAAAATATTCATTTTTAACTCTATTTCCTTCCATTCCCCTTAATTGATTTAATGACATAGATTCATCTATTTTATTATTAAATCGTTTTTTATACATTTTTCTAACAACTTTAATACGTTCGTTTTTGTTTATAGCTAACTCCGCTTGTTTCAATAATCTATAAGAACTATTTGTTTCTCCTTGTCCTGAAGCATAAAACCTAACACCGTTTTCTCCACACCATTCTATTAAACATCCAGCATTAGTTATTGTTTGTATTGCAGCATGCGTTATTGAAGTTCCAGGACCAAGCATTATTAAAGACAAACTAGCACATGGAATTGATGTTTTTCCATCTATATTATTAATTGTAATAGATCCATTTTCTCTGTCTATTTTTGAGTGTTCTATATAAATATATAAACAACTATCTTTAATCCTCGGCAATTCATTAAAGTTTTTTATACTATTCATATTCTAATTCCTTATCGAAAGCATTCCAAATCCATAACTTTTACCTTGACCTATTCCATTTTTTAAACACTCTATAAACTTAATTGAATCAATTACACTTAATATCCCTTCAAATAAAACTGAATTATATGTTATCTTATTTCTACTATAAATATAAACAGGACCTTCGTTTTTTAATGACACCGTGTTTATTTTAAATCCATTATTTTTTGCTCTCAATCTAAACCAATTAATTAATTCGTCAATCTTAGTAATTGGAACTCTTTTATTATTTACCTTTTTTGATGCATTTATTCTAATTCTAAAATTAAAAACATTATTCTCTTTAATACTATTATATTTTTGATCAATGTTTTCAATATACTCCGGATCTTTAATCAAATATTGATTATTTAAATGATCCCAATTTGGCTTTATCTTAGACTGAACAATTACAAAAGGAACATCTTTTTGAATATCCAACCTAAATAATATTTGATTTTCTTTAAAAAATTTCGCTTCTCCATGTATCTCCGGAAATGCCTTTGAAATTGTTACATGAAGATTTTGAATATTCTCTAAATCCCTTATAACATACTTGTTTCTTGTATTCATAGTCAATCTTGAAACATACATGGAATTATCTCCTCTTCATTATTAGATATTGGAAAATATTCATACTTAATATATCTTGGAAGATATTTTCTTGTACTAAAAGATATAGGATCATCTAATCTTTTCATCCCTTCGTCAATACCACATTCAAAAACATACCTTATACTTTCAGGAACATCTTCATCCTTTCTTTGTCTAAATTTAATGTTTCTTAATACATCTTCTATTTTTCCTTCCTTTATCCCATAACACATTGGCATTTCTGGAACAAATGACTTCTTTCCTAAAAATATTTGATAAAACGGATCATGAATAGCTTCGTGTATCTCATTTAATAAATCTTCTTCAAGAGATATAGCTACATAGAACTCTGCATCAGATAAATAATATCTATTTGATACTATTGTTCCTTTATTTTTACTATCAGACTTTCCACTAGATTTCACTATCCCATAATCCTTATCATTAAACTTTCCACACCCAACAGCATGAAAATCCCTAGATAATACACCTTCTCTTTCTACTCTTATTCCAATTTTCATTTTTGTTAGATCACTTATATCATTCTCCCTTTTTCTTCCAAGAGCGGCACATATCATTCCAATTATACCACTTTTTGTTGGTTCTTTACAAGTATCTCTTTCATAAAACCTACTTTGTATACCCCAACTTTGCATTGGAGACTTTAAACGAAGTAATAAACATTTCATAATAAATCCACCTATTAAATATTTTTAATAACTTCTTCTATAATCTTCTCTACATTTAAATCTGATTGTTTTCCAAGATTTGTCAAGTTTTCAATCGTATCTGATACCCAATACTTTGATATAGATTTATCTCCATATATCTTTACTAATTTTCCAAAATACTCATCCAACTTATAAATCGATTCTTTTATATAACCATTTTCGGAAGAATTGATTGATTTTTCAAAAGCATTGGTTAAAGACCATGGAGAACCATTTTCATTTACTGTAATTAATATAAAACTTGGCAAATTTTGAGCAGCGAAAGTGGATTGTCTTGCAGAGGGAATTGAAAATATAAATGACTTTAAAAACATTTCTATAGAGTTTAACGCAAGTTCTTTGTTGTTTTTAAGATTATTTAATAGCTTTATGACATTAATATTTGCATATCTATAAAAACAAGCACTGTCAAACTCTATACTACCCATCATTCCAGCTCCAAGATCTGATTTTGTATTTAAATCATCAAGAGCTGTGAAAAAATCATCTTCTATACTTATCTTATGAGTAGATATTGAATGTGCAAATTGACAAGAAGCATCAATTGTTTTATCTGGAACATCGGCTATCATTCTTCCAAACAAAGCAATATCTACAGCGCTTTTATTTTCCAAACAATCAGAAAATATACTTTTTACGTTTATTTCTTTTGATTTAGAAGCAAGTTTATCAAAATTGTTTTTAATTTGTCCGACAAGACTTTCTATTGCTTTTTTATCAAAAAAGACCAAATATTGTAGGTTGTTATCTTTTTTGTCTAACTTTAAGGTTGATTCTATAACTTCTTTTACCACTTCTTCTTTTTGTTCTTGTGGTTTATCTAGATCTTTTAATTTTTCTAGAATATAGTTATATATTTTTCTAGTTCTTATACCACAATTTTCCTTAAAGTTTTCGGAATTGTTGAAATATTCTCTTATTGCTCTTTTGAAACATTGACTAGATATTCTAGCTCTTCTTGTTCCTCCAAACAAACAGTCTTTTGGAGAACCTGTGTCGTCTCTGTTAAGACAGGACGGCGCAAAACTTTGGATAGCATGAACCTCAATAAACATTTTACTCTTCCTCCCTTTCTTCTTCTTTATAATTCCAAAAATCTTTTGCTAACGTTTTCTTTATCATATTATTTTCACTATTCCAATATAATATTGTATCAAATAATATTTCATAATTAATAGGAACATTAGAAGACGATATAAGTTTAATTATTCTTTTTAATATGAATGGTAAATCATCTATATCGGAATTAAGTAGTTTAAAGAAATATTTTTCTTTTGATTCTTTTTGTTTTTGATCATATTTACCGTTCTGATTTACAAATTTTTGAAAGCTGTCTCCAATTGATTTTACATCATAACTATGATTTGGATATGTTGCATATAAACTAGCGATAATAAAATAAGTATTTTCTTCTGTTTTAGTACAATTTTCTGGTATAAAATTTATAATATTTTTAGAAACAGAATGACATTCGTATGGTTTTTTGTTTATTCCTCTTTTTAATTCTGCTAATATTCTTATTCCATTTTTATTATCTTTTATTGCTTTTTCCGATAAGAACCTTATAAATGCATTGTTTTTCATATTTGCCTCGTTAATTTATTTTTGTTTGTTATAATTAAATATATTATTAAAACATTATTCGCATAATTTTCGTATTTTGTTTATCTAATTAATTTATTAATTTTTCCATAAAAATATTGTCTTGTTCCACATGAAGCTTTTAGATATTTTGCAGAATAATCCATATCTTTGATAGATAATTCAAGTGATTCTTTGGCTATTTTCATAACAAAAGATTGCCATTCATTTATTATATCAATTTTATTTTCTTCAGATAGTTTTATTAATATTTCATAAAACTTTATTTCAAGAGAATGCCAATAAAATTCAACTTTATAAATAGAATTTGTAAAACTTTTTACATTATCTTTCTTTACAACCATAGAAGAAAAATATCTTATAGATCCATGTAATATATTTTCTATTTTTTCTGAGTAATCTATGATATTATTAATACAATCTCTCAATATCTCGTTTTCAATTATAGAAAAAGATATAGGTAATTTCTCTTGTCTCCAAATGTTAATTTTTGATTTACCTATTCCAGATTCATGAGATATTCCAAATATAGATGTTTTATAAAAAATATCATCTTTTATCTTCTTATTTGAACTTATTTTTCTATATTTTGCTATAATTTCGGATATTTGTTTAATTATTTTAGGTTTTATTGTTAATTCTCTAATTCCAAATATAGAATTATAATCTCTCCATGAAGAAACGTCTTTTTTAATATTATATCTAACTATTTCATCTTTTTGGTCATTGGTTTTTATTTTTTTATATGAGAAAAATGGATCTAAATCTTTATTTTCAACTATAAGTTTATTTTGTTTTATAAAAATTTTAGATATACTATTTCCTTCATTTTCAATTAATTTTATAAATCTGTTTTGATATGTTAGATAATCTAAATATCCATCATAATATATCTTATCTTCATAATTTTCATTATCTTTTTCCCATATTGGAATATCATCTTCACTTATATCATAAAACATCATGTTTAAAACTAATATGTCTTTTAAGTTATTTCCGTCCATAATAATAGATGTTCCATCATAAAGATTTCCATAATTTATAATTCCACTCATTTCTACTTTTCTTCCATAATTTTGAGAAGTAATTAAAGCAATTGCGCAATCCTTAAAATCAAAATATTTCTCATTTTTTTCATGACTATGATCAAAAAAAGCATTATTATTTCCATAAGAATATTCAAGAAACAAACTATATATATCTTCTTTTTTACTTCCATTAATATTATTAGATTGGTAAAATGGATGTTCTTTATCAAATAGATCAAATCTATTTTCGAATTTTAAAAGATATTTTTGTGTTTTATCAAAATCAAATTCTTCTTTTTCCCACAATTCAATCCATTCATCTATATCTGATGGTCCAAAGTTTCTGTGTAATATTGCTAATAAGAATCTATATAATGAAATATTAACTAATGGAGATCCAGATTCTATTTCTTTTATTTTTGTGGCGTTTCTAAATATATCATTTAGACTTAAATCTTCATATTTTCCGTTCAATAAGAAACATGGAATCCATTTTTCATGAATCAGATTGAAAGATTTCATCATTTTTTCCTTCCATTATTACTCCAAGATCATCATCTAAATACAAATAAATATTTTCTTTAATACCTTTTATTTCACAACATTTGTTTTTAAATATTAATTTTCTATGAAATTTCAATAATGATATTTTTTTCCATTCATCTGGTATTAAATCTTCTGATATTATTTCATCACATCCATGAAACGAGAATCTTGTTTCTGCATTTAATAATATTTTCTTATCATCATTGCTTAAATCATTAATATTTTCTATTTTCTCTCTTATTTCTTTTTCATCTTCGTGATATATTACATATAATTCATCACCAATTTGATTTAAACATATTGCGGATACTGTTGGTAAAGATTCATTTCTTGTAGTTGCTTTTAATGAGTTTCCAACATCTGGATTTTCTTCTTCAAGTATATCAAATGATTCTTTAATAATATCTTTTTTTAAAGGTCCAGAAATAGTTATATTTTTAATCTTTAGTTTTTTTATTTCCTTTTCTTTAAATAGTTCTTTGTATTCTTTTTCATATTCATTGTTTTTAGAATAAACATATTCTATAAAATTTTCAACATTTTCTGGTATTTTTATTTTATCAACATTTTTTAATAAATTATTAGTTTTTAACATTATGTATTCATTATAAATTTTAAAAATGTTGTGCTTAAAATTCATATTAACATACAAAATACGATTTTTTAATTTGTTATTTCTTTTTATTTTATGACGATGTAATCTTCCAACTCTTTGAATTATAAGATCAATCGGAGCAATTTCTGATACCATTAAATCAAAATCCAAATCCAAGCTCTGTTCTATTATTTGAGTTGAAATTAATATTGATTTTTTGTTTAAAGAATTATTATTTTCATTACGATCTTTTAACGCATCTTTACTATATTTTTTTAATATATTCTTTTCTTTATTTAATCTATCTCCGAATAGAAATCTTGAATGAAATAATTCTATATCATAATCATTAAATCTATTATCTTCTTTTATTTTTTGATATAATTTTCGAGAATTATCTACCGTATTACATATCCAAGCGATATTTCCACCTTCATTTGTTAGATCTAAAATATCGTTTATTATGTCTTCTTCATTATCTTTTTTTATTAATTTTATTTCGTGATCTTGGTTTACACTTACTGTTTCAGAATAAAAATCATTTGAATCATTTACCCAAGATATTCTTGGATATTTTCCAATAGAATTTAAATTAAACTCTTTTCCTGCATACTTAGATGCAAGTTTTAAAAGTCTTTCTTTTGATAAAGTTGCAGATAATATTATAACAGTAGAACCTATTTTTCCAAGCCATTCTAATAATTCTTCAAACAATAATGACATATGAATATCATACGCATGAATTTCATCAAATATTATTGTTTTATCTGACAGGCCAAATAGTCTCAAATATCCATATTTTACTTTTAAAACAGATAAGAGTGATTGGTCAACTGTTCCAACCGCAAATGGAGCAAGAAGTCCTCTTTTACTTCCACTAAACCATTCATCAGCTATTAAGTTTTCATTATTATTAATTCCACTTGTTTTAATTTTATGATAATTATCTGAAAGTAATGAGTGAGAGTGAATCAAATGATAATTTATTTTTTCATTAGAATAAGATTTTTTTATATATTTTTCTACTCTATTAAACATTTGGTTGCTTGTTGCCATTGTTGGAAGAGCAAAATATAGTCCTTTTTGGTTATATTTTTTTCTAAAATAGTTTTGGGCTAATAAAGCAGCTTCTGTTTTGCCTTCACCGGTTGGTACTTCTATTATTATAAGTTTTGGGTTATCATTTTTGCAAATATGTTCAACTTTGCTTTGAGTTGGACATGGAACAAAATCAAAAAGATCTTTAAAATCTTTTGATTCAAAATTATAATAGTTTTTCCAATTAATATTATTATTAAAAATGTTTTCTGCTATTTTTAAGGATTTATCATAATATGATTTTATATTAACAATATTAAAATCTTTTTCATAGTTAAAAAAATATGGGTTTGAAGATATCCAATCAGATATAGATATAATTGATTCTAATAATAAAACAAATATATTTTCTTTATTATTTATTTTTACATAATTTGGCTTCCATAAATCAAAAATGTCATTTATTATGAAATTTCTTATATCTACCCAATGATAAAAATTTTCTTCATAAAGTCTTATATTAGATTCGGAATTTATTATATCGTAGTATTCACTAAAAACACCGTGGTGACCGCTAATAATAGAACAAAAAATTTCAGAGAAATTTTCATTTGTATTTGGAAATTTATGGTTTTTTAATATGTAATAACCATATAAGGTGTGGTAAACGTCATCTATATATATTTTAGATTTCTTAAATCCATATTTTTCTAATGATTTATCATTTTTTAATTTAACTTGAAATGGTTCGCTGGCTTTTCCAATATCATGAAGACCAACAAGAAAAGGAATAAATTTTAAAGCTTCTTCGTCTGGAATATTTAAATATTTTAATATATTGTTTTTAGAGTTTTTGCCAATTATATCTTTCCATATATAATATGCAACACAAGAAGAATCTATCATATGGCATATTAATGGATGGTATCCTAATTTAGAATCGTATTTGGCATAAATATTAGATATAATTTCTTTGTTAATCATGATTACATAATATATTTTATTTTTAATTCGCTTATATTGCGGTTTTAAATTTTAGAAGAAATATTAAAACATAATAAATAAAAAACTCTGGTATATTAATTTAATATACCAGAGATTATTAATTCAATTAGACAATAAAATACTTGAGAACATCTTCAAGAGAATAAAAAGTTACAGTTTTGTTTGTCTCATAGTTAATTAATTCAAGATGATCTTCATAGTTTGTAATATAATTTTCGTCAACTGCAAAACCGTAATAATCTTCTTTCGGAATGTTTTTTGTGATTTCTTCGATTTCGTTTTCAGGAATATCACAACTTTCTATTGCAGATTCTGTATCATGCCAACGGAATCTAACAGGATCGCCCCAGTCAAGTTGTCTGCCAATGTCTTTTTTTCTAATTTTTAATTTTCTTGACACAAACGTTTTAATTTTTTTGACTTGTTCTGGGTTAAACATTTTGATTTTCATAGTACTTCCCTTTCTGACTTAAAATTTTTAATTAATTAAATAATTAATTAATTAAAAATATAATAATATTAAAATATAATTCGACTCAAAGTCTGGATCATTAGACAAACAATAAAAAAATCTCTGGTATATATAAATATACCAGAGATCTATATAATTTACAGAACAACTGATTCAGGTTCTGTTTGTTCAGTGGATTCGGTTTGTTCTGTTATGGAAACTGCTGAATCTTCAATGTTCTTTTTGATTCTAAGATCTTTGACATCAACATAGATTTTAGCAATTTCGATGACTTCATTAAGATCATCAATGTCTTTTGCTTTAGTTAGAAATTCTTGAACGATATCATCTTCATAATTTCCTTCTATAACAGATTCAACCTGTTTGACAACTTTTTTAATATTGTTAGATCGCCAATAATATTCTGGCTTGATTGTAACTTCAGCGATGTTTTCGATTTCAGGATTTTCCTGAGTTGAAATTTGAATCGTTTGATTTTCAATTATACGATAATTACTTGGATCACCGTATTTGCTAAAATCATTCGACCATTTCTTAAAATCGTTGTAAGATTGTCTTGCGTGAATTCTACCACGACCGTTCCACTCTTCAAACAAAACTCGTTTGTAAATCCTATGCTCTTCAGCATTCATCTCTTTTGGCTTTTTAGCCATGATCTCTTCGATTCGTTCTTTACTAACTCCGGTTAGTGCATTTTTTCTTGCCATGTCCGTTTCTCCTTTTTTAAAATTTTTAATTTAATATTTAAAAAAATATTAAATTTGTAATATGATTTATAATATGAATAGATTACAAATCGCTCAATCATCTGATTTCTTATAAAAATGTTTGTTTATATCGTTAGTGGTTATATTGTTTTTATACGAATCAGACTTTGAGTCGAATTATATTTTAATATTATTATATTTTTAATTAATTAATTATTTAATTAATTAAAAATTTTAAGTCAGAAAGGGTAATACTATGAAAAAAACTAAAAACAAAAAGGTTTATTACTGTCAATTATTTAACACAGAATTTCCAGTATTTTATTATAACGGAATAGAATGTAAATTATTTGAATCTGGTTGGGGTGGTGGAAATATTGAAAAAGTATCTGGAGAAAGTTTCGAATTATCAGAGATTAAAGATGATGATATTAGCGCACAATGCGATCCTGAACCTGATGGAAAATATCCGATAATATTTATAGATTATGAAAATATCGATAAAATGTCTAGTATTTGTCTTGATTGTATTTATAGTCAGGGTGGTCCATTTAAAACAAAATGTAAACATTATGTTTCATGGTCCGATTAATTAAATTAAAAAATCTCTGGTATATTTAAATACCAGAGATTTTTTTATTGTTTATATCCTGAACCAGTCTTTGAGTCGAAAATATTAAATAATTAAATATATAATATAATAGTTCAGGTTAAAAGATAGAATAAAATACGAAAATTAATAAGTTTAAGTTAGATTCGGAAAATAACCAAGGGTCAAGAAGTGTGTATAAAAAATTTTTATATGACCTCATATAGGAATATGTATTAATATTTATGAATATATTGATTCAACTTTGTTATCTCAACTAATTTATAGAATGTTAAGATTACCATTTAAAATGACTTATGTCATTAGATCTCAACTAAAATATATAAATATAATATATAAAAAGGTTCATAAATTTAGTTCAAAAGCTATTCTTTATCAACTTATGCAATCAATTACAAATAAGTATTATTAATTCTATGACATTAGATCAAGTTAGGTCAACGGTTTTAATAAATCTTGATTCTATACTTTGTTATGTATAAATGACTAATTTTATGTAATTATTAATTATTCGGCGATTAGATAAAATCCAGTCATGTATTAAAGAATTGAGTATATATTTTTTTGATAATAGAACTATTATCACATTTCTTGGTTATTCAATTGTTATAAAGAATGATGTTTATGATGGAAAGAAAGATTTTGTTATTAATAATATTAATGATAATGATATAAAAACATATTTTGTTGATTTTGATCTAAAATATATAAACAATTCTAACATTACTTATATTACGATTGGTTGTAGCGAATATAAAGAAGATGCAAATATTTTTGAAGATATTATACCAAAATTTAGAAATATTGGTATTGAAGTATGGACTATTTCTAAATATCTTTTATATATTTAGTTGAACCAAGGTTAAAATGAACCTTGGTTCAACTGATATGAACTATTAATTTCAATCATCTTCTTCATCTTCATCATCTTCATCATCTTTATCTTCATTGTCATTATCTTCTTCACCATATTCATTTTCATCGTCATAATCTTCATCATCTTCATCTTCATTATCATTATCTTCTTCACCATATTCATTTTCATCGTCATAATCTTCATCATCTTCTATTGAATTTTTATCTATTTCTATTGCGGATAAATATCCTTCATTTCCAAAACTATCACAATCATTTAAAACACCAACTGCATAATTTGGTTCATGATCTTGAACAAATTTAACAATATAATCTTTATAGGGATGTTTTTTTAGAGCTTCTTTGGCATTTTCTGCCTCTATAAACTCATTTCTATGAAATTTAGAATCATCTTTTTCCCTAATTGATTCAACTTTAAATATTTTCATAATAATTTTCCCTTTTGTTTTTAATTTATATTTTAATATAATATTAAAATATAATTCGACTTAAAGACCGATTCATAAATATTAATAACCGAACCTTGGTTCAATTGAACCAAGGTTCGATTATTTTCATAACACAACATTCAATTAAAAAAATGGATTTGTAAAAAATTAATTTCCAAACTGTTTAATTAAAACATTTTTGAATAAATATTAAAAATAATATCTGAATTATCATTTTCTAAAAACGAATCTAATTCTGATTTAATTTTATTTACCATTTCTCTTAATGTTTTTTTATCAACTTTTTTAACAATAATATATTTATTAAGACATTCATATATTGATTTGTCATCACTTGATTCTATAATTTTCCCAACTGGTTTGGAATAAATAAATTCTTTCAATGCTTTTTCAGCATTTTCAGATGCAATAAATTCATCTTTATCAATATTATCTAGACCATCTAAAATTAACGGATCTTTTTCGGAACTTAATCTGATTCTAAACATTTTCATAATAATTTCTCCTTTTGTTTTTAATTTATATTTTAATATAATATTAAAATATAATTCGACTAAAAGACCGATTCGTTAAATTTATAATATTTACATTCTGTTTTATATGTTTTGTTTTTAGCACAACCATAACACATTACAGGTAAATTATCAATACTTGATAAATCTATTTTAATTGATTTATATTCATTATAATATTCATTGTTTTTATATTTTAATTGTAAATCTTTAATTTCAGATAGTTTAAATTTTTTTCCGGATTTTTTTACTATAATATAATCCCCCCAACATGGATTAACCATATAACAATAACATTCTATTCCATTATAAATAATTAATGAATCCTCCGATTTAAATAATTGACAATAATAAACTATTTTTTCTATAATATTACCATTTCTGATTTAAAACTTTTAATTAATTAAAATTAATTAATTAAAAATATAATAATATTATAATTTTATTAAAAGATAGATTTATTTTGATTTATACATTTTTGTATAATCGAGATTTGACAAATTTATTGTAATGAATTCAAATTCATTATAATATTTAGGTTGTAATTTTTTGTCTTTTTCTTTAATTTCAGATAATTTAAAATTATCTCCAGATTTTTTTACTATTTCTATAAAATCTTCGGGTTTTGAATCTTCAGGATCAAATATATAACATTCAATTCCGTTATAAACAACTAATGGATATCCTAATTCATTTCGTTCACGAAATTGAATCAGAGAATCGTAAAGTATTTTGTTTTTTCTCATAATATTATCCTTTCTGATTTAAAATTTTTAATTAATCAATTAATTAAATAATAATATTAAAATATTATTCGACTAAAAGACTGATTCTTGTTTCTATTTTTACTTTATTTAATAATTTCTTCTATCTTTTCTGAAATTATTGGATTTATGATATCATTAAAACTATCAACAGATTCATCATTTTTGTTTAATAACTAATCCTTTTTTAATAGTAATAGATCCTTTATATTCATTTCCTTCATCTTTATATTTTAAATAAAATTTCAATTCAGGAAAATCTTTTGATACTTTAAGTAAAAATTTTATTGGAGGACTCCACGGTGTAAGAAAATCATATCCTATTACAGTATTAGAAATTTTAAATAATCTAGAACTAGAAGCTCCCCACTTGCATCCCCAATTCTTTACTTCCCAATCATAAGTATCTGTTGCATTAGAAATATTACTAGGAATAGGATATAAACTATTAAAATTTAAAACTTCGTCTTCTTCACAAACATCTAAATTATTTAAATTACATGGTTTGGGTTTATTTAATCTTGCCACTACAATAAATTCATCTAATACGTTTTTTAGACCAGATATTGTTAAAACATTTTCACACCAATTTGGCATATTAACTCCTATTTTTATTATAATTTATAAAAAAATATTAGTTCGTTTCAATAATCATTTCAATATATACTTTATAAGATTCATCTGAATCATAATAATAATAATAAAAAGTATAATCTAATTTATAACTATAATCATAATCAAGTATATTTTTTGATTGATTTAGATTACTTTTTTCTTCTCTTTTTCTCTTAATTTCTATATCTAAATCATAATACTCTACTGTATTTTCATAATTAAATTTTTTAATAGCATTATATATTTGAGATATACTTTTGCTTGTTTCTTCGTCTATTTCATATGGTTTTGGTTTAATGGCACATGATTTCTGTTTTACATATGAATTTTCTGTGATAATTTGATTGGTATCAATATCTCTAATGACTTTATTATTTTTATCATAATAGTATTTTTTTATTATATCTGAATAGTTATTATTTCCATATAAACGTACTTTTGCCATTCTTTCATACGAATCATTTCGATTATTTCCAGTTAACCAAACAGTATTGTTTTTTAAAAAATATTCTGCAAGAATTTTTGCTTCTTCTTTATTTGATATTTTTAAATTATATATCTCTATTATATCATTATTTTCTGTGACAAAATGATTTCCATCTATAATACGATCAACAAAAACATAATCTGAAAATATAGTTGAACATAATAGAAATATAAAAACAAAAATTGAAAATTTCATTATTATTAACTCCATTAAATACATCAATTACAATTACAACATAAATCATTTTTTAGAGTATGGCATTGACATTCAAAACATATTGGATACTTTTCATCTTTAAATTCAATATATTCCTCAATCAAAACAGAATTATTTGGCAAATAAATGGATTCCACTTCTTCTATATTATCAATAAATGTAGTTTCTGGATTGTAGTCACAATCTGTTTCAATAACCGTTCCATTATCCCATATCGAAACATATTTTGCATTTGCCATTTTTTAATATTCCTTTCATACTTTTTGTTTTAGTTTTTTGTTAAATAATGTTATTAACAATATATTAATAATATATTATTAAACGCCAAAATTACAATAAAATAAAAAATCCTAAAAATTTGGTATTATAATATCTTATATCCTTTTAATAAATTTATTTAGGTTTTAATTTAACGTCTCTAAAATGATCTATATTATCTTTATAATACCTTAATATATGTACATTTAAAAATATATTAGAACTTAAAATATTCTTTAACAAATTATTAAAATTATCAACATTAATCTCATCGCTTTTTTTGTTTTTTATTAAATTTATTACAAACAAAGATAATTCGTGAATCATTAATAAATCCATATTAGATAAATTTTTTTTCTTATTTAAAACATCTATTAAAATGTTTATATATTTATCATCTATACTAGTAATATAATTACGTAAATATTCTAAAGTATAACTAAAATTTTTCATATTAAATAAATTATAATAAAAATATTTTTTAATATCATCATTCTTAATATAACTAACACGTCTTAACAAACTTATTAAATTTTTACATCCACGACCAAATATAAAATTATCAAAATCAATATTATATACGTCCTCATCTTTATATATTTTATTAGAAATTTCAGATGAAACTTTATCTTTATATTTTAATTTTAATTCTTTTTTATTAATATAATTGATATTTTCAAATGATTTTTTATAATAAAACATTTGCTCTAACATTAATTTTCTAATAAAACTCCATTCATTTTCATATCCTTTTCCACCTAATAATCTATATTCAACAGCTTTTATTCTATCATTATATTTTACATTTTTAGCATAATATCTATCATTAATACTTTGACCTTTGTTTGTTGAGTCTATTGAGCCAAAGGATTTTAAATATTTATTTGAAGGAATAGAGGAAAAATTATCTTTCCTAGACGGCATTTTTTTATAAACGTGTCCATCGTCAGACATTAATGCCATTTTACTATGAGAAAAATTTTTATGATCTAATAATTTATGAGAAATAGAAACATGAATTCCACAATTGTCATCAGTATAACCATATTTCTTAATAAAATCAAAAATAGTAGGAACAATTACACATATATCTTTAAAACTAAAAGGAGGCATTACTATTTCTATACCAAAACTATTATATAATGAATAATCATAAACAAATTTCCATGAATCAGATTCTAAATTAATACTACCAACCCTATTTTTGAGAAAATTAAAAAAAAATGTCTTATAACGATCAGTAACTACATTAGAAATATTACGAAGACTATCAATATACTCAGATTCTTTAATATCATATTTTAAACCACCATCTGTATTTCTTGTAATAATATCGTTGTTTTGTATCCATTCTAATTCGCAACCAATTAAAAAATTATCGTCTTTTTCTATATTGAAAAAATCAACTTTATTAATATTTTCATTAATATATCTTAAAAACGTAATCATAATTATTATATATTAAAAACTTAACAATAATCAAATACTTTTTATGATAACATAAAATTAAAAATAAGAATATTTTATAAACTTTCTGATTGAAATAAAAAAAACAAACCTCTGATATTTATATACCAGAGGTTTGTTATAAAATTTATAAATTTTGTTTTATTTCATTAATATTATTAATGAATTCATCGAATAAATTATCAAGTGTTTTAAAATTTTTATTTGAATTATTATCATTATACACTAATTCAAAACATTTGTTTCGTTTAATAACTGCATAATTATTATTTTTTCCAAAAACAAATCCAAACAAATCATTACCATTATATTTATCGTCATAATCATCTTCATCCATTTGAATAATCATAACGGTTAATGAAATTAAATTTATTTTCATCTTTTTCCTGAAATGTTCCAATTTTGACAATAATAAACTGGTTTGTTTTTAGTTTCTTTTATATTATTATCTTTTTTAGTTTAATTTAGATAATATTTCAATTTTTCTTCTTTCTCTTTTTTCTCGTTCTATTCTTTCTTTTTCTTTTATTTTTTCTACTTCTTTTTCAATTTCTTCTTTTGTTAATATACCTAATTCATATAATTCATTATAATTAA
>Ga0208459_1001724_pt1 | contig 19971 bp, 15 predicted proteins | sample AD_UKC087_MetaG_FD_184433 | JGI IMG/M metagenome (GOLD analysis project Ga0208459, IMG submission 184433) | Active sludge microbial communities of municipal wastewater-treating anaerobic digesters from USA - AD_UKC087_MetaG (SPAdes) (version 2) | ecosystem: Engineered > Bioreactor > Anaerobic >... | reverse complement strand
TAACATTCCTCCGTTCTTTTCAATATAAGAACTTTATGAAAAAGCCTTAGTTATTGTTGTGCACTAGTAAAGGGCATCTCTAATAATCTTAATCGGGCGGCCTTTAAAAACAAAAAAGTTCGAGGCAGTCGAAGTTCTGAAAACCACGGTGTACTGAGCGCACATGAGGTTTTAAAGAACGAAGACGAACGAAGAAATTTGAAGTTTTTAGAGATGCCCTAAACTGATAGGTTTCATAAAACCGCACCAATCATAAGTGATGCGCTCACGCAAAAACCCTGGCTGAACTTGTTTACGACTAAAGGCGACTCAGCATCTCTTATGCGGATATGTTTTTATTTATACTTTTTATTAATATGTGATTTAAAAATTCGGGAACCTAAATCAGAAAACAACTAACATTATGAAAAAAAATTACTTATTTTTTATTGCTTTAATGCTCAGCATAACAGCTATTGCTCAAATTCCCACCACAGGACTTATTGGATATTGGCCTTTTTCAGGAAATACTAATGATATGAGTGGCAATGGATATAATGGAGTAAATAATGGAGCAAGTTTGACAATTGATCGATTTGGGAATCCTTATAGTGCATATCATTTTGATGGATTGTTAGCTTATATCGTATTAAATAATAATTTACCAATTATAAATTCTAATTCCTTTACTATTTCTGCCTGGGCGATAATGGATGGGCCTGGTGGAGGCAATTTAGGACAGAATAACATATTTGAACAGCGTTGTGATAATGCAACAGCTACAGCAAAATCGACAATTCTACTGATGCCTGAAGATCATACCGGGCATTCGCTGTTTATTATCAGAAGCAGTAATAATTCGTTGGCTTCTGATGGCACGATATCAACGCTATCAAAAGGCTATGGTGCCTGGCACCACTATGCCGGAGTATTGGATGCAAGTGATACAATGAGATTATATATAGATGGACAAGAGGTAGGTAAAACACCTTTTACGCAGACAGGTGACTTTATAACGGATATTGATTATGTGGATTTTGGAAGGCATCAAAATTCAGGAAGTACTATCAGGGGCGCTTTCAATGGTGATATTGATGACGTTAGAATTTATAATATCGGATTAAATCAAAAGGAAATTTTAGACTTATATCAGGAGAATACGAGTGGGATTTCTCAGACAATTAATGAAAATGGCATAAAAATATTGCCCAACCCAGCTACTTATTTTATAAACATAGAGCTTCCAACATTCGAAAAAAACGACATCATTTCTGTATTGAATATTCATGGTCAAATTTTAATTCAACAACCAATCATTCAGAAAAAAACGCAAATTGATTTAGGCGGTATTGCAAAAGGTATATATTTTATCAAACTTACCACCGCAGAAGGAGTTGTTATAAAGAAATTTGTGAAAGAGTAAGTATTATAACACAATGACAATTTTACACAGATACTGGTACCGTCATATGGTACAGATATGAACACTGTTTTTGCATTTTTCAGGCCAGAGATTTTTTTGTATTCCTCAAAAATTTGTTGTTTTCAAATTTTTACAGGGTTGAAAATATTTGTGGCAAAATTGCAATTTTACCTGGAATCCCGAATGGTATTTATTTAGCCTTCCCCTCTCACATTTTTTTGTAATTTTGTTACACTGAAAAGACCAACATAATGCCTTGTCATTCTGAAAGAAATATCGAAGTCTGCTTCTCTCCCGCCCTGACCAATCATTTTGATATTACAAAAAAAAATGTGGTCCTTATAGACATCCTTCGTGCCACTTCTACCATCTGCACGGCTTTTGCCCGGGGTGTTGCAGAGATTATTCCGGTTGCCACGGAGGAAGAGGCCCTGAAATATAAAAAATCAGGCCATATCGTTGCCGGCGAACACAACGGCAAAACCTTAGCTTTTGCCGATTACGGCAATTCTCCTTTGAGTTTGATGGCTATTGATCTAAAAGGTAAATCCATGATTTTTTGCACCACTAATGGCACCAAAGCCGTTTGTGCCGCAGCACAGGCCAGGCGGCTTATCTTTGGCTCCTATCTCAATTTTTCAGCAGTGGCAGCCTTTCTCGAAAAAAATAATAAGGACACCGTATTATTATGTTCGGGGTGGAACAATAACTTCAGCCTTGAAGACACCCTGTTTGCAGGGGCTTTGTGCAGCAAACTTATTGATGAAAAAAAATTCCGCCTTTGCGACGATGCTGCAATGGCCGCATTGGATCTATGGAATCAGGCAAAAAACAACCTGCTGTGCTATATAAAAAAAGGCACACATTACAAACGCCTTATCGACTTAGGTTTTGTTGATGATATAAAATATTGTCATACCTTTGACACAACAGACAAAGTACCCTTTCTCCAAAAAAACACCATTGTTTGCATATGAAACAACACACAAAAATCATCACAATAATCATCGCCTTTTTATTGTTTGCAGGCCTTCCCACGAAATCATTCTCTTTTGGATTTTATGCCCACAAAAAAATCAACCGTATGGCGGTTTTTGCTCTTCCGCCCGAGATGATCGGTTTTTTCAAAAAACATATAGACTACATTATTGAACACGCTACTGATCCCGACAAACGTTCGCGGGGAGTGGTTGGAGAAGCGGAAAAACACTATATTGATGTTGAATTATATGGCGACAGCGCTTTGTCGGAGATTCCAAAATTCTGGAAAGCAGCCATTGAAAAATTTACTGAAGATACCCTGAGGGCCAATGGCATCAATCCCTGGTGGACCAGCAAAATGGTGTACAACCTTATACTGGCTTTCAAAGATGAAGATCTCGACAGAATCCTTTTCAACGCGGCAAACCTTGGACACTATATTGCCGATGCGTGCACACCTCTGCACACCAGTACATATTATGACGGTAAAATCCTTGAGCAAAAAGGAGTTCACGCATTCTGGGAAACACGCCTGCCCGAACTATACAGCGACAACTTCAACTTCCTGGTTGGACGTGCTGAATACATTGATAAGCCCTACGAGTTTATCTGGCAATTGGTGGAAGAAAGCCATGCCTGCGTGGACACGATTTTTGCTGTTGAGACCGATTTGCGTCTAAACTATCCGCAGGACAGAATTTTTGTTTACGATGAAAAAGGCACGGTAATAAAAAAACAATTTTCAAAAGAATATTGCGACGAATTTAACAAACGCACCAATAATCAGGTGGAAAGGCGTATGCGCAGGGCGGTTTATGCTGTTGCAAGCCTATGGTTCACAGCCTGGGTAAACGCCGGGCAACCCGACCTGAGCCGTTTGGAAAACAAAGAAATCTCCAAAGAACATAAAAAACAACTGGAAGAAACCGAAAAAATGTGGGAAACAGGCAAACCCATTGGCCGTCCTGATCCGGATTGATATAAGACAACTCGACGGGAACACCATTCTTACCTGTACCCCGATAATTGCAGTCTTTTCGCATATCGCAACGACATACATATTAAAATATTGTTAAAAGTCGTCCCCTGATTGTAAGCAAAAATTTTTTTCCTTATGTTTGTCCTAAAAAATTAATTCATTACCATGAAAATCAGAAATTTATTATTTATGGGTTCTATTGCCATATTAGCTGCTTCATGCAGCAACAACAAACAAGAAGCTAAGAACGATGAACAGCCGGACACTTTCAAATACAAAACGGAACAGTTTGCCGATGTTAAAATTCTGCGCTACCAGATTCCCGGATTCAACGAATTGTCGTTAAACCAGAAGAAGCTGCTCTACTATCTCAGCCAGGCGGCACTGAGCGGAAGAGACATTATTTATGACCAGAATTTTAAGTACAACTTGATTATACGCCGCACGCTCGAGGCTATAGTTGACAAATACAACGGAGATCGCAACGCTGAGGAGTTTGGTAAATTTATGACATACACCAAGCGTGTTTGGTTTTGCAACGGCATCCACCACCATTACTCAAGCGACAAATTTTTACCCGAGTTTTCGCAGGAATATTTCAGGCAACTGGTTCAAAACTCTCCGGATGCAAAATTCCCACTCCAAAAGGGCGAAACCGTTGAGCAGTTACTTGAAAAGATTATCCCTGTAATGTTCGATGCCGGATTATATCCCAAACGCATTAATCTTGATCCCTCCAAAGACCTGATTGCTTCATCGGCCTGCAATTTCTACGAGAACTTGACTCAACATGAAGTTGAAAAGTACTATGAAGCCATCATTGATACCAAAAATGAAACCCCCGTATCTTACGGATTAAATTCCAAACTGGTAAAGGAAGGAGGGAAAATTATTGAAAAACCATATAAAACAGGTGGTCTTTATTCACAGGCTATCGAAAAAATAGTGTACTGGCTGGAGCAGGCGAAAACGGTGGCTGAAAATGAAAATCAAAAAGCCGGTCTGGAAAAACTGATTGAATATTACAATTCCGGCGACCTCAAAACCTGGGATGACTATAATGTTTTGTGGGTAAAAGATCTGACCTCATCCATTGATTATGTAAATGGCTTTATAGAAGTATATGGCGATCCGTTAGGTATGAAAGCCACCTGGGAATCAGTGGTCAACTTCAAGGATGTTGAAGCCACCAAAAGAGCAGAAACTATCAGCCAAAACGCACAATGGTTTGAAGACAACTCCCCCGTTGACCCGCGTTTTAAAAAGAAAGAAGTCAAGGGCGTTTCAGCAAAAGTAATCACAGTGGTACAACTTGGCGGAGATTGCCATCCCAGTACGCCCATCGGCATCAACCTGCCCAACGCAAATTGGATACGTAAACAGCACGGGTCGAAATCGGTAACCATGGATAACATCATGTACTCCTACGACCGTTCATCCATGGGCAGTGGCTCCCTCGAAGAATTCTGTTATTCCGGAGAAGAAATTGAACGCGCAAAAAAATACGGATACCTTGCCGGCAACCTGAACACCGACCTGCACGAATGCGTTGGGCACGGTTCGGGACAACTGCTGCCGGGAGTCAGCTCCGAAGCTTTGAAAAACTATCATTCAGCTCTGGAAGAAGCCCGTGCAGATCTTTTCGCGTTATACTTTACCATGGACCAGAAAATGATTGACCTGGGCCTTGTTCCCAGCCTCGAAGTGGCCAAAGCAGAATACGACACATACATACGCAACGGACTGATGACACAGCTCGTCAGAATTGAACTGGGCAAAGATATCGAACAGGCCCATATGCGCAACCGCCAGCTCATCGCTAAATGGGTGTATGAGAAAGGCGAAAAAGACAACGTAATAGAAAAGAAGATTAAAGAAGGAAAAACCTTTTTTGTCATCAACGATTACCAGAAACTTCGCGGACTTTTCGGAGAGCTCCTCAAAGAAATTCAACGTATCAAATCCGAAGGTGACTTTACTGCCGGCAAAGAAATGGTGGAAAAATATGCCATAAAAATCGATCCGGTGCTGCACAAAGAAGTGAAAACACGCTATGACAAACTCAAGCTGGCGCCTTATGCAGGGTTTATCAACCCCGTGCTGGTACCCGTGATGAAAAACAATGAAATAGTTGATATAAAACTAAAATACCCAACAGATTTTGCCAAACAGATGATGGACTACTCAAAAAAATATTCATTTCTGCCTGATATGAACTAATTTTCATAGTTTTCCAGACATCAGAGGGATAGATTTAAAATGTTTTTTTTCTTCAAACAAAAAATTTTATATATTTGTCAACTGAAATAATCAATAAAATAAAATTAATTATTAACCAAAACCCAGATTTATGAAAAAAGTTTTATTTTTAGCAGTAACATTGGCGATTGGCTTTTCCGCCTTCGCACAAATGAAACCTGCGCACATTTCGAATGATTACAGAAATGTGAAGGCCGTTAAACCGGCAAGAGCCACACACGAAACCATGAACTTCAGCACAGAAGTTAACCAATCAGTAGCCCCGGCTCCATCAAAAAGTGTTTCCGAATATCAGATCGGAACCACCCGTTACGACCTGCAATCCAATGCATGTGTTGCTAACAGAATTTATTTGCACAGCGATGGTACCATTGCCGCTACTTTTACTTATGGCATTACCGAACCAAGTTTTGCAGACAGAGGTTCGGGCTACAACTATTACGATGGTTCAGCATGGGGTTCTACTCCTTCAGCACGCCTTGAAGCCAACAGAAGCGGCTGGCCTTCATACGCACCACTGGGAGCCACCGGCGAAATCGTAGTTTCTCATAACGGCAGTACCGGCCTTTTAATTAACAAACGTGACCCAAAAGGTACCGGCGCCTGGACACAGTCAGTACTGGTAGGACCAACCACCACTGGCGGTACAACAGCCCTGCTTTGGCCCCGTATGATTACCACAGGCAACACTATCCATATAATTGCCTGCACCGACCAGGCAGAATCGCCTGCAGTATGGTACTATGAAGGCCTCGCGCTGGCACTGGTATATATCAGATCAACAGACGGCGGCACCACCTGGGATGCCCCCCGCATTCTTCCGGGAATGGATTCGGCATCAATTGTTAGTTTTGTAAATGCCGGCTTCGGCGGCGATTCATACGGATGGGCAAATCCAGTGGGAGACACCATTGCATTCTTTGTCAATGAAGGATGGATGGGTATGTTTGTTGAAAAATCATACGACGGTGGTGATACCTGGACGAAAGTTAATGTCTTTTCCGTTCCTGCACCAACCGCATGGCCAACCCCTAAATTCTGCACCACCGATGGATATGGCGCAGTAGCACTCGATGATCAGGGAAAAGCTCATGTTGCTTTTGGCAGAATGAGAGTAAATATGTCAGTTCAGGATCTCGACTCATCATTTTATTATCCTTACACCGATGGACTTATTTACTGGAATGAAAACATGCCTGTTTTGGATACTACTCAACTCGGCGATGTTGACGGATTATACGCAGCTGGCCAATGGATTGGCAGCATGTTGGATTATAATGGAGACACCACTATCAACTACCCCACCCCTCCAGCTGGCGAATTGCCTTTCGGAAAATATTTTTCATCTGCTACCAGTTTCCCGCAAATTCTTGTTGATGGCAGTGTAGTTTATGTTACCTATTCGCAATTGCGCGAAGACAAAATCGATGCTACCAGCACAAAACTTTTAAGACACTTATTCGCAACAAAACTTGAAGGTGGCGTTTGGGCTGACGGAATGGACCTGACATTGGACATTATACACGATTATGATGAATGTGTTTTCGGATCATTATCACAAACCAGCGATGACAACCTGCACATTGTTTATCAGGCCGACCCGATCGCCGGACTGGCTGTCAGAGGCGATGAAACTGCTTATGGCGACAACAACATCTATTATATTGCATTCCCCAAAAGTGATTTTGCCGGCGTGAAAGAAAATAACACCGCTGTTACCATGAACATCTATCCTAATCCTGCTGATGAATATTCTTATATTGACATTAATCTGACCAAGAGTTCAAAGGTTAATTTAACCGTTACGAACCTTGTCGGGCAAACCGTTTTCACAAAGACATACGGTAATCTTGCATCAGGCAATCAGAAATTAGTTGTTAATGTAAGCAACCTGAATTCCGGAATTTATTTCTTCACCATTCAGGCAGGCAACGAAAGGTTAACCAAAAAAATTATCGTTGAATAATACAACTGTTTTTATAAAAAAAACCCGATACTCAATATCGGGTTTTTTTTATTCATTACCTTTGCTAATAAAACACTAAATATATGAAAATAACTTTCCACGGCGCCGCTAAAGAAGTAACCGGAAGTAAACATCTGATAACAACTAACGACGGCAAAAAAATCCTTTTAGACTGCGGCATGTTTCAGGGCAAAGGCCTGGAAACCGACCAGGAGAACCGTGCCTTAGGCTTCAACCCGCCCGACATTGATTATGTGATTCTTTCACACGCCCATATCGATCATTCAGGCTTGTTGCCCTACCTTGTAAAAAATGGCTTTGAAGGTATGATCATCTCTACCCATGCCACGCGCGACCTATGTGCTGTTATGCTGCAGGATTCGGGCAGGATACAGGAATCGGACACTAAAACATTTAATAAAAAACGGGCAAAAAACGACCTGCCCCCTGTGGAGCCGATATATACTGCCAGCGATGCCCAGCAGTGTATGAATCATTTTGTCAGTATTTCATACGGGCAAAAATTCAGAGTAACCGATAATGTCACCCTTACTTTTACTGATTCCGGACACATCCTGGGCAGCGCCGCCGTAAATCTTCAAATAAAAGAAGACGACCGTATAATAAATTTTTGTTTCACAGGCGATATTGGCCGGCAATTCAACAGCATCATCAAAACGCCCCAGCCCTTTCCACAAGCCGATATCCTGGTTGCCGAATCAACCTATGGCAACAGGCTGCACGGTATCAGAAAAGAAGCACAAGACAAACTATTAAGGATAGTTAACAAAACCTGCCTGCACAAAAAAGGGAAACTCATCATTCCTTCATTCAGCGTGGGGCGCACCCAGGAAGTGGTTTATGCTCTGAACCAGCTGGTAAACGAAGGCAAACTGCCCAAAGTAAAAACCTTTGTGGACAGCCCGCTATCTGTGAATGCCACTAATATTTACCGGATGCATCCCGAATGTTTCAACCAGGACATAATTCAGAGTCTCGAAAAAGACCCCGATCCATTTGGTTTCAACGAACTTACCTATGTGCAAGCCATTGAAGATTCAAAAAAAATAAACCAGTTAAAGGAACCCTGTATTATTATTTCTTCTTCGGGAATGATGGAGGCAGGGCGTATTAAACACCATCTAGCAAACAATATTTCCAATCCCAACAACACAATTTTGATTGTGGGTTACTGCGAACCAAAAACTTTAGGAGCCAAAATAAAACGCGGCGACAAGGAGGTTTCCATTCACGGCAACATTTATCCTGTGAGAGCCGAAATAGAAACCCTGGAAGAATTCAGCGCGCATGGTGATTATGCCGAAATGATCGTATATTTAAGCTGTCAGGATAAAACAAAGATTCAAAAGATGTTTCTTGTTCACGGGGAAGAAGAAGCCATAACGGCCTACAAGCAAATTCTTGAAGAAAACCGTTTTTCAAATATTGTTATTCCCGATAAAGCTGTCGAATACGAAATTTAAAAGCCAGATTTTTCGATAAAACATAATCTGTAAAAGTCGTAAGTTGAAAGTTAAAAGTTGAAAGTAGCAAGTTGCAAGAAGCACAATACAAAAAACTAACTTTTCACTTTAACCCTTTCTCCATCTTCCTATTTAACTAATGACTATTGACTATTGACTATTTGAACAATGACTACAAGTTACAAGTTGAAAGTTGAAAGTAGCAAGTCGCACAATACAAAGAACTAATTTTCCACTTTTCCCTTTCTCCTTCTTCCTATTTAACTAATGACTATTGACTATTTGACTAATGACTACAAGTTACAAGCTGAAAGTTGAAAGTAGCAAGTCGCACAATACAAAGAACTAATTTTCCACTTTTCCCTTTCTCCTTCTTCCTATTTGACTAATGACTATTGACTATTTGACTAATGACTACATGTTACAAGCTGAAAGTTGAAAGTTGAAAGTAGCACAATACAAAGAACTAATTTTCCACTTTTCCCTTTCTCCTTCTTTCTATTTGACTAATGACTATTGACTATTTGACTAATGACTACATGTTACAAGCTGAAAGTTGAAAGTTGAAAGTAGCACAATACAAAGAACTAAATTTCCACTTTTCCCTTTCTCCTTCTTCCTATTTAACTAATGACTATTGACTATTTGACTAATGACTACAAGTTACAAGTTGAAAGTTGAAAGTAGCACAATACAAAGACCAAACTTTCCATTCTCCATTTTCTCCTTCTTCCTATTTAACTATTTGACTTTTTAACTAATGACAAATGACCAATGACTATTGACCATTGACCATTGACTATTGACTATTGACTAACTAATTAACCAAATACCTAATCAACTTCCCTTCCCTTCTTCACTCTCTTCAAGGTAAGCAAATTCATAGGATTACTTCCAAGTCCGCTGATGTTTTTGTGTGTAAACCGAAGCACCATATCGTAATATAAAATCAGTACCGGCGCCTCTTCCATAATAATATTATCCATTTTGGTATAAAGAACACCTCTCAGGCTGTCGTTGACTGTGCTGCGCGCCTCTTCAAAAAGCTTGTCGTATTCAGGGTTGGAAAAGTGTGTATAGTTGGGACCTTTTGGGCAAAAGTTTTTTGAATAAAACAAGGCCAGATAATTCTCCATATCAGGATAATCGGCTATCCAGGAAGCCCTAAAGAAACTCATCTTCGATTTGGCGATCATCTCTCGCAGCGTGGCGGGCGGGTTTACATCCACTTTGATTTTTATCCCAATTTCGCCCAACTGGTGTTGCAGGTATTCGCAGAGGTCAAGATAAGATGCGGTGGTTGACAGGGTAATTTCCGGCAAATTTTTTCCATTGGGATAGCCGGCTTCGGCCAGCAGCGAACGCGCCTTATCCGGATTGTAGGAATATCCTTTGACCATAACCGTATCGTGGTAAGGCATGCCCACGGGGACAACGCCATAGATGCCGGGCGTACCAAGACTGTTGCGCAGGTATTTGATCATCTTTTTGCGGTCGAGGCCATAATTGATTGCCTGCCGTACTTTCCGGTTCAGCAGGGGGTTATTTTTATTTTCAGCCAACGATTCATCCACCAAAAAACCTAAATATTCCGTATTAAGATAAGGTTGTTTAATTAAGTTGATACTCGACTGATACTTTTCATTCAGCTCGCCTTGTTTGGTGATAAGTTCATCGATATAACTCGGTGCCAGGCCCGACATAAAATCAAGGTTTCCCCTGATAAATTCAAGAAAAGCCGATTGTTTGTCCACTACAAAAGAAACTGACACCGCATCGAGATAAGGTAACCTGCTACCGTTTTCTTTCTCAAAATAATTATCGTTTTTGACTAAAATCAGCCGTTGGTTTTCTATCCAGCGCTTCAATTTAAAAGGGCCGGTACCCACGGCATGCGAACGGAAATCTCCGCCATAGTGCTCCACGGCTTCGTGCGGTACTACAGCACAATAGGGCATTTGGAGCATACTCAAAAAAGGCGGAAAAGGCTGTTTTAGTTTTACAACAAATACCGTATCGGCAGGAGCGGAAAAACAAGGTATTCCTGATGAATCCCGCGCCACATCATTAAATATCCATGCTCCGGGCGAAGCTATTTTATCATTGGCAATACGACCAAAGCTATAAACAAAATCCGAAGCCACCACCTGCCGTCCTGTGCCTTTGGGGAAAACAGCATCATCATGAAAATACACATCATCGCGTAAAACAAAAGTATAAACCAGCCCGTCGGCAGATACAGTCCAGGATTTGGCAACACAAGGCCTGATAAACATGGAGTCATCGGGTTGTACCAACCCATTATACAGTTGGTTGCACACCCATATATGCGCCTGATCTTTTGCGAATCCAGGATCGAGGGTGCTTATGCCCGCCGATTCGTTGTAGCGAAAAACTGTCCGGGTCTCATCCTTATCTTTTAACCTATTGCAGGATAATAAACAGAATAACAGCAGGAAAAATACTACCGGTTTATATACCCTTTTCATGATACCTGTTTAAAAGTTCAAATATATTCCAATTATCGGCACAGTGCATAACGCATCGTTTTTAATAATAAACAATGCATTGTTAAAACTCATTGAAAAATTTTCATTACAGCTTACATGCAGCTATTGACAGTTTATAAACTTCAACCATAACGAACACTTTGGCATATCCCGCTGTGCAGAGCTTTTACCGGCGGATTATTCCTTATTATCAGGTTCGAAAAACACCCACCGGATGGCCTCAAAATGTTTTTTAAGTTCCTTTTCGCAGTTGTTAATATCTTTGATCATCTGATTGATGGAACTTGTCTGCGTCATTTTTACTTTCACGGAAACCATGATGTCAGGCCCTAACTGTATCGTTATTATGTTGTAAATCATTGCTATTTCAGGGCGTGATTCCAAAAAACGCTTTATCTCTTCACGGGTATCATCTTCGGCACTTTGCCCTATCAGCAAGCTTTTCACTTTAAAAGCAAGAAGAAACGAAATGATTACCAGCAAAACACCGATGCTGATACTTCCCATCGCGTCGTACACAGGGTTTCCCGTTATCATGGACAGTATCACGGCCAGCATGGCAAAAAACAATCCCAGCAGGGCGGCAATATCCTCGCCCAGCACCACTATCAACTCGCTTTTACGGCTTCCCCTGACCCACTGCCACAGTTTTTTTTCTTTTCTGATTTTCTTTATTTGTTTCAGGCAACCCAACAGTGATGCAGCCTCCAGCGCCATACTAACCGTTAACACTATGAGGGCAATAACAGGACTTCTAAGCCCCTGGTGGGCCGTAATTTTGTGAACGCCCTCATAAATCGAAAACAGTCCACCCATGCTGAACAAAATCAGAGCTACTATAAAAGACCAGAAATATATCTCTTTGCCATATCCCAAAGGGTGTTCGCTGTCGGGCTTTTTCTTTGATGACCGCAAACCAAGAAACAGCAAACCCTGGTTGCCGCAGTCGGCAAAAGAGTGAATTGATTCGGCCAGCATAGCGCCCGAACCGGTAATTATTGCCGCAATTGTTTTGGTGACAGCTATACCGAAATTGGCTAGCAAAGCAAAAAGTATAGACTTGACCGAAGCGTTCTGATGAGACATTATGGAATGTTTTGACAGGCTATTTCGTGAAACAAAATATGTTTTTCGTATGTTTAATCAATTATTGTTCAAATTTAAAAAATAATCCGAAGCAAGGCAACGTCACAAACAATTTGTAGAGGTTGAAGTGCGAGCTTACCGGGAAACAATAACCTTATGATTTCGGAAACTATTTCCTACACGCACATTAACGATATAAATCCCAGCCGCAAGTGAGCTGGCATCAAATACCACTTTGTGAGTGCTGTTGCCGGAATATTCATCATCAGCCAGGACGGCCATTTCGCTGCCCATCAGGTTATAGATTTTTATTGTTACCTTATCATTTTTCGGTAGGTTGAATTGGACAACGGTATTGCCAACACATGGATTGGGGGCTACCATGCTTTCGAAGCAGTAAGCGGCAAAATCCATAACCGAAGCAGTAGAGTCGATGATAAATTTAATATTGTCAATCCTCACCTCCGAGCTTATCTCACTACTTCCGCCACATTCGTCCACAAGTTTAAATTCCAGTGTTTTTATACTATTCCGGGCATTGGCCACAGGCAGCCAAACACTGGCCCATTCGGTCATGGTGCTATCCATCATAATGGGGTTCATAGCCGGATTATTGTTGAGTAAAACCACCAGCCTATCCACTTCGGGAAAAGGATTTTCATCATCTTCTTCATAAATAAGATAATCAAACTGAATACCCAGGGCATTGCCGGGGATATAAAACCGGTTATGCACCTTGTTGCAGGCACCTGAGGATTTCAAACCGAGATAGTTACCATCGATAGTTGCATTTCCGCTACCGCCATTATAAGACCATCCGGGAAATGTTTCATTAAGAAAATTGCCTCGTTCAAAATTTCCATTTACCACACCATCACGGGTAAAGGTAAAGTAAGGCGTTTTTGGTGTACCGCTGATGGCTGGCCTGTTGTTGTATCCCGCGCCGTTTATGGAATAATAATATCCTTCGTGCCGCGTAGAATCCAGTATGGTTTCGGTGTACCAGTCGTGTACCGCATTATGTCCGATACTTCCCAGGAAAACCTGATATGTGCCTTCCACAGGCCTTCCGTTAAGTTCAATCAGGTTTTCCTGATAATAAGAGTCTGCCCAGCTTATGCCCTGCCAGGCCTCCACGCCGGAGTGCCAAACGGCAGGATTACAATCATAATCATCAAAAAAGCTGACAGCGCCCCAGTCGTGGGCATCCAACGAGGTGGTTTGAGCAACCGGGAAACCAGCCACCAGCAGGCGCTCGGCACATTCGCTGTTCACTACCGTACCGCGGCTGTGTCCTATAAAATGCAATGTAGTGATATCAAAATCTCCTTGCAGATAGCCTTGAATCAGCGAGGTAAACAAGGCCGCACCGGCGTCTTCGCTAAAACCCGACTGAAAATTGTTGCTTGCCGTCATCCAGTCGAAGATTAGCACATTCTGTGTCCCCGAGCCTATAAGATAATCAAAATTGCCTGACTGCGCATTATACACCCTGACAACGGCATCCCCCAGCCTGTAGCGAATGGCGTTGGCCATATCGAGCATCCAGCCATACACCTGGTCGGAGGCGGGTGGAGTATAACCATGCGAAATAACGGTAGTTTGTGAAAAACCAGAAAAACACGTTACAAACAAAAAACAACAGACTAATACATTTCTTTTCATAAAACACAAATGGTATAACACATCAAATTCACAAAATTAAATATTTTTAATGTGCAAAATTATAATTTTCAAAAAGAGATTACTTCCCTTTGGCTATTCTGGAAACAACAACCATGTGCTTTACCAAAGAGGTAATCATACAAGAAAAATTTATGAGTAGTTAGCCTGAAAGGAAAACAGCCTCGCCCCGTCTTTCCTGCCGGCCGAAACATCAGTGCACACAGGCAGGCGGCCTTCGTGTCTGCCCCGACGGACTCAGTTCAAGTATCAAATGTAGAAAGTGAAAAGTATTATCATCTGCTATAGTTTGTATATCAATGGGTACAAGCAATACAGAAAACCTTCAAAATATAATATATCATAAGACAACATTTCGTTATAAAATGCACTAGTGAATTTGATTAATACTACCTTTGTCAAAAAAAACATGTTCAGAAAATTATTACTGATAGCTGCTTTGGCAGTTTTTTCGTTTCAGGCCGCCGCGCAACCGAACAACTCCCTGCTTTGGGAAGTTTCCGGTATGGGACTGAGCCAGAAATCCTATATTTTCGGAACGATACACATGATTAAGAAACAAGATTTTTTTATTACCCCCGCCATGGTATCCAGCCTGGAAAAATGCCAGTATTTTGTAACTGAAATAGATATGAACATTTCGCTGGCACAACAACTCGACCTGGCAAAAAAAATGTACCTACCTGAAACCAAAACCCTGCGCGACTACATATCACCCGATGAGTACACTAATTTCAGTAATTATGTTATTGATTCCATCGGAATTAAAAAATCAAAACTGGAGAAATATATCAGGCTGAAACCTTTTTTTATGAGTTCGATTCTTGCCAAACACATTGCCGGAAAAATCAAATCGTATGAACAAGAATTATATAAGCTATCCAAAAAGAAAGGGATGTTATCCGATGGGCTTGAGTCGCTCGACTTCCAGCTATCCCTTATTGAGGATATGCCTATCGAAGAACAGGCCAGGACTTTGGTTTCGGACATTCAAGGATACAAAAAGATGGAGCAGCAATTGACGGATATGGTAGCCGCATATAAAAATCAGGATTTGGATAAACTATACGATTTTATTGTGAAATATGGCGACACCAGCCCTGAATTTAATGAAAGCTTTATTTTTAAACGCAACCAGAACTGGATACCTAAAATTGAAGAAAAAATAAAAGATCACAGTTGTTTTATTGCAGTAGGTGCAGCCCATTTACCAGGAGATAAGGGTGTGCTTAACATGCTTAAACAGAAGGGATACACAGTTACACCTGTAAAATAAAACTCCTTATTAGTATTTTTATACTTTCAAAATAACACAACATAGAATTTTATAAAATACAAAATGCAGCGCAAGTCATTACAGCGAAAAAAAGTGAGGACGGCCAGTTTGTCGATAATCTCAAACTCGGTGCTGATAGTACTCAAGGTAACCATAGGAATAATCAGCGGTTCGGTAAGTATTATCTCCGAAGCCATCCATTCGGGCATGGACCTGATGGCTGCCATCATAGCTTTTTTCTCGGTACGCATTTCGGGTATGCCTCCAGACAAAAATCATCAGTACGGGCACGGAAAATTTGAGAATGTTTCCGGAGTTATTGAAGCATTATTGATTTTTATTGCCGCCGGCTGGATTATACTTGAAGCTGTAAAAAAAATCGTAGAGCCCACCGTGCCGGAATCATTGGGTATAGGGGCAATCGTCATGGGTATCTCCGCGTTGATAAATTTTATTGTTTCGCAACGTCTTTACAAGGTAGGAAGAGAAACCGATTCGGTGGCGCTTGAAGCCGACGGGCTGCATTTGAGGACAGATGTATTTACATCATTGGGAGTAGCTGTGGGACTTGTACTGATATGGCTTACCAATGTAGCAATTCTTGACCCCATCGTCGCCATTTTGGTAGCCTTATTGATACTGAGAGAATCATTCATTTTGCTGAAAAAAGCCTACTATCCCCTGCTCGACACGCCGCTGCCTTCAAATGAAATCGACATAATTGAAAACATCATTACCAGCCACCTCCGGCCCGGAATGAGTTTTCACATGTTGCGTTCCCGCAAAGCCGGCGCCCTTAAATATGTGGATCTTCATCTCGAAGTACCCGGAAGCATCACCGTCAAAGAATCACATGACCTGTGCAACCTGATCGAAAATGAAATCGAGCATCAGTTTGAAAATATTGAAGTTTACATACATATAGAGCCAAGCGAAAACGACCCGGAAGAAAAAGGCCTTTAATTCTCCGAGCGGGGAATTGACCTGGTAACCACTTTATTTTTCCACTTGCCGGTGGTATAATAAATCCACGATGCTATCATCCCAAAAGCCCAGGCAATAGGGATGCTCCACCATATTCCATCAGACCCCATGGCCCGCGAAAGCACATACGAAAGCGGAATCCTGAGCAGCCAAAGCGACATCAGGGTGATAAACATGGGTATCAAGGTATCACCGGCACCGCGAATCAGCCCCTGCGTAGTAATCATCGTGGAAAAAAGAATATAAAAAGAACACACAATTACTAAGTACGAATGTCCGATGCTCACCACCTCGCCACTATCAGTAAACAACGACATGATTTGTGACCCAAACAATATGGCCACGAAAGTAATGACGATAGAAAAGACAGCAGTCATCAGCAAGGTAGCGCGATATCCATTTTTTACCCGGTCAACTTTGTTTGCTCCCATATTCTGCCCTACAAAAGTGGAAAGTGCCATCGAGAAGTTCATAGCCGGCTGCATGGCAAAAGAATCAATTCGCCCGGCTACCGTATAGGCAGCGATGGTGTCGGTACCAAAGCCATTGACAAAACGCAGCAAGGCCATCATGCCAAAAGCGACAAAAGTTTGCTGTAAGCCAGACGGGATGCCAATTTTAAGACTTTTCAGAAAAATTTCACGGTGAAACTTAATGTCGAAAAACGAAAACTTAATGATATCATGAAAACGGTTAAGGTAAATGATGCTGAGAATAAAGGACACCCCCTGCGCTACCACTGTAGCAATAGCAGAGCCTTTGATGCCCCATCCAAAATACCTGACAAAAAGAATAACCAGAAAGATATTCAAAACCGTGGCAATAATCAAAAAATACAAGGGTGTCCTGGAATCGCCCAACCCCCTTAAAATGGAACTTACAGCATTGAATCCAAACATGATGACCATCCCGTACATCATGATATTAAAATAACTGATAGCGTCGGGAATAATTTCTTCGGGCATATTCATCGACCTGAAGATGTTTTCAGCGAATATCAATCCCAGCATCGTCAGGACCAGAGAAGCGAAAAACAGAAATATCAACAGGCTGTCGATGGCCTTTTTGACATTATTAAAATCTTTAGCCCCAAAAAATTGTGCAATAATGATCGTAGATCCTATTGAAACGCCCATTACCAGCGAAATAAGCACAAATATAACCGGGAAAGACCCACCTACAGCAGCCAGCGCTTCTTCGCCAAGGTAATTACCCACGATGATACTGTCCACAATATTATACGACTGCTGAAAAACATTGCCGAGCAACATTGGCAGGGCAAAACTGAAAATCACTTTACTTTCGTTGCCTGTGGTCAGGTCTTTCATATTAGGGATAAAAGTTTGCAAAGATAATATTTTCCATGCGGCTATCCGGCACTTTGGTATTTTTTGTGGAATAACGAAGTATTTTCAATATTTTATCATAAATTTGTCCTGAACAATAAAAAACACATTTATCATGAAGAAAACATTACTTATTATCTGCTTCTTAAGCATTTATTCTTATGTTGCCCAGGCACAAATCACTCTTGATTTTAACGATTTGGCTGTACCGGTAAAAACGTTCGACTTCAGAAAAGACACCGCTGTTGACCCGTCGATTACACCCGGCAACCCAGGTCCTAACCAGACCTGGAATTTTATGGCACTGCACAGCACCCTCGACACCATGACCATTGATGTTGTCAACTCGAACACAATTCCTACCGGCGGGATGTTTGCCGGCAGCAACATTGCCACCATTTACGACAGCGCTCTGATCATGTATTTTTTCAACAGTTCGCCGCTGGGCCTGGTGTTGCATGGCACCATTTATGATTTTTTCAAAACCGGCGACTCTATTATGGTAGAACTGAGTATACCCGACACAGCACTGGCACTTCCCGGTTCGTACGGCGATTCCGCTACCAGGTATAGTTTCGGCGATACAAAATCACATTGCAACATTACTTACGACACCATGGGGTATCAGGTCCCGGTGGATTCTTTGCGCATAAGACATGCACAGGTTAAAACATCGGTCAACGATGCCTGGGGCACCATGATGTTGCCCGGCAGCCCTAACTTTGATGTCATCAGACAAAAAGACTACGCCACCAGCCAGGACTCTATCTGGGGACATACGAGTTTCCCAGGGTTTGCCGGATGGCACTTTTTGTATATCCGTTACGACACCGTGCTTACCTATACCTGGTGGCCAAAAAATCTGGGCATCCATGCCGTGAAATTTGTAATGGGATCACCCACCATGGTTATGAATGCAGAATTTGTCTATGACATTGATAACAGCATTAGTGAAAACGAGGTGTCGGCATCAAACATTTTCCCGAACCCCGCCAGCGATTATATCACCATTTCCAATATTGCAAAATACAAAGAGGTGGTATTATTCGATGTACTCGGAAATGAAATTTCAAGACATACAATCGGGAACAAAGACCTGGTAAGGATATCCGTGGAAAAATTACCGAATGGATTGTATTTTTTCAATGCAATAAATGGAAACACCAAATCCAGCGGAAAATTTGTGGTTAAGCACTAATTCCAACAGAAAACATAAAAAAACCGGAACTGAAAATTCCGGTTTTTTTTTCACCTTTCAAATCAACACACCAAAGCCACTATGTCGCGAAATATCTGCCTGCAACAAAATATTCCATTATCCCAAATCTGAAGACTTCTAAAAAGTAGAATAAATCATCTAACTTTTAAAGTGATTTTATTATGAATTTGGGTGTTCATTTCTTTTGCCTTTCCAAAAGAAACGAACCAAACCTGCCTGACCTGACGGCAACGGCAGGCAGGGAAAAGGACAGCCCAGACAATGCTCCTGCCCGCTCTCAGAAAATATTGAAAATCTAATCAAAGTATTCCCGACGGCAAACGTCGGGAAACCCCGCAATCTGCGGGGCCTTTGAAGATTTTCAAATATTTTCTGATTCACGCCTGAGCTGGCCCGCCGTCTGGGCAAGCCAACGCACTTTTTTTCTACGAAAAAATAAAATGTCTGATTAAGTGCGAATAATTCATAAAATTTTGAATTTATTGAAATACAGTTATTTTTATTAAGTTAGATGGAATTACGCATTAAATACTTCTATGCGCGTAGCATTAAGACAAACTAATCATTACCATCTAACAATCAACAACATATAATTTGATTTGTTAATGCGTGATCGACAAAGAAAATATAATACCGCCATAGCGGAAACATTTTCTAAGTCGGGGTTACTATAGTGTACCCCAATCTTAGGACAGAAAGTTGTTTGGATTAAGGTGTTTTTCATTTATTTTTCTTTTACAAATATAAAACATTATTGTTATTAAAGAGTGATGAGACGGGAAATAACTCGCAGAGT
>Ga0208459_1001720_pt1 | contig 20005 bp, 22 predicted proteins | sample AD_UKC087_MetaG_FD_184433 | JGI IMG/M metagenome (GOLD analysis project Ga0208459, IMG submission 184433) | Active sludge microbial communities of municipal wastewater-treating anaerobic digesters from USA - AD_UKC087_MetaG (SPAdes) (version 2) | ecosystem: Engineered > Bioreactor > Anaerobic >... | reverse complement strand
TCCTCGGCAAGATGACTACCGCCATCGCCGTCATCTTCATGCTCACTTCACTGGGCTTATCCTACCTGTCCGTACAGAAGGGAAGCGCCCTGATGAAAGGCAGTGTCGGGAGGCCCGCCGCCGAGAGATCGCTGCCGGCAGCCCCGCCGGTGCCCATCGCTGCGGCGCCTATCCCGGCGCCAGCCGCCAAACAGCCCGTGACGGACCCCGTCCAGAAGTCACGCTAAAGAGGCCGTGAGACCGAAAGGGCCCCAAAATGACCAGGGCACAGGGAAAACCTGCCCGACAGGAATGTTTTCGTATTGACAAAAAACACGTGAGGATGTAGAGGAAGAGCCAGGGATCTAGTCAACAGCGCCGAAGTGGTGGAATCTGGTAGACACGCTATCTTGAGGGGGTAGTGGGCCACGCCCGTCCGGGTTCAAGTCCCGGCTTCGGCACCATTTTTATAAAAAAATGTATTGTGATAATGGGAGGTTAGGAATCGTGCCTAACCTCCCATTATCGTTTGTGCCGTTTCTGTGCCGTTTTCTTTAAATCAAGACTGCCTTGGGTCCTTCAACCTGCTCCTTGGTATCCGAACGGAATACCCTCTCCATGAAAGCACTCCCCTCATCCCGGTCATAGTTTTTGATGTACGAATAATATTTCTCGTAGATCATCTGCATGGTCTCATGACCCATCATCTTCTGGACCCATCCGGGATGCTCACCGGCATCCAGCATCAGGGTGGCAAAGGTGTGGCGGGTCTGGTACAGCGATCTCGGAGTCAACCCAGCTTTCTTCAGACCAGGTTTCCAGACATGGAAGTTCATCGACATGGGGTCGATGTTCTTGTCGTACTGGTTGAGGAAAACGTAATCGGATTTTCCGAAGGTCTCCTTCCGCTGATCCTGGAGCGCTTCCTTAACCGGAGGAAGGATCTTGATGTCCCTTGTCGATTTCTTCGTCTTGGGCCTACCTTCCTCCCCCATGACTCGGGTTTCTCTGACCTTGATGACACCCAGTCTGAAATCGACGTGATGCCACTTGAGACCTGCCATTTCCCCGAATCTCATCCCGGTGAAGAACGCCACCGTGAAGAAATTCCGGAACCGGGGAGAGACACTGTCCAAAAACAACCTGACTTCCTCCATGGAAAGTGGATGGATGTCCGGTTTATCTGTCTTGACGTTCTTGACCCGGTCCATGGGGTTCTTCTCGATGATCTCCGAGAGGTACGCCAGTTTGAAAACCGACCGCATCGGCACGAGGATATTGTTGATCCTCTTTCTTGAGCAGGTCAGGGTGCTGACAAACTTTCGGATGTCGAGATAACCGACTTCCCTGATCGGGACATTTCCAAACCTCGGCAAAATGTACCGGTTCATCGAATATCGGTAATCGGTCAGAGTCGATAGCTTGATCTCCTTCGAGATAATGCCGATCCATTCCTTGGCCATTTCTCCGAACAGCGGGCCAGAGTCATCAGCGGGTTGGGCGGTCTGAATACAACCATTGAGCTTGATTTCCCGGAGATATTGGTCCCTAATGATTCGTGCTTCCGTAACAGATTGAGAAAGAGCAACCCGGAAGTCTTTTCCGTCGATAATCTTTCGAAAATACCAAACGCCGTCGCGCTTGATAAGGTTGTGATCCTTGTTTTTGGCCATCTACACCCTCCATTCCCTTTCAGGTATGGTCGATGTCTTCGGCCGTTTCCTCTGATTTTGTTTTGGTGTGACAACCACCTCTCTTTCTTGTTGAATTGCCTGTTGCTCAAACTCTCTAATTGACTCTACAGGGTACAAGACTCTGGATGACCCCGGAGCCCTAAAATACTTGAGCAACCCTTTTGCCCGCCAATTCTTGACGGTGGACTGAGTTACTCGAAACCTATCTGCTACCTCACTTTGTGTCAAATATTCAATGTTTATTACGTGTTTCTTTCCATTTATGATTGCCATCCTGTTCTTTTCCTCCAAGAGAACAAGATCGTACGATAAGAATATATTCCTGGTATATTTACTGATATATATGCGTAGTTTTATGTATATGCACGATCTCAGATTGTTTCTGTAGGTAGACCTGCCAGTTCGGCAGGCCCCGTTTGAAAAATTCCCCTTTCCCCCCTGGACCCTAAGGGGAAAAGGGGGGAAGGGGAATTTTAACAATATTTTAGGACATTAATCTTCAAAAAAATCATCCATCTGAATGTGTGTATCGAATGTAATCCCTTCGGACAGGAAGTCCGTGTCCGATTCCAATGGGTCGATTCCCTCAAAATCCAGGGTTGGATTGGAGCTCTTTTGGGGGGCGCTCTTTTTTACTGCGTACAAGTAAGGAGAGCCTTTGCGCCCTGCCCCCGTATGTTCGATGGCTCCAGTTTTCACGAGATTCCTCAGGGCGGAGCTTCTCACTATACTATTGCCAGGTACATGACAGTTGATCGCATCTTCGTTTACCGGCTGTATCTGCTGCGACAAAAAAGCCAAAATCTTTTGCTCCATGCTAATCGAGGTCGCGGCTGCCTGAGAAATTCCAAGGGAAATCGTCCGCGTTGTTTGATCAAACGATAGAGTTGTGTCAGGTATGTCAATCCCGTAACGTTGTGTCGACGAAATTGATCTAGTAATCCCATCTTTTCTTAATATAATCGCTGTGTCAACGCCTCCGAAAAGCGCAGTGCTTCCCAGGATGCTATCCGCCCCTTGGCCACCTTTCGTTGCATGGTGTACCATCATAATATGAGCACCTGTTTTGCGTGCAACATCGTGGATGTCCTTTATTGCCCGAGACATCCCAGCGTACTCGTTGGAATCACGAACCCGAATCATTTTGAAAAGCGGGTCTATTATCGCAAAAACGGCCTGTTTTTCCTCAATGATCGCCTTCAGCTTGTTGAAATCAGCTGAAAATTCTGTGGCAATGAAAATTGGCTCCGTACCTACAGCGCCCAGACTTATGAAATGTCGTTTAATTTCGCTGAGCTTTTCCTCAAGCGCTAGATAAATGACAGATCCTTGTGTCGTTGGTCTGTTCAGAAATGGTGTGCCCCTTGATACGTGTAAGGCAAGCTGCCGCGCCAAAGTACTCTTTCCCAGTTTGGGCTTCGCGACTAAGACGTCAGTGCCAGCTGATGGCAGAGTGTCTTGCCAGATCCACGAAATGGCCTCATCGGGTTGGCTAAACAAGTCGGACAGGGTAATCAGTTGACCGTTGTCATCGCTTGCGGGTAGGTTGGACCTAACATGGCGTTGCCAAATGCTATTCACGGTCCTAACGACCTCAGCCTCTGGCAGAGGCGGCTTATTTCTCGCATTCCAAATCCTTGCCACGGAAAGGCATTCCTCATAAATCAGGCCGTAATGCAGCCAAACGCCCAGAAGCCTGGAGAGTGAAACGTTTCGCTCCCCTTGAACGACGCCTTTATGAATCTCATCAATATTTCTAATTTCAACTCCGTTTTCGTTTTTAGGGAGAAGATCTATGGGAAATTCTGCAAATGGCATATCCAAAGGGGTATATCCCTCCAGCCATTCATAGGATTGGCCTTGAGGATGGACAGAAGGTGGAGCCAGAACGTAGCCCCCATCGGATTTGATGTCTAACGGAAGCCCGGATAGATGAATAGATGACGCCAAACCTTCACGGTATCGGTAATATAGGTGAAATCCCCGCGCTGTTCTTACTGCAGGTGTTTCCGGGAATTTTTTTTCGCGGACGAAGTCGATGGCATTTTCACCATCCAAGTCGATCACAATAATGCCAGAGATGGCTCCTGTCACGATCGCAACGTTCGCGCGTCCATCATTACTGAACCACCGATCAAGTTCGGTTGGAGCAGCCTTCCGCGCCATGAACTCCTTCCAGTGGATCAGGGGGTTTTTCCCCCTTCGTTGGATCGGAATAATTGAGAATCCTAAATCATTGTAATATTGTGCGAACTCTAATAAAACCCTATTCATTGTGCTTTTCGATCGCTTTCGCAGTTGTTCGTCGTGTATTCCTTTAATCCATTTAAAATTACTTCCGAAAATTTCTTCTGAACAAAAGGATCTCTGAAGTCAATGACTGGATAAAACCGATCGTTCGCCGACTTCGATGGGGGGAAAACTATGAGGTTTGAATTGGATTCCACCACCGAGAAACCGTACAAGGCCAGGCCATGGTATTCTACATCGACGTAGGCTCTGACCTTCGATGTATTCCGCACAAGATTTATGCGTAATATCTTAAAATTATTGATCATTTTGCTTCTTTTTACCTCCGGTTTTCTTGTTTTTTACACGCTCCGGCAGGAGCGTGTCTCACGCATTAAAGACAGGTGTGAGATTTTTCCGAGAGAGCAATTCCGCTTGATCACCAAAACTCTCCCTCAGGCCCATTGTCAGGGCGACTTCTTAAATAAATATAAATTAATCAATACGTTAAATCCAATTTAGACCTTCATGCGACACCTCCTTCGTGATTTGATGATCTCCGGGCACTTTAGGCTTTTCCCAACACAGCTGATGATCGGATTGCCGGTGATTTAGTTGCTCGGACTTTGCTCCACGGACATTATTTCTATATGAAACTATAAAAGAGATCCGTATGAGGGGATCTACTTGAATTATATAAAAAGTAGTGTGTAAACAAAGATGCCTACACACATGCCGCGGATACAAATCTACCTCTTGGATCGATCGTTTAGATAGGTGTGCATGCCCTATCTATGCAGCATTTTTAAATCTCACCGTAATCGTTTCAAGGTAGGTGCTTACATATCTCGCAAAACGCCCTAAAATCTTCACCGGCGTAAGTAGTGCTTGATCGATACACCAATGATTTTAAGAAGAAAAGCCCACTGAATACGGGAAGTAATCTTGCAAGTTAACCACCTTAACAAAGCTTCTATAAGACCCTACACAATGACATCGGACATATGAATCACCCCTGCGGTTTGGTTCATTAAGAAGCCATAAATTGCCTGTGCTTCTAAAATTTAACCTCCCTACACTGGTCTATTTAATGGCCATTTATACGTCATAGTGAAGACAATTTAATCAAGAAATCTTCACCGGCGCGAGCAGCCCTTGAGCAATTCGCCTAAATAAAAATGTAAAATTTCTTTCTTCTTTTCACAGACGCATCCGGCGCCACCACTTTCGTAGCGGCCGCCGGTACGTCCTTCTTCTTCATTCAACATTTCCCGACAACATCTCCTCCAGAAACGGTGAACGCTTCACCGTCCTTCCTGCATACGTCGCAGAATAGGTCAGATAAAGCTGTCTCATCGCTCGTGAGATGCCCACAAATGCAATCCGTCTTTCTTCTTCAATGTCTCCGTTCTTGTGCGGCAACATGCCGTCAATAAGCCCGGTGACAAATACCACAGGGAACTCCAGCCCCTTGGCTTTGTGAATGGTCATTAGGCTGACACCATTCTTGTCATTGGATGTTTCGTCTTTGAAACTTCCCGTATAATTCAACAGCGATTTGATGTCGCTGTACCTGGTCGCTGACAGCTGGAGCTGATTGATATTGGCGATCTTCTCGTCATCAGGGCTTGGAATATCGTCATCCGTAATGAAACGATCGTACTCCAAAGCCTCCCTCAAGATGCCGATCATCTCTGCCGGCTCCAACTGGTCTTTGTCCCTCACCAGCGGATCGATGATCTCGATGAACTGTTTTACGTACTTGCGGACGTAAGGGATCTCAATCTTCATGGCCTTCAGGGCATGATAGAGATGTTTCTCCTTCATGGCCGCCTGTTCTTCCAGCTCGGTCATAAAGCTTCTGCCGATATAACGATTGGGCACGTTGATGATCTTTCTCAAAGCGTCATCGCCGTCATCCGAATCGGGGCCGTCGATGAATCGCAGATAATCAAGGAGCGTCTTCACCTCGTGGCGGCTGTAAAAGTTCATGCCGTTCTCCACATGATAGGGTATCCTATGCTTGGTAAACGCCTCCTCGATGATCCGTGATTGACAGTTGGCCCGATACAGGACGGCGAGGTCTCTGTAGCAGTATCCCTTTCTTTCCAGAAGGTCTCTAACCTCGTTGACGATCTGAAGAGATTCGTCCTCTTCATTGACACCGGCCAAAGCTGTAACGCTTTCGCCATTTGTGTTCTCAGTCCTGAGCGTCTTTTCGATCTTTCTGGTGTTGTGGGAAATCAGCTTCTGGCAGACATCCAGTATCTCCGGCGTTGATCTGTAATTCATGTCAAGTATGAACTGCTTGGAGTTTCCGAACATCTCCTTGAAATTGAGGATGTTTCCCACAGAGGCGCCGGTGAAGGCATAGATACTCTGCCAGTCATCGCCACAGACCCAGAAAGAGCTGTCTCCGTTCCTTCCCGAGACCAACAATCTCAAGATGCCCATTTGGGCAGGGTTCGTATCCTGGAACTCGTCCACGAGTATGTGGCTGTACTGCTCCTGGTACTTCTTCCTGACCTCGCTGTTTTCTTTCAATAGCCGATATGTCTCGGTTAACAGGTCATTCAGGTCTAGTTGGAGATTTTTTCTCTTTGACTCTTCATAGGCCATATATACATGTCCTATCTTCATCATCATGAGATCGCCCTGGTAGATGTCCTTGAACTCCTGCCAGGTGATCAGGTTGTTCTTCGCGAGTCCGATCTCTCGAACGATCATGCCAGCGGGGATCTTCCCGATTTTCTCTTTTTTGGCCAGCTTCTTGATCAACGTCAGCTGATCCTTTTCGGTGACGATCTCGAAGACCTTGCCTTCGGTTTTCAGCAAGCTGTAACAGAAGGCGTGAATGGTCTGTAGCTGGACCTTGGAAGTCATCTTGTCCAGAACCGGTTTCAGCTTCTCCTTCATTGCGGCAGCTGCGTTTCTTGTAAAGGTCAGCCCCAGGATATTCTCCGGCGCTACCCCATGATTGCAGATCAGATTACCGATCCTGTGGGTCATGGTCAGCGTCTTTCCAGATCCCGGTATTGCGAGGACGGATGCCACGCCATTGCCGAAGCTGGCCGCTTTGCGCTGTTGTTCGTTCAGTTGAGGCCTTCTGTTCATCTATTCTCAACCTCCTTGAGTTTTCTGTTTTCAATGGAATCATGCCGCCTCTTCCCGATACCAATCGTCGCATGCGCCCTTGTAAAAGCATTCCGTACATTTCCAGCTCGTATCATTGGGGATGAATACTCCCTTCGATATGCCCCTCCAGACCTCTTTGATCTTTCGGACGGCTCTTGTCTCGTCCCATCTGTCTCTTGCCGTGTAGTACCGCTTGAACTTGGGCACCCTGGTCTTGATCAGGACGTCCAACTTCATGATGATGTTTCGATCGCCATGGCCGTTGAACCTGCTGGCCAGATGATAAAGGGTCAACTGCGGATTCTTGCTCACGTCAGATTCAGTATACGACCGCGCCGCCGTCTTGAAATCGGTGATGATAATGTTCCCCTGTTCGTCCTCTTCAACCAGGTCCATTACCCCGACTATGGGGATGGGCAGATGATCGAGTCCGAACTGAAACCCCTCCTCGATGGCCAGGACAACGGTATTCTCATCATGGAAGCCTTCGAGATAGACCTTAAGCAGGGACTTCCCCTGATCCATAAGGATCTGAAAGCTGTTTTCCGGTCTGTATTTGATTTCATCATTCTCAGATGCTCGAATTGTCCAGTGATAAGCGAACCTGTCCTGAAGTTGATCTACGGTCATGACATCCCCCATCATCCTTTCCTGATGGAAATCGGCAAGAGCCTGATGGATGCAGCTTCCGAAGGTCATATTATCGGACATAAATTCCGGTTTCAGTTTGTCTACCCTGGAAAACCGGTAACTCAGGCTGCATTCCATGTACTCGGCAATGGCCGATGCAGACAGATGGGGACCTTTACGAAACTCATTAAGCTTCATCTTGTTAATCTCCTTGATGATAAGCGGCGAGGTCTGGACACAGATTAATTTTCCGTATCGCAGACCCCGCCCATAGGGGTTAGATTGATTATCTGTCAGGCCGCCTGCTGCAGATGCTTGATGAAGTTCTTGGCCTCTTCAGCAGTAATGTTCTGGAAGGGCTTGTGGAACTTGTCGGCGAATATCGTCACGAGCTGCCTTTCATTGATTCCTCTCCGTTCGGCAAGCTTCTCGATGGCCTTGATCTGGGCCTCGGACGGCCTAACCTGACCTTTCTGATCCTGGGGATCTGAAGCTTTCTGATCCTTCTGCCTCTCTCCAGGGGCCTGATCTCCTGAATCTGGAGGTTGGGTGGCTGCTTCAGCGCCCTTGCCTGCTTTTTCCGTCGCTTCCTTCCCTTTGTTCGGTTCAGTTCTTCGGTCATCAGTATTCGCTTCTCCTTTTGACTGCCCCTGTTTCGACGGAGCCTGTTTCGTTTCGTTGACAGATGCCTCATGCGTGTTGTCCCGGCGATTTCGATTTCTCGATCGTCCGTTGTCGTCTTCCGATGAGTCTTCCAGCTCTCCCAGTTCCTCCAGGCAGGTCATGCCGATATTGGTGAAGTCCCGGAGTGCCCTTGCTTTGGCCCTGGTAGCGGCAACCCTCAAGATATGCTCCGCAACCATACGATTCACGTTGACCGGGTTCGCATCGGCAAGCTCTACATAGGTCTCTCCCGATGCAGATTCCACCGTGGCCCGACAGATTGCCTCCATCTTGTTCTCCTTGGAAGGATACTGGAGTGCCTCGACGATCAACCGTCTGATGCCCTTCTGATGGGCCAGATCCAGAAGCCCTGAATACAGGACGAACTCCTTGGTCTTAATCCTGGTGATGAACCTTTCATCCAGTTTCGGAACCGGATTCTGGATAACGTCGGCGCTTTTGACATTGCCGTTACCGTTGATTACCGCCAGGATATGCTTGCAGACAAAGGCCGGGTCTTTTGCGATTCCGTTGATGTAGTCTCCGCAGGTGCAGGCCTTCGAGCCATTGTTGCCGCTGACCCGGTAACAGATCTTACCTTCCGAGCTTTCTACGTAGAACTGACCATCCGGTGTCCGAAACACCTTCAGCCCGTTCGATTTCCCGTTCCTTCGTGACAAATCTTCAGTGGTCATTTGTGTGTCCTCCTGATCTCCGTTAGAACGGCCGTTAGAACGGCACATCTCCGTCATTTTCAGACTCATGCCCTTCGTGTTCCGAGTCCTTCACATAACCTCTGCCATCGGTCTTGATGAACTCGATCTGGTGGGCGATGAGGCGGTAACCGCTCTTCTGGTTTCCATCCGTGTCCGTCCACTTCTGCTGATCCAACATGCCTTGCACAGCGATCTTGGCTCCCTTGTGGAGACACTTCGTCGCCAGCTCGGCCAGTTTCTGATAGCAGCTTACGCGAATCCAGCTCGTCTTGTCCTTTCCCGAACGAAACGCCATGGGGAAGGTTGAGATAGCCACTCCGTCAGGAGTGAAAAAGTCCTTCACGTCGTCGCCGAGATTGCCTGTGATGATTACCTGATTCATTGTTTGTTTCTCCTTTCTGCTTTTGATGGGTTTTTAGGGTCCTTGGCCCAGAAGATGGAGAGAACAGGGTGGCAGCGTAGCCCAAGCCTGCCTCATAAACCCTGTCTCTCCTGAGGAAGAGGTGGATGGGATACTCGCATCCGGCTCAAGAGGGGAAAATCCCATTTTAGGAATGTTGAACTTTACCGGTCCTTCAAGATTAGAAGTAGCGGTAATGCTCTGATGGAGGGGATCCCCAGCTCATGCCGGGTTATAAAATACCATCCTGATGGTTATGCTCTTCGATTGTCCTGAAAGTTGATTTATTACCGAGTTGATACAGCGCTATACGGTGGTTCGGACAACGTCTTTCTAAGCGGCAAGAGCCAGACGAATCTTCCTTTTGGGCAGATCCTCGATGGAATCATGGATCGCCTCTTTCAATATCGCCATGGCTGTCTTCATTTTCTCCTTCATCTGGGCATTGTAGTTGAGCCCGTAGGGAGAGATCCCGGAAATGGCATCCTGGGCGATGGCAGCCAGTTCTTTCAGCTTCTCATCGTCGAAGATATTCCGGGTAGTCAAATCAGCCAGGAATTCATGAAGCTTGTTGAACATGCTGCTCTTGATGGTTTTGCCCTGCCCATTGTCCTTGCCCAGTCTCTCGACGAGACTGCTGACAATCTCCGCAAATTCCTCTCTCAAAGCAACCGCGGCCATGGTCCTTGCATCCTCCATCATCTCCTCGAACTTCTTCACCTCCCGCTCATAGACGGCAGGCGAAAGGATGCTTCCCTTCCCAGGTACATCCAGGGACAGGAAGCGCCAGTCGAATTTGAACTTCGAGCGGATGTCCATGGGATAATCCGCTTCATTGAAAAGCTCTTTGAGATGGCGCTTTGCCTCCTCGCGGGCCAGGTCGTAGGTGCCGACAAAGGCGTCGACTTTCTCCAGGAACTTCTCTTTCTGGTAGTTCAGGCGCTCATCCACGAACCCCAGCGATTCCTTGGGAATCAGGTAAAGACTGGTGATCGGGAATGGCAGCGCATACTGCTTCACCAGATCCCTCGCCTGGTGCGTCGAGGTGTGCAGCGGCCCCAGCAGCTCCGGATTGATCAGAAACTTCTTCCCGCGAAGCCACTCCGAGTTTTGGGAAACCTTTGTCATGTGGCTCTGGTCCAGCATCTTGCTGCCCATCCAGGTGGAAGTGCTCAGCTGGATCAGACAGGCTTTCCTGAAAACATTTTCAAATTCACTCATTTCTTTCCTCCTTGTGATTGGTTGTTTTACCCGCACAGTTGCAGGTATTTTTTGATCTTCTGCTTGCCCTGGTAATAGGCGGGGGTAAGCTGTTTGTGGATCTCCTTGCCCAGCAACTCCTTCAGGAACTGTGATTCCTCCAGACAGGCCTTGCCGGCAAAGCCCCTTGTCTCGATGTGGATCTCTCCGTCATCAGAGACATCGACAATAATCTCTTTCATGGTGTGATCCTTTGACTGAAATGGATTTTCCGTTCAGGCGGGGTCAGGATTTGTTGATCAAATCCTTCTCCTGCATGGAGACATACCCCCTGCTCGATACGACAAGATGGTCCTGAACCAGGATGTTCAGAAGCTTGCCGCATCGAATGACATGATCGGTGAAGGCTACATCTTCTGCGCTGACCTGGATATTCCCTGATGGATGGTTGTGCGCCAGTACAATGTACGCGGCATTGGCCAGGATAGCGCTCCTGAAGATCTCTGCTGCGGTTGCGCCACAGACATTGATCCTGCCTACAGCTACGGTCTCCACACCAAGCAGGTGCAGATCCGTCGCCAGCATGATGGACAGAAGGATTTCCCTGTCCGATGACACAAGCTCATCTTTTACCAGATCATAGGCCCTTGCCGGTTTGTCGATCAAGACAATCGGCATGTCGACATGCTCCTTCACAAGGCACACCCTGCAGCGGGCCGCCTTATAGGTTGACGGTTTCACCGACTCCTGATGGTTGCATTCGTTCTTCCTGTGGGAATAGACGCGCTTCAGGATGGATGCAGCAGCCAATGTTTCACCTCCTTCTCTGTGATGATTGTTGCGGCGAGAGTTCTTTCAATTGCAGCTCTCGCCGGTGCAGAAATCAATCGACCAGGCGGGAAATGGTCGCCAATGGCTGGGTTTCCCATCTTTCCATGACCGGGTGGGTGTCGAAGGTTTCGCAAAGTCTTGCCTGGGCCTTGAAGCTCAGGTCGTCGAACATGATCTCGAACTTTGCCAGCCGATTCGTTTCCTCTTCGTCCATGGGCACATCCGGGGCATCTCTCTGCTTCATTGTTGTTTTTCCTCCTTTCTGTTTGGATACGGGGACGAACCCCATGTTACAGATCTCAGTGATCCAGCCGCCTGTGCCGTCAGAAGATCTTGCCGGTCTTCAGAATGTCATCGAGGGAATATCTCGACTTTGGCCAGTCCTTGCGAAACGCCGTGCCGAGGGCCTGCTTGATCTTCAGGATCAGTTTGTATTGGCCGATGCTCCCATAGCAGTCGGCCTTGATTTTCTTGTCCGTCTTTATGGCTTCTATCGCCTGGTGTTCAAATCTCTCCAGGATGTCCATGACGGCATTTCTTGAAATGGTCTCTTTGAAGATATATCTCCTGTCGATGTCGCTTCACCTCCTGTCCCTACAGTTCATTGACCCTGATCCGAAGATGATCGTAAAACCATGCCGCAATCAGGCGCCGATGGCAGAGCTTCCCCGGTTTTTCCCAGCAGAGGATCACAGCGTCTTCTCCCAGGTCATGATAGACCTTTTCCGGGTCGAGCTTATCGAGAACGTCCTCCTGATAGATCTCAGTGTAATTTTGCCAGGAGAGGTTGTGATGCTTGTAATCTTTGACGAGGGACCAGCCGGGGCAGAGCTTTCGATATTGCCGGGTGTCTTTCAGCCAGGGGAGATGTCTGGGGAAGGTGTTGGATACAGCCACCAGGTTCAATCCCGGCTCCCTGATCCTGTTGGAGAAGTAGTATGATGTCTTCATGCATGTGTCTCCTTCCAGATCTCGCCGGGTCGTCAGACCCTTAAAACCAACCTTATCGATTTTTCGTTGCGGATCTCTCTGACCTGGTAGCTTTTCCTTTTCGCTTCCCGTTTAATGCGTTCGACACTGTAAGCCTGCTTCAGGATACCGGCGTCTTTGCCGATCTTCTGCTCCAAACCTCCGGTGTGCCAGCTATCCCACAAGAGGACATATTTTGACCCTCTCCTGACGACGCCTATCTCATAGACGCATTCCGGGACTCTGATTGCATGGTCGCATTTACCGAGTTCTTCCAGATTGATTCCCTCCGGTAATGGGCTGTCGCCAACCCAGCGGCCATACCACTGGTACGCTTTCTGATCTTCCTGAAAGCTGAAGCCGAGTATTTTACACGCCGACTTCAGGTCCTCCAGGGAGAGTATCTCCAGTTCGATCTTGGCTATGTGGCTCAATGGATCCTCCTTTCGTTACGATGGTCGGTCTATGCCGCTTTGTTCCCGTTGAATCCGCAGATGCTGCATGCAGAGGGATCACGGCAGCTTTCGCATACCTTCTCCCTGTCCATCATGGATGGTATCTTCTCGAAGATGGCATTCAGCGTCTTGCTCATGGGCTTGTCCAGGGCCCAGGCGATTCTTCTTAAGGTTGCTGAACCGGATTCCGTCAACTCGGGTGTGTAGGCCACTTTGTTTCCTCCTTTCTGATTCGTTATCCGGAGCTTGCCGGTAAAAAATCATTCGTTGCTCTCCTTCAATATGCCGAAATTCTCTTCCCTCTTCATAATCTCGGCGCAAACCGAGTCCTTCTTATAGACCGGTCGAATCTTCCTTTGTTCATCAGGTTCTTCATCCGGTGTATTGGCCAGTCTTGCTCTTGTTTTCGCCCATTGCCTGAGGGCGTCAATGTCCTCCCGCATGGTTCGGGAGAGTGGAACTAAGGCGTCATACGCCTGGTCGAGACCATCAAATAATGAATCCTTGGCAAGTTGTTCTATTTCCGCTCCGGTGTAGCCGTTGAGCCGGTCAGAACTACTGATGGGAATTTCCGATCCCCATTTTCTATTCATGATTCGGATGATCTCTTTTCTTTCGTTTGATGTAGGCAGATCCACGAAGAATGTCGCATCGAACCTGCCTGCCCTGATGAACTCTGGTGGAAGCTGAGAAATGTTATTCGCTGTAGCCATGACCAGGACGCTGGATTTTGTCTCCTGCATCCATGTAAGGAAATGGCCGAACATGGCGGCGGTGGTTCCCGCGTCGGTTTCACCGCTTGATTTTGTTCCTGCAAATGCTTTCTCCACTTCGTCAATCCAGACGATTGCCTTACCAAAAGCGTCGATCAGTCGGGTGGCTTCTCTCATGCGTCTTTCACTCTCACCCACTAAGGAGTTCTTTAGTGAGCCTATGTCCAGACGGATCAATGGCCAGCCCAATATGGATGCAGTCGCTTTTGAGGCTAATGATTTTCCGGTGCCGGGAATACCGACGAGTAGGATGCCCTTGATTTGTGGAAGGTTGTTGTTGGTGTCGGGATTGAATGCTTGTGAGCGGTTTTCAATAAAGGCTTTGAGGTTGTTCAGGCCTCCTACGTCGGTTATTTGAGCCGGCTCCCAGAATTCCATCAGCCCTGATTTGCGAATCATCTGTGACTTGGCTTCTGATATGACTTTGGTGGAGAAGTACCCTTTCTGGATGAGTGACAGGGCAAAAGCGGTCTCACTCTCGAAAGCAGTCAGGCCCTTGGCGGCGCGAGCTGCTTTCCGGTTGGGTTTAATGTTTAAAGGTTTGCCCAGGTCGTTCTGGAGGGTATAAAGCTCTTCGTCTTCCGGCAGTGCCAAATCGATGAGGTGGAAGAACTTTTCCACTTCCGGTTTGAACTGGATAATGGGTGATACCATGACCAGAGCGCAGCCGGTTGCTTTCCAGCGGGTGATTCCGTTTTGGATGCTTTGAATGACTTCAGGGCTGTCCAGGAACATTTGCAGATTGTGGCAGATCAATACTGTATCCTGGTAGCCGTTGAGCCAGTTCAGGGCTTCTACGGGGTCTCTGATTTCGTCAATGGGTTTGTTGGTGATTGCTTCTCTGATTCCTCTCAAACAGTCCCAGATGACAAAATTCCAGCCGTCACAGGGCAGTATTTCTTCTGCACGATGCGGTTCCTGGGTGAGCAGACAGATGGCGGGAAAACCCGCCTTAAGATAATCGTGGATCATAGATAATACCTCCTTTAAATTGAGTTTAGTTGTTCTCGCCGCAAAGACGAGTGATTGGTGAAGTTTCAAGTGTCCCCGCGGGGTGACTTGAACATTTGGTTGATTAATTTCAGAAGCTACCGTGGGAGAGTGTGAAAATCAGGGGGGGGCAGCAAAACTATCGAGAGTTTTGGTCGGTCCTGATTTTCAAATCCACCGGTGGTTTTGAAATTGTTGGTTATGAGATAAAAGAGAATGCCTTCGGGATTAGCGAAAGCGATTGTCTCTGGCGGGCGGTGTGGCGGGATGTGTTGGTATGAATAGCGAAAAGCGGCCAGGTTCCTGATTCACAGGAAGCTCTGGCCGCTATTTATAAGTATTATTTCTATAGGAAAAGAGTGAATAAGTGATTCTTTTTTTTGACTTATACTTATCAGGTTGAACCTTGGTTCATAGAAGAACGATCATTTCTTGCCATCATTTAAAATATAGTAGTCTTCTTCCTTTTTTAAAATCGCCGCGCCGGCAGGCATGGAATCAGGATCATTCACAGACAGACGTTTGGCGTAATTGTAAGCCGTGATGGCGGCAATGATATGACAGATCCATCCCAGCAATCCACCCGATCCGATCCAGAGACCGGGCGTGATGATCAGCCAGAAAATGCCCCGCCAGAAAGTCCCGTTGTAAAACTGCCCCACGCCCGGAATAATCAGGCTCAATACCGCCGCAATGCCCGGTTTGTTTTTTTCTACAAGCGACATGGTAACTCCTTTCTCTAAAAACCTCCTTGTCATTCCGGCAGTGCTTCTGGGCCGGAATCCAGGACGCACAATGTTAATGTTCTTGATAACTTAGCGCATGGGAACGAGGAAAGCCCTCAAATATTTTCACCCCGCTGTCTGACACTTGCCTTTGATTTTTTCCAGGATGAATTCAATGGCATCCGGTTTCGACAATTTCAGTTTCCCTGCAATCGTAAGCAGGGCTTCTATTTCATCATTCTTAATACGTTTTTTTGCTGTAACAAGAGGAACCAGAGTTCTGAACAGAGAGTTAACATATTGAGGGCATTTTTCAACAATAACAGACGCGGATTTGTTGATAATGTTCATTATTTTTTTCTTCTTCAGCAACTGCCGCACGTAGTCCGGGGGCCAGGAATGGAAATCAAACAGCATATTCATCAACATATCATATTCTTCGGCGGCCACATCGCCGTCGCTGTTGATTAGATAATAACCGGCGGCGGCCAGAAAATCCAGTGCGGCCTGGTCCATATCATCCTCAGTCTTCTCCGAGAGCAGGGCGATCAGTTCATCGGTCTGCCGGCAAAGTTTATTATCCCGGACAAGTTTCCGGCTCTTCAGAAAGGTATTTCTCAGGCGGGAATGGTAAAAGACATCCAATGCCTTGATGCGAAGCGGATTTGCCGGATGCGTCTCCGTGAGATAATTCTGCCGCGAGGTGATCATATCAGCCACCAGTTTGTCGTTCAGCGCCATGAAATGTTTTGAATTGACCTGCAAACACTCCATCCCCAAACCACTGCACATTTTAAACATGGCGCTCATAGCCATATCAGAATCATCCACAGCCAGAGAGCCGATGCGATCTGCGGACATTTCACTGAGGTTTGACCAGAGTTGATAGATTGATTTAATAAAATTAGGTAATCCGGAAGGATAAATATAATCAACGACATAATTGAAAATTGAATGTTTGTAAATCAGATGACCCAATTCATGGCCGATAATGAAACGCATCTCCGCTTCGCTATATTTTTCCAAAAGGCCGGAGTTGAAAACGATGTAATGTGGTTCATCATCGTTGCTATTGAAAAACGACGATGCGTTAAGACCTGAATCGTTGGATATGTAAAAGGCAACCGGGTGATCGGTGTAATTCAGCAGATGAAGGATTTCCTGTGTCAGAGCGTAAAGATTTCCGCCCACCTGCGGCGAGAGCGGCAGATTGAATTGCATTTTTTTAGACAGACTGCGATCTTTTTTCTGATTCGCATGAAAGAATAGCAGATCATTGATGGTGCTGACGCTTAAAACTTCTTCCAGATAGTCGAGGATCTTTTTTTCATCAGGCAGCCGGATTTCTTCGATAAATGTCTTCATGTCCTTGTCCCCGGCAACATTGTCCAAACCGTGATTCATCATGATGCCTCCTCTTGCAACCATTTCAGCCCCCTGCGGATTTGGTAAAGATTATTCCCAACAAGCAATACGTAAAACAAGGTGCAGAAAACCGCCAGATAAGTGCTTACGGGCGGATTTGAGGTGAGAACAATCCAGACAAAAAAGAGCGTTCCTGCCGCCTTGAAAGGAACAAAAAGCCGTAATTTGATGAGCAGCCGGACAATAGGCTTTTATCCACAGTTTGTAATCACACTAACTACTCTGCCGTAATCTCTGTTTCCTGAAACTTGCGCCGGAAAAGCAACGGTTTGCTGATGTCGGAGAAAGATTCCCGCGAGCCGCCTGTTCCAACAATGCTGACAGTTCCAAATCCCAGCAATCTTCCCCAGAAAGACTGATCGACATTTACCGACTCGATTTTTTGCAGGTTCATCTCAAAGGTTTTTCTGGAAATCAAACCTGTTTTCATGATGATCCGCTTATTGGTGATCACGAATTCACTGGTCAGCTGACGAATAATCGGAGAAATCCACAGGGTAAATAAGGCTTTTGCTGTAAAATAAATCTTCCAGTGAAGTTTAGCCTGATACTCCACACGTTCGCCCCTGACCAAAACTGAATCTACGTAGCTTCCCATAATTTTATATCTTTTTTTAATCGTTTCTAAATCACTTCAATTTTTTATGTTACGTCACTGAATTTCTGAATCAATATATGTTTATTAAACTTATATTCTTAAGAGCTTCTCTATTCCTTCATTTCCATAAATTTTATAATACCTGTTAATGGTCTGATAGAATAATCTTTCATCAAGCAGATTTATTTGTAGGAATGACTCCATAATACCTTTCAAATTTTCGTTCAACAAATCGTCGTTTTTTATATTTGTATTGTTTATGGCCACAGATTCCAAGACAGAGAAAGAATCTGAAAGGGTTTTGATGTCGATGGCCGATTTGTCTTTCTTGCAGATGTTCACTAATTGTTTTATGTAATCTAATATTATTTCAGGAGGTAAACAATTTTTTAATTCATTTAAGCATGAAAGAATTTTTATAAATCTTCTGTGTTTTTCTTTCATGTCTTTCTCATTATTAGGAAATCTTTTGAGCGTTTCAATTATTTTACCACGAATTGACAGATCGTTTCTTATCTTCTCTTTATTTTCTGGTAAGCAAATGGTCGCAACATAAATATTGAAAGCCTCATGAGCAACAACTTGATCATCATCGTTTTCAATAAACTGATCCAATAATCTCTGAATAAAGAATAAATCTTTTTTATCCTTGATTGCGTTGATATTCTCTAAGTATTCATTCTTCAGTTGCCTATGTCTGGTCTTATTTAAATAATCCAAGACAACCAAGACGATGTGACTCTTATCAAAATCATCAATATCGGGGAGGATCTTATATAATATCTTTATGATAGAATGTAATGCATCGCTTAAATAACCATCTATTCTGTTAGCATCGGCATCATAACCGCTTTTACAAATTTCTTCCTTAATCCCATAAAAAGTTTTATACAAACTGGCAAGCGCTTCACTGTTTTTAACCCATACATTTTTGTCATATTCAGAATTTTCGATATACGAATTAATCACATCGCGAAAAGTTTTCGATAAAGCAATCAGTAGCTTTCTTTTGTGACTCTCAATGTTAGTAATTTCACTTTTTGTTAAATCACGATTACTTATTAATCCGCCAAGCCTTTCAACTTCTCGTGGTATGTTAATCTTTTGTATGTCTCCACAAATGCAAGAAATAACATCCAATGCTTCACTGGATGAATTGTATGATATGCATTCAAGCAATTTTTCCGTGAAGTCTCTCTTGCCTTTATCCTTTTCATTTAATTCTTCTATAATCAATTCATGCTTATCTTCTTTGTATCTATCCCATTTTGCACTCCATATAGCTTTAAGCGCTTTATCTAAACTGTTATATCGGTTTTCATGTTTTCCCAACTCGTAAAGATAACTTAGTATTATGTGTTCCTCATCTGGTTCGTCTACAACTTTTGAAAATTGATGATAACCCATTCGGTGAATCATTTCTATTATCATGAAATTACGCGCATTAATTTGCATCACTTTTTCCAAGATATCAAAGCCAAACTTGAGGCGCTTAATATCTAAAAAGGCCTCATCTTCTTTTATAACCTTTGAAATAATTGCATTATAAAAGTCATTTTCTTCAATGTCTTTTCCACTCGATTGAATGTCAATTGTTTTTAAAATGTCACACGCCAATTTGGCATCAAAGGGGATCTTTTTGTCGAGCATCGTGTTTTCCATTATCTAGTTGCCTCCGAATATGTCATGCAATAATGAACATGTGAGTGCCTTTTACACAATCATTTGATCGTCTGACTTTTCGGCTTGATCAGCTTTGTTTTCTTGTTTTGATCCACTCTCTGCAACACTCACTTTTTCGTTTCTATAATCCTTTGCATCATTTTTATATGATGCTTTTTTAATTTCGGAATAAGACTTTGTAAACTTCCGCGCAATAAATGGCATGAAAGCGATGCACATAATTCCAATGATAATCAATGTCCAATTAGCATTATCAGCGATTGGCCCTAAAATTCGATCAATAATTCCAATCCGCTTTTTACCACCATCAGGCAATATTTCTTCACCACCTATAAATCTGCCTGGATCATGCAAAAAAGTTCCAAGTACGGATGCAACAGTCAGCGCACCCTTATTTTTCCAAATGAAATCCATTGCCTCATCGCCGTATTTCCGAACAACAGAAAGTAATTCAGGGCTTTGCTTTGTGGCATCTAATATACCTTCATCGGCGATCCTATTCAATTTCTGAGCACTTGCACGAGATAAGTTGTTGAGCGCACCTGTTGCATCATCGCCATATTTGGTAATTAGGCTATCAGCGATACCGGGATGCTTCAGCAGTGCATCAGCTGCAGAGTCGCCATGCTTCAAGAAAATAGAAAGCTTTTTTGGTTGTGAAATAATCCAAATCGCTTCATCACCTTTCCGCGCATATAGTTTAATAATATCTGGTGCTTTATTCCCCGCCTGTTCAAGGGCGCTGAAACCGGCATGCCCCGTTTTTTTCAAAATCGGTAAAGCATCATCACCATATTTTGTGATTACCCTTGTTGTTGCATCAGTCACTTCCTCAACGGTCTGACCTCCTGCACCCTTTCCAAATTTTTTCACGATGTATTCTGCGGCCTCCCTTACAGCAGTACCTGCT
>Ga0208459_1001717_pt1 | contig 20044 bp, 21 predicted proteins | sample AD_UKC087_MetaG_FD_184433 | JGI IMG/M metagenome (GOLD analysis project Ga0208459, IMG submission 184433) | Active sludge microbial communities of municipal wastewater-treating anaerobic digesters from USA - AD_UKC087_MetaG (SPAdes) (version 2) | ecosystem: Engineered > Bioreactor > Anaerobic >... | reverse complement strand
AGCATATCCTTCTTATAATTATTATTTTTTTAAAGAAAACAACTATATATTTGTAAATTATTAGATTTTGCGCTATTATTTATAAAAAATACCGATTAAGAGAGAGATATTATGTATAATAATTCTTTTAAAAAAATATTAATTGTTGACGACGATTTGACTTTTTTAAAGCCGTTATGTAAATTCTTAACCCTTATGAAATTTCAAGTTAATATTGCTGAAAATGGATTTAGCGGATTGGATTTACATAACTATATTAAATTCGACTTAATAATTACCGACCTGAAAATGGAAGGAATGAACGGGATCGAGCTGATAAATTTTTTACTAACCAAATACCCGGAGACGAAAATAATAGTTATTTCCGGGCATATAGATTTAGAGGAATTTCAGGAAGTAAAAAACAACATATACGTAAAAGCTATATTTGAGAAACCGGTAGATTACGAACAACTTTTAAAAAAAATTAAAGAGATTATCTAAATAAATTTGTTAGTTATTTTCCGAAACTATCGGATTAATTCGCCCTTCTAAAATTATTTTTACCATATCTGCGTATCGGAGTATTTGATGTTGAATATTGGATTTAGAATATAACTTAGAATAATCTTCTTCATATAGTCTGTAAAGTTCTTCATTCAGAAAGAATGAAATATTCAAATTTATAGCGTTTTTAAATTTTTCCTCGGTAGATTGACCGAATTTCAGATCAAAAAACAAGATATCAAAATCCCATCCGCCGGCTTTCATATACGAATCCTGATAAGAGTAAATCTGTATATGAGGAATCGTATAGTTTAGTTGATATTCCCGTCCGGGCGTACCCAGAGTTAAAAGTAACTGAACGAAATATCCGTCGTCTTTCAACAAATTGGCTACTATTATCATAATATTGCCCCCGTGACTGTGTCCTACAAGATTAACGGGGATAGAATAAGTCGAGACGTTACGAGCCGCCGCTTCTTCAAAAATATAGGATTTAATATTGTGATAAAAAAGCAGGGCGGCGTCCGTTCTGGCTTTATCGTTATTTTCGCCTTTCCACCCCAAGAATATTCCTTTTTTTGAATTTAGATAAGACGCTATTTTTTCGGCGTAGCCGTAGCTATCCGGTTTGCCTTTTTCAGAAAGAAAATATTTATCGATAGGCATTTTAAGAGACAAACGGGTCCCGTTTGTTACAAAAGTTAACGCCGAACGATCAAGCGAGGAAACGGCAGATTTTATCTCTTCTATTTTATCTTTAACTTCGGTTATCAAGGTCGGCAACATATTTTTTTTTGTCTCTTTGTAATTATTTTTTACTCCGTCTTTATTACTCTTTATTTTTTCTTCTTCTTTCTCAAGGGCTTCGTTCATAGATATTTTTAGATTTTCTTCTTGAGTCTCTCTTTCATTTTTGATTTTTTTCTTATCCGATACGTAAGTTTTATATAATTTTCTTTTTTTATCTTTATACTGCTTTTCTTCTTCTTCAAGCGCTTTGATCTTGACCTTATAATCTCGTTTTAATATAGACAAGTTAAGTTTATAGTTCTCTTTGGCGGTATTTTTTCCATATTCTTTTTTTTCCCTGTAATAATTTTGTTTTGCCTCTTTTTTCGCAGCTTTATAATCGTTTTCAGATTGTTCGTAAGCCTCGTTAAAAGATTTTTCTATCTCCTCCTTCTCATTTTTATATATTTTATAAAGCGCTTTTTTTTGTCTCTTATAATCGGCTTTTAGAGCCGCTATTTCATTTTCAAGGTTATTATCCAGTTGCTCTTCCTTCATTTTTAATTCTTCTTTTAAACCTTTTGCGTCGGAAAAGTACGACTTGATAAGTTGAACTCTTTGCTCTTTTAACTCTTTTCTATATTCGTATTCTAGTTGCTTTATAATAGCGTCCGAAAAGGAATCGTTTGTCGAGTCGGATTGCGAGAACGCCTTAAAACAAAAAAGCGAAATAAATATTAAGTATCGGATATTTTTTAACAAGTCGTATCTCCTCGATTTTTAATAATATATTATATTTTATAACAATGTAAAATTGAAAAGCAAGTTTTTTATGGAAAATTTATATTGAAAATTTAACTTTTTTTATATATCATCTTTCTAATAAAAAAGGCGAATTTAGCGGCTTTCAAAGGAAAATATATGGGCGGTTTTTTTGGCGCGACTCTCAATAAAGACTGCGCCGTCGATTTGTTTTATGGGACAGATTACCATTCGCATTTAGGAACAAAAAGGGGCGGTTTGTCTATACTGGATGGCGATAATTTTATCAGATTTATTCACGACATTACCAACGCTCAATTTAAAAGTAAATTTGAAGAAGACATAAACAAAATGCATGGTAAAAGCGGAATCGGCGTAATAAGCAACTGCGATAATCAACCGCTAATCATCGGTTCTCATCTCGGAACTTATTCGATTGCTACGGTCGGGGCGGTTAAAAATATGGAAGAGATCGCCCAAAAAACTTTTAAAAAGAGGACTACCCATTTTTCTGAGATGAGCGGCGGCGAAATAAACTCGACCGAGCTTATTTCTACGATAATCAACCGCGGAGAAAGCTTTATCGAGGGGATCAATAACGTTTATGAAACAATCGACGGCTCTTGTTCAATATTGATATTGACAAAAAAAGGAATTTACGCGGTAAGAGACAGATACGGTAGAACTCCGGTTGTCATAGGAAAAAGCGAATATGGATATTCGGTTGCAACCGAGAGCGCTTGTTTTCCGAATATCGGTTACGAAGTATATAAAGAGTTAGGTCCCGGCGAAACGGTGTTTATTACCAGCGAATCCGTTGAAACCGTTATCAAACCAAAGAATAAGTTGCAAATTTGCGCTTTTTTGTGGATATACTACGGTTATCCCTCCTCCTCGTACGAAGGAATTAATGTCGAGGAATCAAGGTATAATTGCGGAGCCGCGTTGGCTAGGAACGACAAAGTCGATATAGATTACGTAGCGGGTATTCCCGACTCGGGGACCGCTCACGCCATAGGATACTCGTTTGAAGCGAAAGTCCCTTTTAAACGGCCTTACGTTAAATATACGCCTTCGTGGTCCAGAAGTTTTATGCCTCAAAATCAGGAAGCCCGCGATCTTGTCGCAAAAATGAAGCTTATTCCTATAAGGGAACTAACCGCGGATAAAAGGATGCTATTTTGCGACGACTCGATTGTAAGAGGGACTCAATTAAAAAACGCGTTTAAAAAATTATTCTATTTTGGAGCTAAAGAGATACATATGCGCATAGCTTGTCCGCCGCTTTTATTTGCATGCAAATTCCTGAATTTCTCAAGGTCCGGTTCGGAAATGGATCTTGCCGCCAATAAAGCGATACGGCAGATTGAAGGGAAAGATATTACGGATAAAAGCGAATATCTCGATCCAAGAAGCGATAAATACTGTAAAATGATAGAAGCAATAAGGGGAAAAATCGGAGTTACGACTTTATCTTATCTATCGTTGCCGGATATGATAAAAGCGATCGGACTGCCCGAAGAAAGCGTATGTTCTTATTGTTGGAATGGGAAAGAATGTAAATAAACGATTGTAAATCTTTTTAGCGGTTTAATACAATTAGAATATTAACCCGGGGGGTTTTGTATGTATCTGGATAACAAAACAACTTTTATTAAAAGAGATATTATAGCCCGCATTGCCAGGTTATATTTTGAGGATACTCTAATCGAAGAGATTAATAAAATTCCCATTAAAATGATAAAAAACGAGGATACGCCGAATCGTTGCTGTATTTACAAAGACAGGGAGATAATAAAATACCGCGCTATCGCAATAATGGGTTTCAGTTTAGAAAACGAATATGAAATTGACAACAATCTTTTATCCGATTACGCTAAAATAGCTCTCGAGCGGGAGAAACCCACGTTTCCTATTCTAACGTTCATCGACGACGCATGCCGTTCGTGCGTTAGAACAAATTACTTTATCACTAACGCTTGTAGAAACTGCGTAGCCAAACCGTGTATCGTCAATTGTCCTAAAAAGTCTATTTCAGTTGAAAACAATCAAGCGCAAATCGACGCCGCTACCTGCGTAAATTGCGGAGTGTGTATGAAAGTCTGCCCTTACCACGCGGTAGTGTACGTTCCCGTTCCGTGCGAAGAGTCCTGTCCCGTAGGCGCGATTATCAAAGACGATAAAGGCAAAGAGGATATAGACTATTCCAAATGTATCTTTTGCGGAAAGTGCGTAAGGGCTTGTCCCTTCGGCGCAATTATGGAGAAATCGCAGATTATCGACGTAATAAAACATATAAAAAACGGTTCGACAATTGTCGCTATGATCGCTCCGTCAATTGTGGCGCAATTTGAGGTTAATTTGAACAAAATAGTCGACGCTATAAAGAAACTCGGCTTTTCGTATGTCGTCGAATGCGCTCTTGGAGCGGATATTACCGCCGAAATCGAAGCGAAAGAATTCTTGGAGAGGATCGGCAAGGGGGATAAACTGATGGGCACTTCCTGTTGTCCGGCCTATACCGAAGCGGTAAAAAAACACTCGACTGATTTTATCCCTTTTGTTTCTCATGCAAAAACCCCCATGCAATATACCGCAGACTTAGTTAGCGAAGAGTATCCCGACTCTATCAAGGTTTTTATAGGTCCCTGTATCGCAAAAAAACACGAGGGGCTGGATTATAAAAATATTGATTACGCGTTGACTTACGAAGAGTTGTCGGCTCTTTTTATTGCCCGCGGTATCGATCCGGAAAGTTGCGTAGAAGCGCCGCTCGATTTAAAAGAGGCGACGAATATCGGTCGGGGTTTTCCTTCTACCGGCGGAGTGTCGCAGGGCGTTGGAAAGTTGTTAAAGGGGGAAGAGGTCGAATTGAAACCGGTTATCATAGACGGTTTTACAAGACAAAACGTCCGATTGTTAAACGTCTACGCCAAAGGCAACTGTCCGGGTAATCTTGTGGAGGTTATGTCCTGCGAGGGGGGGTGTATTGCCGGACCGGGCGTAATTATGAAATATTCGACTGCAAAAAAGAAACTTGAAGATTTTATAAAAAAACATTGATAATTTTTAAAATATTAAATACTATTAAACAATAACCATAAAATTTTTAGCCGACTATCGAGCCGGCGATTTTAAAGGAGTTTGTAATGTCAAGAGACGAAGCGTATTTATTAATCCTAGCCAATTTTGCTTATATCGACGGCGAAATTTCTAAAGAAGAAGCGGATAAAATCAAATCTATTCAAAAAAAATTAGGACTTATCGGAGACGTTGATAAGATTATAAAAGGAGTTGTAGAAAACCCAGCGGACGATGAAATCGAGAGATACGCCGGAGCGATAGCGTATTTATCTCAAAATTTAACAAAAAGCGAAAAAATGGATTTTCTTAAATATTGCTCCGAAATAATAACAGCCGACGGCAAAGTATTCGCAAATGAAATTGTAAAACTGGAATTACTCGCAAGGAACTGGGAATTAGAATTATCAAAAATATTGTGACGACGCCTGTTTTTGACTAAAGCGTTAATTCATCTTAAATATTTGTATCAAAGTTTTGCCGTAAAAATTTTAACGGGCGATTCGTCGGCTGAAGGCGTCGAAAAGATAAAGAAAAACAGTCGATTAAATTTTAACTATTTCGGGAGAATTTAAAATGACGATTCAAGGAAAGTATAATTCCGCCGAGATTTTTACGGACAATATAGACGAAGAATCGATAAAGCAGATACATAGTATACTCAATAATCCCGGATTTGCCGATTCGCAAATTCGTATAATGCCCGACGTCCACGCGGGTAAAGGGTCCGTCATAGGATTTACAATGACTTTCAACAATTACGTCGCCCCTACGATAGTCGGCGTCGATATCGGATGCGGTATGAACGCTTATAAAATAGGGAAGCGCGAAATAGACTTGAAATCTCTCGATAAATTCATTCATAAAGCTATCCCAGCGGGTAAAGAGGTTCGCTCAAGTCCCGTCGAAAATCCGTTGCTCGAGTCGGAAGATTTGAAACGGTTAGTAAAAAAGGTTGCCGACGATGATTACGACAGAGTCGCCAGAAGTATAGGATCGCTTGGCGGCGGCAACCATTTTATCGAGCTTAATAGGGATACCGAGGATAATATCTGGTTGGCGACGCATAGCGGAAGCAGAAATCTTGGATTGAAAGTCTGCTCTTACCATCAGAATAAAGCAAAAGAGTACATAAGGAAGAAATTTGGCGGAAGCGCCGCGTATAACAACGCCGAATTTATGCCGATGAACGACGGCGGTTCCGAGTATCTTGACGATATGAAACTTACTCAAGAATACGCTTTACAAAACAGATATACGATATGTACGATAATATTGGAAGAATTTTTCGGAGAAAAGATAAAAAATTGCGAATCTATAATAAGCGTCCATAATTATATTAATTTTAAAGATAAAATCGTTAGAAAAGGGGCTATATCGGCTCATGACGGCGAAAGAATAATAATACCGCTTAATATGAGGGACGGTTCTATTGTGGCGAGGGGGAAAGGCAACAAAAATTGGAACTATTCGGCGCCCCACGGAGCGGGTAGAATTCTTTCAAGAAGCGGAGCAAAGAAAACCGTATCGTTAGAGGAGTATATAAAGACTATGAAGAGCGTATATACCTCGAGCGTAAATAAATCTACTATCGATGAATCTCCTATGGCTTATAAACCTTCGAAAGAGATAATAAGATTGATCAAAGATACGGCGGATATTGATTTTGTAATGAAACCGATTTATAATTTTAAAAGTTGCGAATAAGCATTTCTCCGGGAATGCGATTTAAGGAGCGTCTAATGAGAAAAATATTAATCGACGGTTGCGAGTTTGTTTTGAAAAAAGGGGATATTACGCTCGAGGAGGTCGACGCTATCGTTAACGCGGCTAATTCCTCCTTAATGGGGGGAGGAGGCGTGGACGGCGCTATTCATCGAGCCGGAGGAGGAGCGATACTCGAAGAGTGCAAAAAGATTATCAACTCTATCGGCTCTCTTGATACGGGAAAAGCTGTAATAACGACGGGGGGCAATCTAAAAGCTAAATATGTAATACATACCGTAGGTCCCGTATGGAGGGGCGGATCGAAAAACGAAGAAAAACTACTTAGCGACGCATATTATAACTCTTTGAAAATCGGAGAGCAATACGGAATCCAATCCGTCGCGTTTCCTTCTATAAGTACGGGAGTTTACGGTTATCCAAAAGAGAAAGCGTCGAAAACGGCTCATAAGACGGTTGTCGAGTATATTAGAAACGAAAATAAAAATTATAAGACGATATGTTTTATTGTGTTCAGCGACGGCGATTATCAGATTTATGAAAATTTATTTTCATAACATTAAACGCGTCTGTCGGTTTTTTTGAGGATGGGAAAATAAAAACATCTGTTTCATATGCGTCAATTTTATTCTTAACGTCATATGCGTCGAATTTTTCATCAAAGAGCGCTTGCGGCGCATATGTGTCATTTTTTCCCCAACCAAAAAACCGACGGGGTACAAATTAAATATGAATTAATCTTGAATAAATAGGAAAAATTTTATATACAGATTCTTATGATAAACATTTATAAGATTAACAATTTTCTGAAAAATTTACTCGATCCGGAATCAATGGCGGACGTCGCTATCAACGGAATTCAAGTCGATAATGACGGCTCGGAAGTGTCCAAAATAGCTTTTACTGTGGACGCTTCTTATGCGGCGATTGAAAAAGCGGCTGAAGAGAGGAGCAGTTTATTGATTACCCATCACGGTATATTTTGGGGGAAGGTAGAGCCGATAACCGGAGCTCATAGGAACAGAATCAAACGTCTCCTCGACGCTAATATCGGTTTGATCTCGTATCATCTTCCCCTCGACGCTCATTCGGAATACGGCAATAATATTCAGATAATTAAGAAACTAGGGGTAAAGTCGCCGGAAAAGTTTGCTCCGTATAAAGGCAATCAGATCGGTTATATCGGGAATCTTGATGAAACGTTGCGTATTGACGAGATTGCGTCTAAAATGGGCTTGGATTTGGGATCTAAAGGGGTAAACTATCTTGGATTCGGTATTAATGATATAAAAAAGATCGCGGTCGTATCCGGCGGCGCGGGGGATAACGTATTCGACGCTATCAGATCGGACGCGGATTTATTCATAACGGGCGATTCTTGCCACGAATTGTATCACGTTGCTCTTGAGAATAAAATAAACGTTTTGTTTGCGGGGCACTATTTTAGCGAAACATTCGGCGTAAAAGCTCTAATGAAAAAGATTGAAGAAGAATTTGGTTTACAAACGGCGTTTTTAGATATTCCAACGGGATTATAAATAAAATTAGATAAAATTGATGAGCAATAATTTAACTGTAAATATAGTAGGAAGCGGTCTTGGAGGGCTAATCAGCGGGGCTATTTTAGCGAAGCATGGATTTAAAGTCAACGTTTTTGAAGCTAGAATGAAGATAGGCGGTTACGCGACCTCTTGGAAGCGCAAAGACTACCTTTTTGATAGTTCCCTTCATGAATTTAACGGATTTTATCCCGACGATACCAAACTTTGTATTTTCCGTTTTCTCGATCTTTTTAAAAGGATCAAACTTATTAAAATATCTTCGCCTTATACTTCCGTTTTTAAAGATTTCCAATTTACCGTTCCCCATAATTTTGAAGAGTTAAAATCAAAATTAATAGAAGAATTTCCCGAGGATGAAAAAGGGATTGTTCAAGTTCTAGATCTTATAGAGAAGGCGTCGTTTGACTCAAACAATTTTATTAGAGAGAAAAACGTTGTTCTTGCTTATGTAAAAACTTTGTTTAAATATAGAACTTTGTCGAAATATATTTTTAAAAACACCTACGAAGTTATATGGAAAAGGATAAAAAATCCCCGCGCGCGGACTATTATTGCGCAACTCTATTCTTATTACTCGGACGATCTGAAAAAATTAAACTTCCTTTTTTTTGCTAATCCTACATACTCTTATTTCATGGAATCTTTCTGGATATCGGGAACCTCTTCAACTTTATCGGAAGCGATGAAAAATATCATTGAAGAGAACGACGGGAAGGTATATACGCGGAAAAAAATATCAAAAATTATTTTTAAAAATAAGAGAGCGGTAGGGGTGGTTGCAAATGGAACGGAAGAGTATTATTCGGATATAACTATCTGTAATAGTCCGCTAAAATATACGATAGAGAATCTTATAGATAAAAAAAATATTCCGTATTTTGCGCGTCTAAAAGCGATGAATACTATCCCCTCCACTTCGCTTTTTTCTATATATCTTGGTATGAAAATAGATATTAAAGAACTCGGATTTACCGAATTTTGCTATATTATTAATGAAAAAGAGGATCTGGGCGATATTATTTCTAACGGCGAACTTATAGATATGTCGGAGCGTCCTATTTTTGCGGTGGGATACAATCTTGACGGTTCCCTTACGGCAAAGGGTAAAACGGTAGTAAACATTTGCGTTTCGGATAATATGAAACATTGGGATAAACTTAGAAATAACAGAGAAGAATATAAAAAGGAGAAAGAACGCGCGGCAAATTCTATTTTAAAAAGGGTGGAGGCAAAATTTCCGGGCTTTATCGATAATATAGAGGTTATGGAAATCGGAACGCCGATCACGATGCAAAAATACAGCAATAACCCCGACGGAGCCGTTTACGGAGCGTGTCAGAGAACTTCTCAATCGACCATATTTAGGTTTCCCAATCAGATAAAAAATAGGAATCTCTATTTCTCAAGCGCGTGGGTAAGCCCCGGCGGCGGTATTTCGGGAGTTATGATATCGGCGTATAAAACGGTTAATCTTATTTTAAAAAAATATAAAATACTAAATAAACTTGAGAATTTTAAAAAACCGGATTATAAATTAAATCAAAAATTGGAGTAATCAATGAATATCGGACAAAATTTTGCGCTGCTAATCGAGCAAATTACCAAATTATTTACGGCGTTTTTCAATAAAACGTTGATTTTAGCTTGTTCGGCTCAATTAGCGTCGATGGTAGCCAAATTTATCATTAGTTCCATCAAAAACAGAAAAATTGCCGTAAAAGAGATGGCGAGTTACGGCGGAATGCCGTCAAGTCATACGACTTTTATCATGGCTTACGTATTCGGCGTCGCTCTTGATCCTAAAATCGGCTGGACGAGCGAAATTTTTACTTTTGGGATCGTCGTTTCGGCGATGATACTTATGGACGCTATAAGATTTCGCGGAACCGTCGATAAAATTAACGAGCAAACAAGAAAATTATTGGAGAGAACCGGAAATACCGATATAATTATGCCTAAATATATCGCTCATAAAGCGTCGGAAGTCGTCGGCGGGGTAATCTTTGCATTTCTCTATACTTTTACTTTTTATCTGTTTTTTTATAATCTGTTTCCGTGAGGTAATATTCATTTTCTCAAAAACTCCAAACTCTTCTTTAGCGCAGGGTAGGGGTTTGTCGCGACTACGAGATGCCCTACGTCTTTTACCATAAAGAGTTCGCTATTTTTAAGTTTAGAATGAAAGTTTTTGAATCTTCCCTTGGAAATAAGAAAATCTATACGGCTTCCGACGAGCAATACGGGACAGTCGACGTTATCGAGAAGAGGTTCAAAATTTTCAAAAACTATCGATTTATAAAATTCTATCACAGCCTCGTGGTTGTTAAATAATACAACTTCGGCCGAAAGTTTATAATTCTCTTTTGTCAGATATTTATCTTTCAAGACCGGTATCGCGACGTCTACGATTGCAAACTTTAATCCGATTTTTAATATTCCTAAGAAAACGTTATAAAAAATCTTTTTAATAAAATTGTATGTAAAATAATATTCCGAATTTAAAAGAATAAGTTTTTCAACTTTAGCTCTGTTTCGTTCATAGAACATAAGCGAAACTATGCCGCCGAAACTGTAACCGTAAAGGTAAATTTTATCTATTGATAAATTTTCTAAAAGTTTTTCGACCGTTTCAATAAAGTCGGGTATCGAAAACTTATCTTGTCCATAAGAATATCCGTGACCGGGATAATCTACGCAGAGAAAAGAGTAATACTTGCCCAATTCCTCGCCGACATACCTTAAATATTCGATATTTCCGGCAAATCCGTAGAAAAACAGGATTGTCTTTTTGTTTTTATCTTCTCCGTAAAATTTATAAGCGATAGTCGTACTTTTATATTCAAAACGCTTGATGTTATCTTTTAGAGGTTGAGGGCTCCATAACTTTTTCTTTTTCATAATTATCCCGTTTTTGTCTTAATAAGGGAGAATGTAGATATACATTATCATAAAGTGAGAGAGAGCCCCAAGAATTACGAAAATATGCCATAATTCGTGGAAACCGAACTTTCCTTTCACAAAATTCGGTCTCTCCGAATAAAATATAATCGATCCGACGGTATAAAAAACTCCTCCCAAAACCAACAGGGCTATCGGGAAAAAACCTAACGCTTTATAAAGCGGAACGGCTAAAACTCCTCCGATCCACCCCATACTGACGTATATCGTATTTGTAGTCCATTTAGGAATATTCGGGAATATCGCTTTTATAGTAATGCCCGCAATAGCGAGTCCCCAGATAATTCCAAAGATGCTCCATCCTATCGCTCCTCTTAGCGGAACAAGACAAAGCGGCGTAAATGTGCCCGCTATAAGAGGGAATATAGCAAAATAATCAAGCATTTTGAGCGCGTTTTCAATCTTTGGAGTAGAAACTATTCCGTGATGAATAGAACTGGCTAAAAAAAGAAGAACTAACGTCAATCCGTAAATAGAGAAACTGACGATTTTCCACGCATTGGCTTGAGCGCTCGACTTAACGATTAACAACACAGCTCCGACTAAAGAAAATATAGCCGCGGCGAGGTGAGAAGACGAATTAAATATTTCGTCGGTTACAAAAACGCTACCGTCTTTACTTATTGTTCTGTTATTCATTTTTCTCTTTTCTCGGAATATTTTGATACAAAATTAATCTGTCGGTGAAGGACTCGAACCCTCGCAATTGGAACCAGAATCCAAGGTGCTACCATTACACTAACCGACAATAGAAGCCGCTTTCTTTCCTTTCCTATGGTATGAAACCGGTACGAAGGGTATAATAAAATTATTTCTGAATTTTGTCAATTTAATTGATTAAAAATTGTTGACAAATTATTATTATTTTTATAAAAACTAGCGTAAATATCTACTTCGGGATGGTGGTGGAATTGGTAGACACGCAGGCTTGAGGTGCCTGTGAGCGAGAGCTTGTGTGGGTTCGAGTCCCATCTGTCCCATTTTTTAAAATCCTGTAGCGTAATTTTATAAATTTTCTTGACTTAAAAGGGCGATAGTTATAAACATACGATAACTTGGCGTCGTAGAGCAATTAATTATAGATAATTTATAATTTAAATTTAGCCGGATGGACGAATATGAAAAAAAATATAAGAATTAATGAAGAAATTATTAGCGAAGAAAGCGCCGCTTTTCTTATTGCCGAAATAGGATTAAACCACAATAAGGATTTAGACCTTACAAAGAAAATGATTTTATCCGCAAAGGAGAGCGGCGCTAATGCGGTAAAATTTCAAACTTATATAACGGAAAATCTTATCGTCGACGATTCGCCGGCTTTCGGGTTGTTTAAAGGGCTTGAACTTGACGAAAAACAATTTTCTGAAATATCGAATTATTGTAAAAATATCGGTATGATTTTTTTCTCTACTCCGTTTTGTTTTAAATCCGTCGACTTGTTAGAGAGAATTGGAGTTCCTTGCTATAAAGTCGCTTCAATGGACGTAAATTATTATGATTTATTAAAATATATCGGGAATACCGGAAAACCGATATTTCTCTCAACCGGTATGTCGTCGTTATTCGAAATAGACAAGGCGGTTGAAACGATACTGAGCGCCGGTAACGATAACATAATAATTATGCATTGCATATCAAAATATCCGCCCGAAAACAGAGATATGAATTTGAATTTTATTTCAAAACTTAGAGCCGTATATCCGGATTTCTATATAGGATTCTCAGACCATACCGGGGATTCCATTGGGGCGATAATAGCGCGGACGCTGGGGGTATCGGTTATAGAGAAGCACTTTACGTTAGATAAAAATTTGTCCGGTCCCGATCATTCGATATCAAATTCTCCCGAAGAATTCAGAGAGTTGTATTTGAATTTAAAAAAGACGGACGAGGCTCTTTTTGCCAAAATAAGAAGCAGAGGGGACTTATCGATTGCGAAAGGGGCTAGAAGAAGTCTCTGCGCAAACGGAGATTTGCCGGCCGGAACAGTTTTAAATAGCGATATGATAAAAATAGTCAGACCCGGCGGCGGGGTAGCTCCGGAGTATTTACCCCTATTTGTAGGAAAAACTTTAAAAGTAAACGTCAAAAAAAATCAATACATAGAATTAGATTTTGTTTAAGAAAAAGATATGAAAAAAAAAGTAATAATTATTGGAGCCGGCGAAGCCGGCAAGATGGTCTCAAACGATATTCTTAAAAACAAAAAAATAAACGACAAATACGAAATTATAGGTTTTCTTGACGACGATAAAAATAAGGACGTAGTAAATCATATACCGGTGCTCGGCGGTCTTGACGACGTCGGCAGGATATCCGGGCAATATAAAGCCGATGAAGTAATTATCGCTATACCTTCCGCCGATAAAGAACTAATATCTTCCATTATAAGGAACGTCTCGGATTTGTCAATTAATATTAAAATCGTTCCGGGTATATACGATATTATACAGGGGGACGTCAACTGGAAACAGATAAGAGACGTCAAGCCCGAAGATTTGCTGGGGCGGGAAGAGGTCGGAATTGAGACGGATAAAATAAAAAACGAGTATATTGATAAAACGGTCTTTATTACCGGCGCCGGAGGCTCGATAGGTTCGGAGATTGTCAGACATCTATTTAAGTTGCCGATTAAAAAATTAATAGCTTTTGGGCGCGGCGAAAATTCTATTCACAATCTGATAGAAGAATTTCATTATGAAAAAAGATTTAATTACGTCGTCGGGGACGTTAGAGACGTTTCAAAACTTAATCATGAAATTAAGAAATACGCTCCCGATATTATTTTTCATGCGGCGGCTCATAAACATTTGCCATTAATGGAGGATTATCCCGACGAAGCCGTAAAAAATAATATTCTAGGGACGCATAATCTTGTAACAGCCGCGCTTAATAACAAAGTCCCTAAAGTTCTTATTATATCCACAGATAAGGCGGTAAATCCTTCGTCGGTTATGGGAGCGACCAAGCGAATTGCGGAAATTATCGCTCTTTCGTATAATAAATTTCAGTCGACTACAAAGTTCTCCGTCGTAAGATTTGGCAACGTCCTGGGATCGAGAGGAAGCGTAATACCGACCTTCAAAAAACGGATCGAGTCGGGCGGACCGATAAATCTTACGGACCCAAATATAGAAAGATTTTTCATGTCTATACCGGAAGCCGCCTGTTTGGTATTGAAGTCAATATCAATTCAAGAGGGTTCTATTTTTATTCTTGATATGGGCAGATCGATAAAAATAATGGATCTTGCAAAAAATTTAATTAAACTTTCCGGTCGTAAAGAAGACGAAATAGCGATAAGGATTACCGGACTTCGAAAAGGAGAAAAATTATATGAAGAACTTTCATATAAAAAGGAAAATTTAATAGTTTCTAAATTTGATAAAATACTAATCGCAAACGAATGGGAAGAAGTCGAAATAGATGAAAAATATTTAAATATGATGTTGGAAGAATTTAAAATAGCGGCAAACAGTTACGATAGCGATAAAATAAAAATATTATTAAAGAGATATGTTCCGGAGTATAGCCGGTTCGACAAAAATAATTAATCTTATCCATGCGTTAAAGTTGGGAGCGCCATATGCGTCAATTTTATTCTTAACGTCGCATGTGTCGAATTTCTCCGCCTCTCCAAAAAACCGACGGATTACCCCGATAATTTCTTACGCCCCTTGACAAATTATTGCTATTATATTAGATTATAAAATACAAGGCGGAATTTATGACAAAAAAGAATTTTACTGTAATTATTGAAAAGGATGAAGATGACTTTTATATAGCGACAGTTCCGGAATTAAAGAGTTGTTATACTCAAGCAAAATCGATTGAAGAACTAATTCCAAGGATTAGAGAGGTTATTCAGTTATGTATTGACGTTCAGGGATATGAAATGTTATCAGAAAAAGTTTTTGTTGGCGTTCAGCAGATAGAGGTTGCGCTATAATGTCAAAATTCCCGATAGTCGATGCCGACACGATAATAAGATTTTTAAAATACCTTGGATTTGTTGAAATAAGACAGAATGGCAGTCACAAATTTTTTAAACATTTTGATGAAAGAAGCGCAACTGTTCCTTATCACAAAGGCGAAGATATTGGTAGGGGTTTATTATTAAAAATTCTAAAAGATATAGAGATTGATAAAGAGACTTTTATTGAATGGTTAACAAATAAATTATGAGTTGAGAGTTAAGAGTTTTTTGGCAATAAAAAAAATTAAGTATAAAAAAGGAAGTTTTATGAAAGTCGCTATTATTGGTTACGGAAAGATGGGTAAACAGATCGAGAAAGTTCTGAAAGATAAAAACATTAATGATTATGTAACGATAGACAAATTTAATCCGGAGGCTGATTTTAAAGAGTTCAACTTGGAGTCGATCAAGGGAGTCGACGTTGCGATTGATTTTTCTTTTCCCGATGCGGCGCCGGATAACATAAAAAAATCTGTCGATAACGGAGTTAATCTCGTTATGGGAACTACCGGTTGGTACGACAAACTCGACGAGGTAAAAAAAATCGTCGGCAATAAAATCGGCTTTATTTGGTCGGGCAATTTTTCTCTTGGAGTAAACATATTTTTTAGAATATTAAAAGACGCGTCAAAGAAATTTGATAAATTTAACGATATTTACGACGTTATGTCTTACGAACTTCATCATAAAGAAAAAAAAGATAGCCCTTCCGGAACCGAATTGATGATAGGCAATATTTTGAAGGAGAACCTTTCTAACAAAAACAGACTTGTCGAGGATAAACTCGATAGAAAAATCGAAAACGACGAGATACATATCGCCTCTATCCGGGGCGGCTATATACCCGGAACTCATACGGTTTTGTTTGATTCCATAGCCGATACTATAGAGTTGACTCACAGAGTCAGAACAAGGGAAGGGTTGGCTACGGGAGCCGTTTTAGCGGCGCAATGGATCTATGGCAAAAAAGGATTCTTCAATATCGACGATTTAATGAACGAATTGATCGGATAGAATTACCCATTTGTTTAATTTTTCAACAAAATAGCCCGTTTTTTATACTGTTGTGTAATATATACACACATCTATCGATAGCTCTTTTTATCCGGCGTTCTAATAAAGTTAGATTATTCATAATAAACGTTATATTTTAAAGAAATTTCAAAATAATATGAAAAATATTCTATAATTTTGCCTATATTTCTTATAAATTGTTGTTTCCTTTATGATTCTAACAAATAGTAAAATTGGCGCGAATATTGCTTCAATGTATATGAGTAATTTTTAAGGAGGTTAAATATGAGCAAAGAATTATTAAAAAGGGATTTTACCGATATTTTTCCGTCGTTTTTTAACGAAGGAGCAAAATGGTTGCGCGGATTTAATTCCGAGTTTGACAAGATCCTAAATGGAAAATGCGATTTTGAGGACAGGGATAACGAATACTATATCGAACTAGAAACTCCGGGAGTTGAGAAAAACGAAATAAATATCAACTTTAAAAACGATAATCTGGTAGTAAATTGGAGCAGGACGAGGGAAGAGAAAAAAGGAAAAAGCGATAAGAGCAGATACGAACGATCTTCGGGAAGTTTTCAGAGAAGTTTTAACGTAGAAGGCGCAGATTTCGAAAAAATCGAAGCGGAATTGAAAAACGGAGTATTAAAAATAACTATTCCGAAACTGGAAAAAGTAAAAGCAAAACAGATAACCATTAAATAACATTTAAAATTTAAGGAGGAAAATATGTACAGAACAATTTTTGACGATCTTTACAGATTAAACAGGGAGATGAACAGATTATTTACCGGTCCGGGAAAATATTCAAACAAAGCATATTGGCCGGAGGTAAATCTTTACGAGAATCAATCGGAATACGTCGCCGTAGTAAGCATTCCGGGGGTAGAAAAAGATAAGATTGCGATATCTTACAAGGACAACTCGCTAAAGATAAGCGGCGAAAAGGGCTCGGAAAATGAAGCTAAGACAAATTACCACTTAAAAGAACGAAAAACCGGTAAATTCGAAAGAAACATAATGTTTCAAGAGAAGGTCGAGGGGGGTAAGATTGGAGCGGAAATGAAAAACGGATTTTTACTTGTAAAAATTCCGAAATCGCCCGAAGCGAAGCCCGTTACAATCGCAATCAAATAAAATTTTAAGGAGGATAATATGAACTTAAGGAAAAATGAAAATATTCAGAACGTTGAAACGACAAGGGGATATTCGTACGTGGCGCCGGACTGCGATATTTTTGAAACAGACGGCGAATATAAAATAGTTTTTGATATACCCGGCGTAGAAAAAGACGATATAAATATAAAAGTTGAAAAAGAAGTCCTAACCGTTACGGCGGAGTGTAAAAAAGAACCCGTGGAGGGTTACGGATGCGTAAACGACGAATTTGACCTGTCCGGCTATACGAGATCTTTCAATCTAAATAACGTCGTAGATACGACCAAAATCGAAGCGGACTATAAAAACGGAACGCTGGAGCTTACTCTTCCCAAAAAAGAAGAGCAAAAAACAAAAGAGATAAAGATCAAAGTATCGTAATCTAAATTCCATTTAAAAAGCCGCCTCTTAAATACGAGGCGGCTTTTTTTATTTAGAAGCTGTTGTTAAATTTTTGAGAGTTTATTGAAAGAAAAATAAGTTTTGGTTTAGATTAGTTCTAATAATTTACTGATTAAAAATATTTGTCCCATATGCGACGCGTCGCTCCCCGATAGAAATTTGACACATATGGAGCTATACTCGCCGCGTCGCCGATAACGCCGCTCCCCGATAGAAATTGACACATATGCGTCAATTTTTTTCTCTCGCCCCCAAAAGACCGGCGAGTTAACATCCCAAATAACATAATACTTGACATTTTTAATAATATATTATAAAAAATTATAAATTAGGTGTTATTTTATAAGCGCTATATATATTTTGGAGGATATTATGAGTGTTACTATTTACCATGACAAAGACGCGGATATGAAATATCTAAACGGGTTAACGGTGGCCGTTATAGGCTACGGTTCTCAAGGATGCGCTCAAGCTTTGTGTATGAGAGATTCGGGAGTTAAGGTTATCATAGGCGTTAGAAAAGACGGGCAGTCTTTTAAAAAAGCTCAAAAGGACGGTTTTGAAGTATTTAGCATATCTGAAGCCGCCGAAAAAGCGGATATTATTCATATATTGTTGCCGGACGAACTTCAGGGGGAAGTTTATGAAAAAGAGATCAAAAATCACGTTAAAGCCGGTAAGATATTGTCTTGTTCGCACGGATTTAGTATTGTTTTCAAACAGATAGTTCCGCCGGAAAATGTGGACGTTATTATGGTTGCTCCAAAAGCTCCGGGAACGGAGGAGAGAAAAGCTTTTATCGCAGGATTTGGCGTTCCGGGATTGATAGCTGTACAAAAAAACGCTTCCGGAAAAGCTAAAGAGGTAGCTCTCGCAATGGCTAAATCTATGAGATTTACAAGAGTCGGCGTGTTGGAGTGTACTTTTGAAGAGGAGACTTACGAAGATTTGTTTGGCGAACAAGCTGTGCTTTGCGGCGGAGCAGTCCAATTAATTAAATACGGCTTTGAAACGCTTACCGAAGCCGGGTATCCGCCGGAAATGGCGTATTTTGAATGTCTCCATGAATTGAAGCTTATCGTAGACTTGATTTACGAAGGCGGAATTCAAAGAATGAACGAAGTTGTATCTAATACTGCAGAGTGGGGCGAATACGTTTCCGGTCCGAGAATAATAGGTCCTGAAGTAAAAGCAGAGATGAAGAAGGTATTGAAAGAGATAGAAGACGGCACTTTTGCAAGAGAATGGCTTGAGGAATCTAAAAGCGGGGCTAAAAACTTAAAGAAGAACAGAGAAGCTTTGGGGAATCACGAGATAGAGATCGTCGGTAAAAAAATAAGAGCTCTATTTGAAAAGAAATAGTAATTAAATTTGGTTATTATTAAACGGCGGTATTTGTTATCATGATTACCGCCGTTTTTTTTATTTTGAAATAATGGTTGCCTTTTTTTGTTAAAATTATTAGATATAATATAAAAACAGTACAAAAATAAAAAAAACGTTTCGTTATTTTTCAATAATTCAACGAATGGAAAAAAATATGGCGCTTGAAGGTAAAAAAATATTTAGAGTAAGATGGCAACTATTATTTGTTATACTTCCAATTTCAATTATTCCATTAATAATTATAGTGTACGTCTCTTCAAACAGAATATATCGACACATAGCGTCGAAAGAGATAGAATTTTATTCTTCGGTAATTTCTCAAATATCATATAACGCGGACGCTTTGATTAATCAAAGTTCTTTATCTATACATGAAATTTCTAATATGGACAATTTTAAGAAATTGTTAAACGCGCCCCCTTTTAAATCTGCGATGGAAGAAGCCGAGTTTTACGGAGAAACAAGGGAATTTGAAGCCGACACTCCGCCGGGAAGTATAAGAAGAGCAATTTACACAAAATTAAACGGCGATTTTTTTTATATAGAGCTGGACAGGAAATCTTTTTTAACAAATACGGATTATAAACTAAATTTTTTTAGTTTGACCTCGATTACGATAAACGTACAAAATCTTATAAACGATCCTTTGTTTCTTGAACTAGATAAAAACCCCGATAAGAAATTCTCTATCGGGAAATTAAGCGATAGCTCCGCGGTAGGTTACGATTCCGACAAGAGAGCCGCTATTATATTTCCATGCGCTTACGACAATAATAAAAGTATTACAAAATTCATCGTTTAT
>Ga0208459_1001712_pt1 | contig 20089 bp, 4 predicted proteins | sample AD_UKC087_MetaG_FD_184433 | JGI IMG/M metagenome (GOLD analysis project Ga0208459, IMG submission 184433) | Active sludge microbial communities of municipal wastewater-treating anaerobic digesters from USA - AD_UKC087_MetaG (SPAdes) (version 2) | ecosystem: Engineered > Bioreactor > Anaerobic >... | reverse complement strand
AAGCAGTAAAAAAAAGTAGAATAGAGTTTTTTTCATTTATGTTGGCTGTTTTACCGTTGGTAAAAATACGTATTTATGCAATAAAAACCTTGTTTCTATTAAATATGGATAATATAAACGCGGATTGATAGCCAAAAGTGTACCATTTTCAATAAATTTTTCTCAACTGACAAATTGACTATTTTCATGTGTTCTTAAAACAAAAATACCAGCTTTTTATGGCTGGTATCTTTGTTAATTCAGGAAAATAAGGCCGATGTAACTATCAATGGATCATTTTCAGCACTAAACATTTTGTTTCAGTAAGACCTGAAAATTCTAATTTGAAAGTGTACATACCTGCGGGCAGGTTTTCCGGTGTGAATGTTACCATATGTCTGCCGTTCTGCTGTGTTTCATTTACAAGTTCCGATACCAGTTCGCCGATCGCATTATATACCTTCAGTTTTACCGAACCATTTTCAGGCAGGCTGTAGGTAAGGTTTGCTTCGCCGTTGAACGGGTTAGGATAGCCGGTAAACTCAAAACCATTTTGTGTTCCCTGAACCATAACCTTAGGCATTGACAGATAGGTTTCTTCGTTTTCAACACCATACTGGTCGGCAATAACGCCGGTTCCACTCAGGAAGAAATCAAGTTCTCCCTGCGGCAGATCGTTAATGGCGCGGAACCCTAATACTATCAGTTGGTCGTTGGCAGCCACATCAAAATGATTGGTGGTAGCATACACCACTCTGATAACACCGTCGATATCCGTTACCAGCAGATCGTCATCGCTGGCGATGATTTCCTGCAGTGAAGCGTTGATTTTCAGCGATCCGTTTTTGCTTTTTGCATTTGGAACCACAGCGCTAACCAACTTATATTGACTGGCAGGATAATTTAATTCCAAACCCAGAGCCGACAGTTCATTCATTTTTGTACTGATACTCAAAGGAATTTCAAAATATCCGTTATCATTGGTCATCACCATTTCATCAGATTCATGGATAATCTCTCTGGAGAATGATTTTGCAGAACCCCATGTAGTAGTTGAATCTTTGTATTTACTGCTGGAGGCATCATAGTCGCCATAGCACACAGTTTTCAGGGTGAGGTTCAGGTTAGATCCGGAAACGGTGATCAGGGTGTCGAAAGCTACCCAGTTGCCTTTTGGGAAGTTGTAAGCAGGATCGTAGGGCGAACCGATTTTTGCTTTAGCTCTGGCGACATCAACCGCGTTGATAACAATGCTGTTATCTACATTGGCTGCTCTTCTGTGTTTGGCCGTAAAGTTTCGCGAAGGATCCACCAGGGTGTCGTGCCCGAGTAAGTACTTCAGCAGGGCCACATCCACGGCATTCACTTCATTACCAACCTGCATGGTATCGGCAGTGTACTTATCATAAGAGATCATGTATGAGCCATTGGCAACATTGCTGAAGTTGTACACTCCGGCGCCGTCGCTGGTGTCTCTTGCTACTTCTGTTCCTGCAGGATAGTTTTTCAGGATAACAATCACCTTGTTGATGTTGTAAATGGCTCCATTATACGTAGGCATATTGGGAGCGGGATTTCCCGAAAGAGCTTTATTTAAATAGCGGGTTTTTCCGGTAATGGCATAACCTGTTCCTACATATATTGTAACGGTGTCAGTTAATATACAGCCATTGTTGTCAACAGTCAGCGTATAGGTTGTTGTCGCCGATGGTGAAGCCAGTGGCTGAGCAATGGTTGCATTATTCAATCCCGCAGCTGGCGCCCAGCTAATGGTACCCGGACCGTTGGATGCATCGCCAATCTGAAGAGGTGTTCCGGAATACGTTGCCGTTGTGCCAGCCTCGGCCATTGGTATGGCATTTACCGACATGGTAATGGTATTTGACATAGCAGGGTTGTTGCTTGTACAGCCGAGATTTGAAGTCAACTGACATTGAACCAAATCGTTGTTCACAAGTGAATTGCTCGAGTAAGTGCTGTTAGTGGCTCCTGCAACCGGTGAGCTGTTGATATACCATTGATAAGCCGGTGCTGTGCCCTCGTTGGTCGGTGTGGACGTGAAATTGACTACGGTATGTGTGCAGGTCGGATTATCAAAAGCCTGAATAGCCAGGCCGACTGCAAAGGCAGTATTTACTGTAACGGTACCGGTGGTAGAAACGCTGCCGCAACCTCCGTTTAAGGAAACAGTATAGGTATAAGTGCCAGTAGCTGTCGGGGTGCCACTTATGGTAACCACGTTGGACGACCAGTTGCCGCTTATCCCTGTGGGCAAGCCTGTAATTGTGGCTCCGGTTGCGGCAGTAGTGCTATAAGTGATGTTGGTGATGGCAGTGTTGTTGCATACTGTTTGTGCATTGGTGCCTGCAGCTGAACTTAACGTGATGGTATTTACAGGAGATACCGTTATAGTTCCCGTAACAGATGTTGCTGTGCATCCTCCTGCCAGGGAGACGGTATAGGTGTATGCTCCTGAATTTGTAGGTGTTCCGTTGATAGTAACCGTATTTGCTGCCCAGGAACCTGAAACGCCTGCGGGTAATCCGGTGACGGTAGCCCCGGTAGCGCCTGTAGTAGCGTAAGTAATCGTGGTAAGTGCCGTATTGATGCACTGTGTCTGGGCATTTGTTCCTGCAGCAGAGCTAAGAGTTATCGTATTGTTGGGGAGCAGGGTGATGGTACCTGTTGTGGAGGTGGCTCCACAGCCTCCCGGAAGGTTGATTGTATAAGTATAAGTCCCAACCACAGTCGGTGTTCCGCTGATAGTTACCACATTGGAAGCCCAGCCACCGCTTACTCCTGCGGGCAGGCCAGTGATAGTGGCTCCTGTGGCACCTGTAGTGGCATATGTAATGTTTGTGATTGCCGTGTTGACACATTGTGTTTGTGCATCGGTGCCGGCAGCCGAACTTAAGGCAATGGTATTTACAGGAGAAACGGTAACACTGACAGGGGTACGTGTTGATGAGGTGCATAAAGTGCCACTGCCAGTTGTGTAAGTAAGTTCAATGCGGGAAACGCCGTTGGCATTTTCCGTCCATAATTCCTGTGGCGCTGTTGTTGACAGATCATATTGCATTCCCAGGCGTTCGATGGTAGCCGTGCTGCCTGCAATCGTAATAGTGCTGGGTGTCGGTCCATAAGAATTGTTCTCTGCTGCGTCTCTGGTACCAAGAACACCGATGATATCGCCCGCATTAACTGCCACTGAACAAGGAATAACACCTGTGTTTGTGTTTCCCTGGGTCAGGAATAAGGTGGTAAAATCGTTGGTTGTGGTAGAAAAGACAGGAGGTACGGCAACAAAACGCACCACGGCGATGTTTTGCGTTGTGCCGCTTGCCAGGCAGTTGACACCGGTGATGGTGAAACTGGTGGGAGCTACAAACCAATAGCCGCGGGCATCACCACTGTATGTGGATATTTCTGCGGGCATTGAGACAACACCGGAGGTTCCGCTGCAGTTTGTTTGTGCTTCTGCATAATACGTGGTGGTCGTGGTGGGGAATACGGAAAAACCTTCTCCGCTGTTGCTGGTTCCAATAAGGTTACCGCCCGAGGCCGCATCGTACCATCCAATGGTATTTCCTGCCGAGGTAGCATTTAGCACAGAAGAATCGGCGGCACAAATGGATGTTGGCGCTGCGGCAACTGCAGTGGGTGCAGCAGGTTCAGGGCATACATTAACTGTAACAGGTACCCTGCCGGAAACACATGGTGTTGTACCGCTGTAATAAATGGTACCGTTCCAGACACGCGGGGTATTAGGGCTGGTAAAGGGATATCCGCCGCCCCAACCTTCCAGTATTTGCATATCTGCATTGGAAGTGTACACATTGCCAACAGCAGTACCATCAGTATAATACATCGTTCCTGCAGTGTTTGTAATGTAAAAAGCATAGGTTTGTCCGGCTGTCAGAGGGAGACTCAGGTTCAGATTCAATAAAGTGGGAACTCCGGAGCCATTACCGACAATGTTGTTAGCGGATCCTACCAATGTCCATGCTGATGGGTTGGCATCATAGCCTACCCAGGTTCCTGTTTTATAATACACTTCATAATTGTATGTTGCTGCATCGGAATGTACGGCGAAGTCGTTGATGATGATGTTATTAAGTATGTTGACATCAAACATGTTGCCGTTAAATTGATTACCACCGGCAAATAAAGTGGTTATTGGTCCTGAACCGCCACCACCGGCTTGAGCCTCGGCATAATAAGTAGTAGTGCTGGTAACTGCTACCGGGAAGTTTGCTCCGCTGGCGCTAGTTCCAAGTAGTGTCCCTCCCGTGGCGGCATCCCACCAATTGATGGTGTTCCCGGCGGAGGTAGCACTTAACTGTGCAGTGCCTGAGCCGCAGAAAAATGAAGGTGTGGACATGACTGCTGAAGGAGCAATAGGTGCAGAACAGGCAAGCCTATAGGCCAGGTCTCCGGCATTATTAAATCCACTGCATCCAAGATGGCTTATTTCCACTATATAATATCCTGTAGCGGGGACTGTCCAGGTTGCTGACGCCGAATATCCCGAACACCAGGGGCCGTTGTCATCGTTAGAAAACTGCAGGTCGTAGGTAGTGTTATAAATCCGCAGGTAGGAGTCTTCGGTATTGCTGCACAGGCTGAAATCAATTATGGAACCGGCAGTGGCGTTAAACTTGTAAACATGGAGGTTGCCACTGGTATATGCCTGATTTTGCCACGATGCTGTGGGTGTAATAGTTTGCAATGAGGTACTGCCGTAAGGATCATAACTCATCCAGTATGTCATATAGCCGTCGGCCAGCAGCGTGCTACAGGTGTAGTGGCTGCAGGTAATAATATACATTCCTGAAGTGGTGCATGTCCAGCTAAGGGAAGACTGCACACCGGAAACAAATGGCCCGCCATCGTCATTAGTGGCAATTTCGGTGCAATTTACGTCGTACAGATGCAGGTATGTGTCATCGGTAGTGCCGCTGGTTGCGAAATTATAAGTATTTCCGGCGACGGCATTAAAACTCCAGTATGGGATAGTGCCGGTTGTAAAAGGTGCATCGCCAGGTGAGCAGGATGAGAAGTTTAAATTGCCTACAGGGGTATCGCCACAGCCAACAGTGCATGCAAGCTGCACACGGTATGCCAGATCGCCGGCATTGGTAAAGCCTGAACAGCCCAGATGTCTGATCTGAACAATATAATAGTCGGTTGCGGGTGCGGTAAAGCTTATAGAAGCAGCAACTCCTGTACACCAGGGCCCGCTGTCATCATTATCGGCCAAAAGGTCATATGTGGAATTATATATTTGAATATATGAATCTTCCGTATTGCTGCACAGGCTGAAATCATAGATTAATCCAGCTGTACCATAGAATCTGTAGACATCCATGCTGCCAGCAGCATAGGGTTGATTTTGCCAGGCGATACTGGGAGTAATAGTCTGAAGTGATGTATTTTCGTAGGGCGCTCCGGAACTCCAGTAGGTGAGATATCCGGCTGTTGTAATCGTGTTGCATGTCCAGTGGCTTGCAGTAATATAATAGGTGCCGCTAGTAGTGCAGGTATAGCTCAGAGAGGCTGGGGATCCAGAATAGAAAGGCCCGCTATCGTCGTTGGTGGCTACTTCCGTCATTACATCATTATACAGATGCAGGTATGTGTCTTCTGCGCTGGCGCCCAGAGAGAAATTATACGTTGTTCCTGCAGTAGCATTAAATGACCAATAAGGAATTGTGCTGGCAGCGAAGTTGGCATCCTGCGGATAACATGACGAAGGTGTGATGTTTCCCAGATAGGTGTTTCCGCATCCCGGAGTCAATATGCATGTGGTACTTGCATATAAATTATAGTATGTGCCAGACATATAACTGCTAGTTGTATAACTGGCACATTCAATCCAATAGGTGGTTCCGGCTGTAAGGGTGACTGTAATGGTCGGGTCCATGTCTCCGTAACTGTCATCATCCGAAGCTACCAGGGTGCCACAGCAGGATCCTGAATAAATCCTCATGTAGGTGTCTCCGTCGCTGTCTCTCATGTCAAAAGTGTAACTGCCTGTACAGGTGCAATCGTAGCTGAAAAAAACATCATTGCCGTAACCGGCGCAGTCGTCGGCACAGCCCAGTGTGCCGGAAGTGTTGAACCCTGCCGCAATTTGTGAATACGAGATAGGTGTTGGCGTGGAACAGGTTTCGTTTGCTGGCGGCGTGCAGTTGCGTACCAGGTTGAAATTGTAGGGTGAGTTTTGCATACCGCTGCTTGACCAGCTGCCGCATTCAAACCAATAAGTTGTACCGGCTGTCAAGGTCAATGTGATGCTTGGGTCCATATCGCCATAGCTGTCGTCGTCAGAAGCTACAAGGGTTCCGCAACAGGAGCCGGAAAAAATTCTCATATAGGTGTCTCCGGCACTTAATCCCATATCGGCTGTGTAAGAACCGGTATATTGTGGCGTGAAGGTATAAAAGACATCAAAATTGGCGGTACCGCTGCAATCGTCAGTGCATCCCAAAACTCCGGATGTATGGTAGGGGTCATTATAATAATAAATGGCTGTTGCTCCCGCGCATGTTTCATTGGCAGGCGGAGCGCATGTGATGCAAGTAGAGCCATAGCACCAGTTATCTACATTTGCCAGATTGTAAGCACCCACGCCGCATAAGCCTGAGTTGGTGGTTGTGGATGTGGCTGTGTAAGTATAATCCCAGGTTCCATTCAGGTCGGTATCTATCTTCATCGAAATGGCAGTGCCGTTATATTCCAGTGCAATATTCACATCGGTGCCGAAATTTAATCCTGAAGCATTGGCGATAATACTTCCATTTTCGTAAATGAAATAGGAGTCCCAATAACCTGCCGAACCATTATCTTGTATTTTGGCCATCAGGTAGTTACTGGCATCAGAATATCTTCCAACCGCGCCTATATACTTAGTTCCGGCGGCTCCGGTATATGTGGCTCGCAGGCTAACACAACCGTTTGTTTGCGTGCTGCCGTCGCGGGTAATATAATTCCACTCAGCGGTGGCAGGCGATTGTAGGGTATTGTTGTAAATTTGCCAATCTCCGACTTGTTCGGTCCAACCCGTAACAGTGGTGGAATTGGCAGCCGTGAAATAATCACAGGCTTGTCCCCACACCGAACTATTTGCTGTCAGCGCCAGAAACGCCAGCAGGACAAATATTTTTTTAATAAAAATAGTGAATCTTTTCATATGCTTATTTTTTAAATTAAATATTTATTCATGTGTTAATGGTATGATTGAATTATTTGCGTGTAGCATCATAAACAGGAACGGATGTGGCCGGAGTTTGGACACCTTGACCTGCTGAAGAATTTTTCACGGAGTTCGCCGGTTTGTTGTTTACGGCATTGTATTCCTGAGGATAATTTTTTATCCATTCGGCTTTTTTTGCTTGATAATCAGGATCGTTCAGGTAGGGGGCGTGTTCGGCCACCTTGGTGGCAGGTTTCTCAAGCGTTGTGTTGGTGGCAGGCCGAATATTTTTATTAGTGTTCGAGGAATGTTGCAACACAGCGTTCATTTCTTCGGGATAGTTTTTCATCCAGATAGCTTTTTTGGCTTCGTAATCGGGATCATCGAGATAAGGGGCGTGTTCAGCTATTTTGGTGTGCGGTTTTGCCACCTGCAGGTCAGGAATAGCAACCTGTGTTTTTACCTGGTTGGATACGCCGTTATCAGTGCTGGCACCGCCTATTGATTCATATTCTTCGGGATAGTTTTTTATCCATTCGGCTTTTTTTGCAGCATAATCAGGATCGCCCAGTTCGGGTGCATGTTCTGCAACTTTGGTATTTACAGGGGTAACATTGCTGTTTGTGTTAATAACCTTGGTTTGAGTGTTCCCCGATTGCAGCAGGGCATTGTATTCTTCGGGATAATTGGTCATCCAGGCTTCCTTCTTGGCTTCATAATCGGGATCGTTGAATTCGGGTGCATGGGGTGCAATTTTGTATCCGGGTGCGTATTCATTGGGTTTGGTAGCACTGGAGGAGGCATCGGTTTTTTTAGCATTGGTGATTGTGCCAGAAGCCGGTTTTGTTACCTGATCGCTGTTGGGAGCAGCAGATTTTCCATTGTTAGCCGGGTTCAAAAGCGCATTGTATTCTTCAGGATAATTTTTTATCCATTCGGCTTTTTTGGCAGCAAAATCAGGGTCGTTGACATCGGGAGCATGTGCTCCGAGTTTGTCTTTGCTGACACCCATGTTTTGAAGAGAGGCTGCCGGAACAGGAGGAGGGGTTGCTTTTTGTGACTGAATGGCTCCGCTGTTGGCCTTAGCTTTTTCGGAATCCGGTATGTTTGTTGAATTCTGAGCATTTACCACTGAGATTGCAAAAATCAAAATTGCAATCAACGAGGCAACACGCATACCAACAAATTTTTTTACCGCTTTTTTTAAATTTGGATAAGGTTTTTTCATAATGTTAATGGTATTAGTAGTTGATAATTAATTTATTAATGATATTAGAAATTACAAATTAATAAACAGATAATTTGCTGCAATATTAATAAAAAAAACAGAAGAATTTACATCAATTTCATTCATTAACAAATGCAGGAATAAGACATGATCCCAAATAATAATTATGAAAAATTAAAGTAATACGACGAATAATATTCAAAAAAACTACTTACTAATTAATGTATAGTTTTTTATAATAATTATTGAGTCATTTTCAATGTGAGGCGGTATGAATGAGTGGACCCCGTGATTTCAAGTGTAAAAAGATATAATCCGGAAGGCAACTGGCTGCAGAAAAAGGGCATGGTATGTTTGCCGTCTGCTAAGGATTTATTCAAAAGTTCATCGATTTTTTCGCCCCGGGCGTTGTAAAGCGAAAGTTTTACACTGGCATTTTCGGGTGTTTCAAAGGTTAATACGGTGTGTCCGGTCATCGGGTTGGGAAAACCAGAAAACTCCAGATTCTTTTCCTCATAATTTCCCTGAAAAAATATTTCAGGCATACTGAGCCCGGTGTTTTCGTTTTCCCTGCCATATTGGTCTGCCATTATTCCTGTACCATCGAGGTAAAACTCCGTATCTCCCTGCGGCATCTCCTGCAATGGTTTAAAACCCAGCACCAGGATTTCATCACCGGCTGCTACATCATAAAACCCGGTGGTGGCATACACCACTCTGATTATGCCATCGGCATCCGTCACAAGCAGGTCGTTGTCTTCAGCCACAATCTCTTCGAAAGAAGGGTTTATTTTGGTGAATGTTTTTTTGTTCCCTTTAGGCATTGACGCACTGACCAGTTTGAAATAGGTTGCAGGATAATTTAATTCCAGCCCCATGGCAGAAAAATCGTTAATTTTTGAAAGTATCTTTAAAGGAATCTCAAAGTAGGCACCCTTATTTACGGTCAAAATTTCTGTTGACTGATAAATTATATTTGCCGTAGCCGACGATTTTGCCATATTCCAGTTGTTCGCCGAATCTTTATATTTTGAGCTGGAGGCATCGTAGTCGCCGTAGCCGATGGTTGTAAGGTTCACAATCAGGTCGTGACCGGCAATTGTTACCAGGGTGTCGGCAGCGGGCCAGTTGCCTTTTGAAAAGTTGGCTGTTGCAGAATAGGGTTGTCCTACTTTAGCCTTTAACCGGGCAATATCCAGGGCATTAAACAAGGTGTTGTTATCCACATCCGCGGCTTTTTTGTGTCTTCTCGAAAAGTTTCTTGACGGATCCTGCAAGGTGTCGTGACCTACCAGATATTTTAAAAAAGCCACGTCAATAGCATTGATGTCGTTGCCCATCTGCATGGTATCAGCCGTATATTTGTCATACGACAGCAGGTAAGTGCCATCGGGCACATTGTTAAATCCATAAGTTCCCCATGTATTGCTGGTGTCCCGCGCCAATTCCAGTCCTCCGGGATAACTTTTCAGTTTGACTATTACCTGGCTGATATTATATTTCAGGGAACTGTAGGTGGGCACACTGGGCACCGGATTACCGGCGTATGCTCTGGCGCCGTATTTGGTTTTTCCGCTCAATTTGTATCCGCCGCCCAAGACACTGATTTTTCCATAGTGGGTGTTGAAACTTATTTCACCCTGGGAGGTGTCGGTAATTTCGATTGGCGTGGGTGCATTGCTGAAATCTAAATAAGGCGAACTGCCCAGAGAGGCAGTAACCAGAAATTTTATAGCAAACAGTACCGACGAATCGTTCAGGTTTTGTCCGCTGGCAGTGGCATCGGTCCACATAAACATCAATTTGCCCTGGTTTGCCAGCATCGTACCAAAATTCGTACTGTCCATGCCCGGCAGTCCATATTGTTCTGTCGAGATGAAGACAGCATGTGATGGGTCGAAAGTGACGGTTCCCTGCAGCGAAATTATCTTGTTGAATTGCCATACCCTCACAGGAACAGACACCAGAAATCCTGTACTTCCATTTACCGAATCGATTTTTAATTCAAAAACCTGTGAAGCACCGGTGATGGCGATGTCACCACCAATAGTTCCTGCTGGTAAGATATTTAGCGAAGAATCGGATACTTCCACAGGAGTGGGTGTGTCAACAAAGGTGATAACCGAGTGTTGCCCGGCACTGCCTGTAAGCAGAAAATGCAATGAAAACAATGCCTCACCATCGGCAAGGTCTTGTCCTGAAAATTCAGCATCTGTCCAGCTAAAGGTAATCTTTCCCTGTGGAAGCTGCGAAAGCCCAAAAGATGAGGCATTTAAGCCGGGCAGGCCACAAAAGCCTACCCCCTCAAAGGAAACCACAGAGTTGTCAAAAACTATTGTCCCTTGTACCGAGTTTATATTGGAAAAGTCATAAACCCTGCACGAAACAATTAGCTGTGAGCCATGTACGCCGCTGACCGAATCAAATTTCAGTGTTACTTCATGAGTCTGCACCAGGTTTTGGATAGTCACACTTCCTGCAATAAGGTTCAGGGTTTCCGGATTGAAAGAGTTGTTGATGACCTCCATTACGGTGGGCAGGTTCACAAACGTCAACGTGCTGGACTGGCCTGAAGTTCCGATACTATTGAACCGGATGGTGAACAACACGGCACTGTCGGGAAGCGATTCACCTCCAAGGTCAGGATCGGTCCACATGAACATCAGCTTACCATTTGCTGCCTGGCTGGTTCCAAAATTACCGGCACTGAGCGAAGCAAAGCCGAAATCCTGCACAGAGACGAAGCTAAGGATGGATGGATCAAACTGAATTGTTCCCTGGGCCGAGACAATATTTATAAAATCCACCGCCCTTACAGGCACTATTACCTGGGAGCCTTCCGCCGCCGTGTGATGACCGGTTAACAGCGTTACATTTGCCCGTAAGCTAAACGAGACCAGTAACAGGATTAAACTATTAGCTATTATTTTTTTCATAACATTACAGATAATGATATTAGTTTAATTTTTATTTAAATAATACCATTTTTCTGACTGCGCTATAATTTCCTGCCTCTATACGGTAAAAATAAGTTCCCACGCTTAAACGGTTTCCGCTGAAATCAGAGCCGTCCCAAAGAATACTATGGGTTCCGTTGTTATATGTCCCTGTAAATGCAGCCACTTCTTTACCAAAAATATCGTAAATGGTAATCTTTACATCTTCTTTAGCAGGGATAATAAAAGTGATTTTTGTGGACGTAGCGAAAGGATTGGGTTCGTTTTGCAATAATTGGTATGTTGCACTGGCAATTGTGTTCATTCCTGTCGCCCCGGCAATTTTAACGAGTCCGGTTTCCGCATTGATGCTTACCAGTTCCAGGTCTTTGTTTACAGCTTCCATGACCGTCAAGTCCGAGTTAATGGACACAAAGGAAGACTGGCCAGATGTACCTATAGCCCTGAATTTAATCACGAAAACAGCCTGTCCGTTGCTGATATTTAATCCGTTCAGATCGTCCGTCGCCCATAATACAGTCAGTTTTCCGTTGGCAGTTTGCAGTGTTCCATAGTCCATATTTAATGAAGCATTGCTTACTTCCATAAACTCAAGTACCGTCGCATCCCAACTGATGGAGAACTGGAAGCCGCTGATATTATTGAAATCCCATACAGTAACAGGCACTTCAACAACTTCGCTGTATACAGCCTGCTTGCTTTCAGTGCCAAAAGTGAGGGTTTCCGGACTTTGCACTTTTGCAATATAAGGATCCCAGCTGTTGTTGACATCGCCCAACTTCATGCCGATAAAATTCTGGTCGGAAGCTGCCGTGGCGGTGCTGTAGGATCGTGAGTTTTCATATGGGAAAGGATGTATGGGGTCGGTAAAAATGAAGGATGAATTGGCAAATGCCCAGAGTTTATTTCCCGGGAAACTTGTTATGTTCTGTAAAATCAATGCTTTGGTCAGCGAAATATCAATGGAATTTACGGTTCCTGAGCCATTCACGTCGGCAGCAATAATTTTGTATGGTGAAGAAAGCAGTTGCGTGGAGCCAATATGCCGTTGCATCAGAACGATATCAAACGAAGAAATACCGTTGTAGCCTATCAGGTCGTTATTTTTGGATGGGGTAACTACCTGGCTTGCGCCCTGCAGCACATCAAACTGGTACTGTCCGTTGGCAGCAGTGTACATTGAGTCAAGACTGGCGCCCGTGAGTTTCATTTTAACTCCATTGACAAAACTACCGGCGTCACTGATAACCACACCGGATATGCTGACAGGCAATGATGTTGCCGATACAAGCACTACGGTACTGTCAGCGGGGCCGGCACATCCGTTAACCGTTGCCGAAACATAATAGGTCCCGCTCATCGTTACCGCAGCATTGGGAATGACCGGATTTTGGCCTGTGAAAGTGAACCCGTTCGGGCCGGTCCAGAAATAATCAGCATTGGCAATGGTGCTGGCATAAAGTTCAAGGGCAGCACCCGAGGATACCGGTGAGTTGCTTGATGCTACCGGTGCAGGCGGTGCGGGAAGCACCGTCATGGTAATAATATTTGACGATACCGGATTTATTGTATTGCACGCATTGCTTGAGGTAACCGTACATGAAACCTGGTTGTTGTTTACCAGGGTCGCCGAAGCATAGGTGCTGGAATTTGTGCCGGTACTCATGCCGTTTAATTTCCACTGGTAGAGGGGAGCAGACCCGGCATCGGATACTGTTGCGGTGAAAGTGGCAGTTGTTCCTGAACAAATAGTGCCTGAGGCTGTGGAAACAACCACGGAAGGTGTGGTATTTGGAATCACTGTCATAATGATGGAATTGGAAGACACAAGTTGCGGGCTTGCACAACTAGCATTTGATAACATTTCCACGCTGATTAAGTCCAGATTCGACAGTGAAGCATCAGCGTATGTAGGTGCGTTTGTTCCGACATTGTTGCCATTTTTCTTCCAATAGAAGACCGGTGAGGCTCCTCCGTTAACCGGCGTTGCTGTAAAGGTAACATTGGTTCCTGCGCAGACTGAATTGTTTGGAGCCGATATGGAAACGGAGGGTGTAACATTCTGAAATACCGTCATCGTTACTGCGTTTGACGTGGCAGGGTTATCGGCCACGCACTGTTCCGATGACGTCATGATACACGTAATGACGTCGCCGGAAACCAGGCCTGAATCCGTGTACGTATAAGTATTTGTCCCGACATCCTGACCGTTCTTTTTCCAGCTGTAAACAGGGGTGGAGCCGCCATTTGCCGGCGAGGCAACAAAAAGTACGGGAGTGCCGCTGCATATGGCTGTTCCGGTTGACGGACTGATGGAAACCCCCGCTGTGAGCCCTGTACCCGGCAATACCGTTATCAAAACAGTATCCTGCAGGAAACATCCTGCTGAATTAGAGGTTACCGTATATTGCGTGGTGCTTGATGGCGTGGCAATCGGATTGGGAATGGTGGTGTTGCTTAATCCTGATGAAGGTGACCAGGAATAATTGGATCCACCGGTGGTATTGAGCTGTACGGAACTTCCCGAACATAATGTTACATCATCATTGGTGTATAATCTTCCCGGTTTGATTACAAACAAGGCATTACTGTAATCGAAGACCAATGGGTTTACTCCCGACTGGACACGGATGAGTGCGCCGGCTACATTTACATTGGGAGCTATCCAGGAATAATATCCGGATGTTGTTGTATAGTTTGAGACTATGGGAATCCAATTAACCCCGTAATCAACCGAGTAGGAAATGTTGTAATTGCCAATCGGGGCGCCTGTTTCTGTCCATGTGATGTTGTAGGCCTGGCAAGCGTTCAGGGTGTCGCCACCGTCGGGCGAAGTTACTGTGATAGGATTGGCCGTAGCAGAAATGGTGAAAGCCAGATCGGAGATATCTTCTTTACAGGAATTTACATTATCCCTTATTCTGAGGTAGCAGTTAGCCGATGGGGTGTTAGGCACAGTCCAGTTGTAAGTGTTGTTTGATGTATTATATCCCAGGACAATATTGGTAAACGGTCCGGCAGGGCCTGCTGTTGAATAGGCCAGGTCGTAAATATTGGATATTCCGTCGCTGAGCCATTCTATGGGGTATGTAGATCCTATTACCAACACTCCGCCATAATTCGGCTGTACAATGGTAACGGCACGTTTGATGGTAAATGTGGCGTCACTGATATCGGCCCTTGAGGGGTAAGAGTAAGGTGTTACCCTTATCAGTGCCTGGGTTGTCGGACTGTTGGGAATGGTCCAGCTGTATGAGTTTATAGTGTTTGTGTATGTCTGATTTGTCTGTAAAGCTATCCAGTTGGCGCCATTATCAATAGAATACTCGATATTGAAACTGGTATGGGTGGGAGCTTTTTCAAACGCAATAGTCGTCTGGGTGCACGATCCAAGGATATCGCCGCCATTGGGAGTAATAATTCTCACCCAGGGTCTGAGAGTAAGCAACGCATCACTGACATCATAAACTGAATTATTGGTATAATTGCTCACTTTGATCAATGCATTGGCAGAATTCAAACTTGGCAGTGTCCAGGAATAAGATCCGTTGTTGGTTTGATTTGTGGCAATATTAACCCAGGTGTCGCCCGCATCTAATGAATACTGAATATTCACCGTATTGCTGAAAAAAGTAGAGGGCAGCCAGGTAATATTCCTGATTTCGCCGGCATACCAGGTTTCTCCTCCGTTGGGCGAAGTAACTACCGGTGTGGGCACCAGAATGGTAAACGGAGCATCGCTGATATCATACAACGACGGTTCTCCAACAACACTGATCCTGATTTTGGCCTGTGCTGCCGGAACAAAAGGCAGTGTCCAGCTATAACTGCCGGTATTGGGGGTGGAGGCAATAACGGTATTATAGGTAACCCCGTTGTCCAGAGAGTATTCAATAAAGACACTACCTCCGGAAATAATGGTATTTGAAGTCCAGGTGATATTATGGGTGCTGTTCACATTCCAAACCTCACCGCCGTTAGGTGATGTCAGTACGGGCATGGCAGCAATGATGGTATTGGAAAAATCGCTGGCATCATTGCGACAGGTGTTCTGGTTGTCGCGTACACGCAAAAATACATTGGTTCCCGGGTTATTGTTGACATTCCATGAATAACTCGTTCCGGTAACGTTGGTTGCCACGGTACTGTAACTGGTACCACCGTTGGTGCTGTATTGTATGTCATAAAAGCCGCTGGTGCCGTTGCCCGTCCAGGTGACGTTGTAATTTGTCAGGGCATTCAGTGTAACACCTCCGTTAGGATTCGTTACGGTGATGGTGCCGCTGGGATTAACCGCCGGAGAAACCATGTCGGAAGAATCTATCCAGAAAGTGGCTCCGCTCATGGCGTAAGTATTCCATTTCGCGATGATCTTGATTTTGATATTCGAACCCGGAACATCAGGCACAGTCCATGCATAGCTGTAATTATACTGTGATTGTGTATTAGGTACCGTGGTGATTAAATTGTAGTCACCGTTATCCACCTTATAATATAATTCGTAGGTGTTCCTGTAGTTGGAGGGGCTGTCCTGGCTGTAGTGATTATTAAAATTGGAAGTGCGGCTCCATTGGATGTTCACGTTTGAGCAACCAGTGAGTGAAGAACCGGTGTTGGGGTAATCAACAGTTACCGGAGCAATAATGGTAAATACGGCGTCGGACACATCCTGAATGGTGCCAATGGTGGTGTTGGTGATTCTCACCAGGCATGTTGTGGTTGTTACTATCTGCGGTGTCGACCAACTGTAGCTTCCCGAATTGGAAGCGGATGAAGTTATCGTAGTCCACGAACCACCGTTATTCAACGAATACTCCAGTTTTACATTCGAGATAAAAGCAGTAGCATCCCAGGTGATGTTATATGTCTGTAATGACCGCAGTTGTTCTCCTCCGTTGGGGTAGGTAAGAAAATTCTGCGGAGTCTGAATGGTGAATACGGCATTGCTAACATCGTTGTTGCTCAGGTAGCCGACATTGCTGATACGGACAAGAGCCTGTGTTGTAGGAATATTGGGTATGGTCCATGCGTAGGAGCCGGAGTTGGTGGTGCCGGAAGTAATGATATTCCAGTTGGTGCCGTTGTCGGAAGAATATTCCAGGTACACGCTGCCCCCGCTGATGATGGTGCTGGTGTTCCAGGTGATGTTTTGCGTGCTGTTCACATTCCACACCTCGCCGCCGTTTGGACTTGTCAAAGCGGGTGTTGCCACCACGATAGTATTGACGGCATCGCTGGCATCTTTGCGGCAGGTATTCTGGTTGTCGCGAACCCTGATGAGCACATTGTCGCCGGGGTTGTTGATGACGTTCCACGAATAAGCGTTTCCGGTGATATTCGTAACGATATTGCTATAAGAGGTACCACCGTTGGCGCTGTATTGTACATCGTAAAAACCGCTGGTGCCGTTGGCGGTCCAGGTGATGTTGTAATTTGTCAGTGCATTCATGGAAACACCACCATTTGGTGTCAGTACGGTGATGGTGCCGCTTGGATTCACTGCCGGAGAAACCACATCGGAAGAATCTATCCAGAAAGTGTTACCGCTCATATTGTACGTGTTCCATTTCGCGATAATCTTGATTCTGATATTTGAACCAGCCACATCAGGCACGGTCCATGCATAGCTGTAATTATATTGTGACTGGGTATTTGAGACTGTAGTTATCAGATTGTAATCGCCGTTATCCACCTTGTAATACAATTCGTAAGTGTTTCTGTAGTTGGATGGGCTGTCCTGGTTGTAGTAATTATTAAAGTTGGAAGTACGGCTCCACTGGATGTTCACGTTTGAGCAACCAGTGAGTGAAGAACCGGTGTTGGGGTAATCAACAGTTACCGGAGCAATGATGGTAAATACGGCGTCGGACACATCCTGTATGGTGCCAATGGTAGTGTTGGTGATTCTCACCAGGCATGTTGTGGTTGTTACTATCTGTGGTGTCGACCAACTGTAGCTTCCCGAATTGGAAGCGGATGAAGTTATCGTAGTCCACGAACCACCGTTATTCAACGAATACTCCAGTTTTACATTTGCGATAAAAGCAGTAGCATCCCAGGTGATGTTATATGTCTGTAATGACCGTAGTTGTTCTCCTCCGTTGGGGTAGGTGAGGAAATTCTGAGGAGTTTGTATGGTGAACACAGCATTGCTAACATCGTTGTTGCTCAGGTAGCCGACATTGCTGATACGGACAAGAGCCTGTGTTGTAGGAATATTGGGTATGGTCCATGCATAAGAACCTGTATTGGTTGTGCCGGAAGTGATGATATTCCAGTTGGTGCCGTTGTCAGAAGAATATTCCAGGTATACACTTCCGCCGCTGATGATGGTGCTGGTGTTCCAGGTGATGTTCTGTGTGCTGTTCACATTCCACACTTCGCCGCCGTTTGGACTTGTCAAAGCGGGCGTTGCCACTACAATGGTATTGACGGCATCGCTGGCATCTTTGCGGCAGGTATTCTGGTTGTCGCGCACCCTGATGAGCACATTGTCGCCTGGGTTGTTGACCACATTCCATGCATAAGCAGTTCCGGTAATATTTGAAACTATAGTGCTGTAGCTCGTACCGCCGTTGGCGCTGTATTGAACATCGTAAAAACCGCTGGTGCCGTTGGCTGTCCATGTGATGTTGTAGTTTGTCAGTGCATTCATGGAAACGCCGCCGTTAGGGGTCAGTACGGTGATGGTGCCGCTTGGATTCACTGCCGGAGAAACCACATCCGAAGAATCGATCCAGAAAGTGTTACCGCTCATATTATAAGTGTTCCATTTCGCGATGATCTTGATTCTGATATTCGAACCGGCCACATCAGGCACGGTCCATGCATAGCTGTAATTATATAATGATTGTGTATTCGGGATTGTGGTTATCAGGTTGTAATCGCCGTTATCCACCTTGTAATACAATTCGTAGGTGTTTCTGTAGTTGGAGGGGCTGTCCTGGTTGTAGTAATTATTAAAGTTGGAAGTACGGCTCCACTGTATGTTAACCTGGGAGCATCCTGTCAGGGAAGAGCCTGTGTTTGGGTAATCAACCGTTACCGGAGCAAGTATTGTAAACACAGCATTTGATGTGTCTATGATATTTGATGGCCAGGTGGTATTTGTAATTCTGATAAGGGCTTGAGCGGAGGTTGTCATGGCGGGAATTGTCCATGGATAACTTCCCGAATTGGCAGTGGAATTTGTTATGCTCGACCAGGAGGAACCATTGTTCAACGAGTACTCTATTTTGACATTGGAGACAAATACCGAATTATCCCAGGTGATGTTATGGGTGTTTTGCGAGCGCCAGGTTTCACCGCCATTGGGGCTTGTTATGAAATTTCCCGGCCAGATAATTGAAAATGAGGAGTTACTCACATCGTTCACCAGTAAACCGTTGGCATTGCTGATTCTGACAAAACACTGCCCTGCCGGAGTATTAGGTATGGTCCAGGCATAAGTTCCGGTGTTGGGTGCCGAGGCGGTGATGAGGTTGTAATTGACCCCGTTATCTACCGACCATTCCAGTTTGACATTGCTTCCTGTAGCAATACTGTTGGTATTCCAGGTGATGTTGCGGCTGGAATTAATAGTCCATACCTCTCCGCCGTTAGGAGCATTAAGTACCGGTGTTGCCGGAGAAATTTCAAAGACCGCATTTGAAACATCAAGCTGACAGGAAGTTGTTGCATCCTGAACTTTTACCAGGGAGGTAGGGGATGGGTTGTTCGGAACAGACCAGATGTAATTGTTTGAATTAATATTTGTCGCGATGCTAAGCCAGTTGGTTCCGTTATCTATGGAATAATAAATATTAAAAAAACCAGAGGTGCCTGCCGGAGTCCAGTTGATGGTGTGGGTTGAGAGTCCCTGCCAGACTTCGCCGCCGTCAGGACTTGTGATGTTTATCGGCAACTGCACGGTAAAATATCCGTTGCTGCTGTCGCGTTTTGATAAAGCCTGATGGTCCATCACACGGACAAGGACAGTGGATGAATTGATCATGGGAACCGACCAGGCATATTGGTTGTTGGTGATATTGATGTTGGTGGCTACCGAGGTCCATGTGGTTCCCCCGTTAAGCGAATAATGGATGTCATACCAGTTGGAAACGCCCGAAGAATTCCATTTAATGGTATAGGTTTGACAGCCATAAAGCAATTCGCCGCCATTGGGCTGAGTTACGGTGATTGATTGTGCCGCCAGGCCATAACTCAGGAGGAGAGCAAAAATAGTGGTAAGGATAGTTCTCATAATTATTACTAATTAAATTTTTCGATGGGAAGATGCAAATGTACCAATAAACGGGGAAAAATGCTTATCGAAATTTCTGATATTTAGGAAATAACAATATGACGGTTTTGCGAAGATATTAAGTGTATTTTTTTTGATGTCCGGCAGTAATGACCATTTTTACAGGTTAGGCGTAATATTGATGATGACATTTTACTGAAAGGTTGTGATTTGCTCTCTAATTCTTATCTTTGAAGTATTGATAACAGCTATTCATTTCGCTGGGAAATAAGGCGTTCTGTTGTGATTTGCTCTCTAATTCTTATCTTTGAAGTATTGATAACAGCGCAGTCGTCAATACATCGACGCCGCTTGTAGTTGTGATTTGCTCTCTAATTCTTATCTTTGAAGTATTGATAACAGCCATCGGTTATTGTCGCACTGGTCATATACCGTTGTGATTTGCTCTCTAATTCTTATCTTTGAAGTATTGATAACAGCATGGCATT
>Ga0208459_1001707_pt1 | contig 20126 bp, 16 predicted proteins | sample AD_UKC087_MetaG_FD_184433 | JGI IMG/M metagenome (GOLD analysis project Ga0208459, IMG submission 184433) | Active sludge microbial communities of municipal wastewater-treating anaerobic digesters from USA - AD_UKC087_MetaG (SPAdes) (version 2) | ecosystem: Engineered > Bioreactor > Anaerobic >... | reverse complement strand
CAAGGGCGACGGCTGCCCGTTCCGGGACGACTGCTACGCCGAGCGCGCGAAGGCCACAGCGCAGGGCGCGGACATCGTCGTCACGAACTACCACATGCTCTTCGCGCACCTCGCCGTGCGCCAGGCGACCGGGCAAGACCTCGTGCTGCCCGCGTTCGACCTGCTCGTGCTCGACGAGGCGCACGAGGCAGCGGAGATCGCCCGCGAGTTCTTCGGCTTCACGCTGTCGGAGCACACCTTCGGGCGGCTCGCCTCGGCGGCGGCTGACCTCGGGAACAAGCAGCTCGCCGGGGAGCTTCGCCAGGAGGCGCAGCGCCTGTTCGCGACGCTCGCCGACTTCGCCCGCTCACCCCGGTACAAGAAGCGGCTCAAGGCGCCGGCCTTCGCCAACGACGCGGCCCTCCAGCGCGCCCTTGGCAAGCTCGTGGCGCTCGCGGAGGGCCGCGCCGAAGACGAGCTCGCGGACAAGAAGGAGCGCGCCACCGCGCGCAACCTGGCCAAGAACGCGGCGACAGCCGCCGCGCGGCTGTCCGAGGGGCTCGCGCAGGCGAATCCCGCCTGCGTCTACTGGCTCGACATCGACAACAAGGGGCGCACCAAGCTCCGGTCGAAGCCCATCGACGTGAGCGAACTGCTGCGCGAGGAGCTGTTCGCGCGCTGCCCGTCGGTATCCCTGGTGTCGGCCACGCTTACCACCTCAGGCACCTTCGACTTCGTGCGCCGCGAGCTCGGCGTGCCCGAGGGCGCGCTCGAGGTCATCGCCGAGACGCCGTTCGACTTCGCGTCCCAGGCGCTCCTCGTCGTGCCCGAACGGCTGCCCGACCCACGCGACGCCGAGTTCATCGACGAGGCCGCGCGCATCTTCCAGCACGTGGTCGACGCCTGCGATGGCCGCACGCTGGGCCTCTTCACGTCGTACCGGAACCTGAACGCCGTCTACGAGCGGCTCGACGGGCGCGAGCACCGCGTGCTGCGCCAGGGCGAGCTCCCGCGCGCGGAGCTGACGCGCCTCTTCAAGGAGGACGTCGGCTCCATCCTCCTCGGGACCGAGAGCTTCTGGACCGGCATCGACGTCGCGGGCGAGGCGCTCACCGGGCTCGTCATCGACAAGCTGCCGTTCCCGCCGCCCGACGACCCGGTCATCGACGCCATCTGCGAGCGCGATCCGCGCGCGTTCGACAACTATCTCGTGCCGCTCGCCATCATCGCGCTGCGCCAGGGCGTCGGCCGCCTCATCCGCTGCAAGACGGACGTGGGCGTCGCCGTCATCCTCGACAAGCGCATCGCCGAGAAGGGCTACGGGAAGAAGTTCCTCAAGAGCCTGCCGCCGATGCTCACCACCCGGCGCGTCGAGAACATCACCCGCTTCCTCGAGGAGGCTGCCTATGCGCGCGCGAGTTGATGCGGCGCTGACGCTCGACGCCCGCGAGGTGCCGCCGAAGGTCGTCGAGCGCCTGTGCCGGATGCTGTCGTTCCCGAATCCCGCGTTCCTCGACCGCCTTCGCCTCGGGCTGAACCCCGGCGCCGAGCTCGAGACGGTGTGCTTCGCCGAGCAGCGCGCAGGCGAGCTGCGCCTCCCGCGCGGGGCCATCCACGTGCTCCGACGCGCGGCCGCGCAGGACGGGCTCATCGTCGCCTGCGAGGACGCTCGCGTGCTGCCCGAAGCGACGCTCGACGTGCCCGCGCTCGGCCTCCGCGACTACCAGTCGGCGGCGGTCGAGAAGCTCGCGAAGGTCACGCAGGGCACGGTCGTCATCCCGTGTGGCGGCGGCAAGACGCGCGTGGGCATGGGGGCGATCGCCAAGCTGCGCACGCCGACGCTCATCCTCGTCCACACGCTGGACCTCGCCGAGCAGTGGCTCGGGGAGCTGAAGGACAAGCTCGGCCTCGAGGCCGGGCTGATCGGAGACGGAGAGGAGCACCCGGCGCCCGTGACCGTCGCGGTCATCCAGGCGTTGGTGCGCTGGGAGCCATCGAAGCTCGACGCCTTCCTCGGCGGCGTCGGCCTGCTCATCCTCGACGAGGCCCATCACGTTGCCGCGAGCACGTTCCACTCGGTCGTCGATCGCTGCCCCGCGCGCTACCGCCTCGGGCTCACCGCGACGCCTGAACGCGAAGACGGGCTGACCGCGCTGCTCGACCTGTTCATGGGCGCGCCGCTCGTCACCGTCACGCACGACGAGCTGGTCGCGGCGGGCGTCCTCACGGTGCCCGACATTCACAGCGTGGAGACGGACTTCACGTACCTCTACACCGGCGCCGAGGACTACGCGCCGATGCTCGCCGCCGTCGCGAGCGATCCCGCGCGCAACGCGCTCATCGTCGAGCACGTCGCTCGCGAAGCCCATGCCGGCCATGTCTGCCTTGTGCTCTCCGGCCGAATCGACCACTGCCACACGCTCGCCGAGGCCATCGAGGCCGAGGGCGTCTCGGCGGCGGTCCTCACCGGGGAGGTCAAGCGCGCGGTCCGCAAGGAGCTGCTCGATCGCGCCCGCGCCGGGGAGCTGGCGGTCATCGTCGCCACCAGCCTCGCCGACGAAGGCCTCGACCTGCCGCGCCTCTCCCGCGTGTTCCTCGCGTACCCCGGCCGCGCGCGCGGTCGCACCGTGCAGCGCCTCGGGCGCCTGATGCGCCCGCATGCTGAGAAGGCCGACGCCGCCCTGTTCGACTTCGTCGACCGTAAAGTGCCGCTCCTGCGTCGCCACCACCTCGAGCGCCGGAAGCTCTACGCCGAGGTGCTGGGCGTGCCTGCGTCGAAGCTCGGCACGCGCAAGGGAGCCGCATGAGCGCGCTCGGCCCCGACGAGAGCACCATCCGAGCCACTTGGCGCTGGCTCGCCCACGGCGCACACGGCGTCTCCGAGGTGCGCGTCATCCGGCCCGCTGGCGGCATCATCGGCATCGGCTTCTTCGACGACGAGGAGGCCTTCGTTCGCGAGTGCGTGCGCACCAACGCCATCGGGAACGTCTACGTCGGCATCCAGCCGCGCCCGCGCCGCCTCTTCGACGCGGCGCCGAACATCGTACGCCCGCTCAAGACCGGCGCGGGCCGCAAGGACATCGAGGTCATCGCCGCGACGGTCATAGATCTCGACCCGGTACGCCCCAAGGACACCGCCAGCACCGACGCCGAGCTGGCGCTGGCGATGGCCGCCGCGAACAACGCGATCGCATGGTGCGAGTCCGAGGGGCTCGTGCGCCCGCGCCTGATGATGAGTGGCAACGGCGCGCAGCTCTGGTTCGCGTTGCCGCCTACCGCGCTCGAAGGTGAGCGCCGCGAGCGGCTCCAGGCGGGGCTCAAGGCCTTCGAGACGAAGGTCCGCGAGCGCGCGCAGACCGACGCGGTCCACGTCGACTCCATTCACGACGTCGCCCGCATCATCAAGGTCATCGGCACGGTCAGCCACAAGGGCGACGGCCAAGGCGACCGCCCGCACCGCGTGAGCGCCGCGCTCTCCGGCTTCGACCGCGTCGAGGACGAGAGGCTCCTCGCGCGTCTCGACGTCGAACCCGAGCCCACGCTGCCCGTGGCGGCCCCGCGCGTGTCGCTGCCGGTCGTTGGCAACGTGCCCGCGCCGGGCACCATCAAGGCGAAGCGCACGCCCGAGGGCGAGTACGACTGGGAGCACCCGGTCGAGATGTGCGGTCCGGTGCAGCGCCTCTGGGACCACGGCGCGGAAGACCGCAGCGTCGCCATCTTCGACATGGTGCGCTTCTTCGCGCACAAGGGCCTCGGTCTCGACGAGCTCACCGAGCTGATCCTCGAGTGGGATCGGCGTGGCGAGAGGATGGGCAAGCTGCGCGGCCGCGACGGCGTGCGGTACATCGCGAAGGCCCACGAGAAGGTGCTCGCCACCGCGCGCGCCGACGGCTCGATCGCCCCGCCGTGCCACTCGCTCCAGAAGATCGGCTTCTGCAAGGTAAACGTCGAGCCCTCCGCTCGCTGCGACCTCTACGACGTCGTCTTCGACATCGAGAAGGCGATCGAAGCCGTGCCGGCCGACACGCCCGCGCGCGAGCTGGAGTACCGGCTCAAGCCCATCCTCGACGCCATCGCGCACCGCGACCCGTCGGTGCAGTCGAAGTACCTCGGCGCCGTCGAGAAGCGCTTCGGGCTGAAGGCCAAGGACCTCCGCAAGGCGGTCGCCAAAGCAGCCACCACGCCCGCGCGCGAGGACGGCGAGGGCACCGATCCCGAGAGCAGCGACGAGGACATGGAGGGCGCGATCTTCGAGGACGCGTCCTGCTACTACTGCATGACCGCGCGCGGCGAGTCGAAGGTCATCTCGTCGTTCACCATCGAGCCGACGACGCGCGTGGAGACCGAGGAAGGAGAGCTCATCCTCGGCTACGCGAACACCGACCGGGGTGGGCGCGTCCCGAACCTGCGCTTCCCACTGTCGTCGTTCCACAGCAAGCGCGACCTCATTCGCCAGCTCCCTTCCGCCGACCTCCAGTGGACCGGCAGCGACAACAACGTCCAGGGACTCCTCCGCGTGCTCGCACGGCGCGACGTCCCGCGGCGGCCGGGCTCGAACATGCTCGGCGACTACAAGAAGGGCGAGCACCACGTCTGGCTCGGTCCCGCCGGCGCCATCGGGAAGGAAGGCTTCATGGAACCGGCACCCGTCCTGTACGTCCCGAGCGGTGGTTCGCTCGACAAGCGCATCTCGTACGTCGACTGCGACGAGGACACGTTCCTCGAGGTGGCCTCGACCGTCTTCAAGCATCTGCCGTTCGTGAACAAGCCCGAGGTCATCCTGCCCATCCTCGGCTGGTTCTTCGCGACGCCGGTGAAGCCGCGGTTCATGGAAAAGGTCGGAACGTTCCCGACGCTCTTCGTCTGGGGCACGCAGGGCTCGGGCAAGTCGAGCGTGTGCATCGACATCATGTGGCCGCTGTTCGGCGTTCGCGACGCGGAGCCCTACAGCGCGACCGAGACCGAGTTCGCGCTCCTGAAGCTGCTGTCGTCGACGCGCTCGGTGCCGGTCTTCATCGACGAGTACAAGCCCTACGACATGCAGCGGCAGAGGCTCAACACGCTGCACCGCTACCTGCGCCGCCTCTACCGGGGCGAGGTCGAGGAGCGCGGTCGCCCCGATCTCAAGGTCGTGAGCTACCAGCTCCAAGCGCCGGTCTGCGTCGCGGGCGAGACGCGACCTACGGAGTCTGCGCTGCTCGAGCGCATCATCACGTCGAACCCCGACAAGACGACGCTCGCCGAGAAGCCCGGAGCACGCCAGGCGTACCGCGAGCTGCGCTCGGTGGACCTTCTGCTGTTCGCGCCCCGGTACATCCAGTTCTGCCTCGGGCGCGACTTCGCCGCCGACCTCGAGGTGGCGCGCGCCGTGGCCAAGGCGCTGCTCGATGAGCGCAAGGTGCCGGTGCGTGTCGTCGAGAACCTCACCGCCATGCTGCTCGGCATCCACCTCTTCGAGGAGTTCGCCAAGCACTGCGGCTGCGAGCTGGCCGACGACCTCGGCGTGGAGGCGGCCGTCAACGCGGTGCTCGACGACGTGCTGGAGACCGATCACGGCGTGAAGAACGCCCTCGATCACTTCCTCGAGATGCTGGGCGTGATGGCCGTGCAGGGGGACCTCAAGCACAAGGTCCACTACGTCTTCGACGAGGGGCGCCTCGCGCTTCACCTCGAGAGCGCGTACGACGCGTTCCGCGCCCACTGCAAGCGCATCGACTACGACGGCGAGATGGTCGACCTGAAGCAGCTCCGGCGTCTGGTCGCCGAGAGCAAGAAGCAGGGCGGCTTCGTCATCGCCGAGAGCGAGCGCGTCACCTTCGACAGCGGGCGTCGGCGGGCGGTGGTGATCGACTTCGAGAAGACCAAGGTCGTCACCGCCGACGACTTCCCGACCCCCGAGCCAGGGAGCGGCGGCGGGTTCCGCGAGAACTTCAAGGGGCGCTACGGCCACGACGATTCGTAGCCGCCGGGGTCTTCGCGTCCTCGACCTCGCCAGGAGCGCCGAGGCGGCGGCAGTCGCGGAGCAGGGTGGCTGCGTTCTGCAGCCCCTCCTCCTGCTTCTTCGTCGGCTTGGTCTTGGTGCCGTCCTTCTTCGTGGTGGTCGTCGTGGCCACGAAGGTGAGGTCCGCGAGCGAGGCGTCGAGCGTGATGTTCTCGGGCGGCACGCCGAGCCGGATGAGGCCCGTTCCGCGTTGCACGCGCAGGAGCGCCTTCCGCTCCTCTTCGCCGAGCCCGTACAGGTCGTACTTGCCGAGATCGGCGCGCAGATCGTTCAGCGCCGGGTCCTTGTCGCTGCCGTCGCGCAGGCGCGACTTGTCGAGCCAGCCGTCGTCCTTGCCGTTCTTCCGCGCCGCCGCGAGGAGCAAGAAGCGCAAGAACTTCAGGTCGCTCTTGCGGAAGCCGCCGAAGTCCTGGCCGTTGATCTCGACGACGTGGCGCTCGCCCGGGCGCGTCGCGAGGCGCAGGTGGACGTAGTCGAGGTCGAGCATCGGCTCATCGAGGACGCGCGTGCGGTAGTCGGGCGTCAGCTCCTCGATGGCGCGCGGAAGCCCGATGCGCCCCGCGGCGTCGAGGTCGAGCTCGAAGGGGACGACCTTGTCGGCGGCGGTGAGCGACGTCGGCGGCCGCGTGGCGACCAGCACGACGAGGCCGTCGACGCCGAGGTCGGCGCGCAGGCCGCGGCAGGTCTGCTCGAACCCGAGCTTGGGCGCGCGCAGCCACACGACGCCGATGTTCATCCCGCGCCGGTGCGTCATTCCCACGCCGAGGAACGGCTTGGGCACGGGCTTCGGCAGCGGCTGCAGGCGGTGGGTCGCGGCGATCTTGGCGAAGACGTCTTTCGCGCGGCAGCGCAGGGCCTCGACCTCGGTGCGTGTCACCATCGTCCACCCCGGCCAGCATGGCGGCTCCTCCGGGCACGCGACCGCCACGAGCCCCTCGGCGGCGCCGAGGTCGTAGTTCACGTTCGGGAAGCAGCCGTGCATGCAGCCGGGCGGCTCGTAGTCGTCGGCCTTGCCGTACTCGAGCACGCGCTCGCGCACGACGAGCGGCTCCGGCTGCCAGCCGGTGCGGAGCACCTCGTCGTAGCTCACGCGCGAGTCGTCACTGCGCCGCAGCTTCGAGAGCAGCAGCTTCCACGGGAGAACGTCGTCCGCTGGCATCGATGCCCCACTCCTTCAGGTAGCGACGGATGACGCGATCGCGCTCCGTGTCGTTGAGGTTCGAGTTGTTCGGGTTGAACAGGCTGACGGTGCGGTACTTCGAGCGGCCCTTGCCCTCGAAGACGAACTGCAGCCGCACGCCGTGGATCGCGTCGCTCGCGAGGTCGACGCCGTGCTGCCCCAGGAGCCCGCGCACACCGAGCACGGTGAAGCCCGGCTTCATCTCGACGGTCACGCGCTTCACGTCGCGGCTCGCGGGCTTGGCCACGACGCGCACGATGGACACGTCCTCGATCTTGTCGAAGCCGCGCACGGGGAAGTCGAAGTCATCGTCACGCAGCGGATCGAACGAGAACTTCGGGCTCTTGTTCGTGTCCTCGAAGTAGCTCGGGTCGCCGACGAAGACCTGCGCGAAGAGGTCGCGCAGCTTCTCTCGCTCGGCCACGCGCGGCGCCTTCACGAGCAGCGTCGAGGTCTCGAACTGGAACACGGCCGCGAGCCGCACGACGGGGCGCTGCCAGTCCGGCTCGACGACCCCCCTGTCGTTGAAGCGATCGAACGGGGCGACCTCGTCCTCGTGGAAGATGAACAGCGCGAACTTCTCGTCGTTGGCGAAGTCCTCGACCTGGCAGCGCGCGCCGAACGCGGTCTCGCGGAAGTGGCTCGCCATCGCCGCCTTCATCGCGGTCTTGGCCTCGGCGGTCGGCTTGAGCGTCACCGGGTAGCGCCCGTGGAACTCGGTCAGGTGCTCCATCATGTCGAGGGCGTGCGCCTGGTGCGCCTCCAGGAAGCGCGCCTCATCAGCGACGAACAGGCGCACCGCGAGATCCTGCGCGGACCACCCGCGGCTGTCCTCGACGAGCTGCGCGTGCCCGTTGGTCCAGACCTGCTGCGCCAGCCGCTCGAGGTACGGGCGCGCGTGTGGCCCGCACAGGTCGTTCACCGGCAGGAGCTTCGTCTCGATGGCGACGCGCTCGGCCTCGGGGAGCGCCTTCCACCCGCGATAGACCTGCTCTCCCACCGGCCCCTCGCCGTCCAGCGCGAGCTCCACGGCGGCCCACTCGAGGAGCACCTCGAGGGCGTCGGGGGTGAGGTGTCGGAAGAAGGACTTCGGGTTCCATTCGCGGTTTGCCATGCGTTCTCCAGTCTGTTTACCGTTGCCAAAACAGGGGACATCGAGAGCGAACGAAACCGCTCCCCCCACACTTCAGAAGAGGCGTCCTTGGGCGCCGTCGACCACGAGCTTCAGCGCCTCCAGGCGGATCTGCATCGCCTGGTTCGACACGTTGGTGAAGCCGCCCTTCGCGATGACTTCGGCGGCGAAGTCGCGCAGCTCGGCGATGCGCTCGCCGGCCTTCTTTCGGGCGACGAAATTGTCGATGGCGAGCGGCTCGCCGGTCACCAGCTTCACCGCCGCGCGCACGTCGCTCGCCGGCATGAGCAGCAGCGCCGCGAACTTGTCCGCCTGGATCTCGGCGGAATCGCGCTGCCCGTCGCGGCAGACGATGGCGGCCGTCGCCTTGGCGCCGGGCTCGCGCGAGAACAGCGGGAACGTGACCTTGTCCATCTCGCGGAGCGGGCGGTGGAGCTGCCAGTGGCCGACCTCGTGGCCGAGGGTGAAGCAGTAGCGGCCCTCGTTCCCCTCGAGCGACGAGTCGATGACGACCAGCGCGTCGTCGAGCCACGTCGCACCAAGCACATCGGGCTTGCCGAGCTTCTTGCGCAGGTCCCCCATCTCGAGCGTGAGCCCGAGGACGCTCTCGGCGATCGCGTCGACGGGGATCGGCGGTCGCGGCGGCTCGCCCTTCGCCTTGGCGTACTGGCGCAGCAGCTCCTGAACCGCGCTCTCGATCTGCGCGTCGGAGCGGAAGGGGACCTTGAAGGTCATCAGCGCTTCCCCTTCTTCGGCTCGTTGGGCAGGAGCTTCATGAGGTCTTCCGCCGACAGCTTCCGCTCGCCGACGGTGCGCAGGAACTCCGGCATCCCCGAGTCGGCCTTGATGACGTTGAGCGACTCCTCGGACACGCGCCCGGCGAGCGTCATCAGCTCGTCGAAGCTGTCGGAGAGCTGGGCGGCCATCTTGCGGATGACGTCCTCCGCGGGCGGCGCCTTCTCCTCCGAGGTCTCGATGCGCGACAGGTACGTGGGCGAGATGCCGACCTTCGTGGCAAACTCGCGGAGCCCGAGCTTCTGCTCGGTCCTCAGGCGCCGAATGCGTTCTCCGAACCGTTCCTTCACGTTTCCTCGCTGAGCGCCCCCCGGAAGCGGGGCGCGATGTTCTGTTGCCTAAATACTAAACAGAGCCTCCCCGGTCAATGGGGACGTGCAGGTCGGTGACGATCTCCTGTCCCGTTTCGTCGCGCCGGACCGCGTTTCCCACCTGTGGAAGCGACGATCCCGAAGACGCGGCCCAGCGAGGCCGCAGCCACGGTGAGGGCCGAGGAGCGCCGCGCCGAGGTCGAGCGACGTCTCGACGAGGCTGCTGACGTCCTCGCCGAGACGCTCCTCGACATGTGGCGCAAGGAGCAGCGCAGCCGACGCGCTGCCGCGCACGGAGGTACGTCGTGACCTCTCTGCTCTCTCCGGCTCTCGCCTTGTCTTCTACCGGGGAAGAAGCCGTCATGCCGACGACGCGCGAGCACGGTGCGCGCGCGAACAACGGAGGCACGATGAACAACAAGGCGACCGCCAGAGCCCGCACCGCGATGCGCGAGCTCGACGACGTCCCGACCCAGCTCGCGGCGCTCGAGGCGATGACCGTCGGCCAGCTCGCCGAGAGGTGGCGCGAGCTCTACGGCGAGCCGACGCGGACGAGGAACAAGGACTACCTGAAGAAGCGCCTCGCCTGGCGCATCCAGGAGCTCGCCGAGGGCGGGCTCTCGCAGGGCGCGCTCGCGCGCATCCACCAGCTCGGTGACCAGATGCCCGAGCGCTGGCGCAAGCGTCAGAGCCAGGGCCACGCCGCGGGCGACGCGCCCGCGCCGACCGAGGCGCTGCAGGTGGTGCAGGCGATCGAGCCGCGCGATCCGCGCGTGCCGCCCGTAGGCACCGTCCTGCGCCGCGTCTTCGAGGGGCAGGCCCACGAGGTGACGGTCTGCGCGGAGGGCTTCGAGTACAAAGGGCGGCGGTACAAGTCGCTCTCGGGGATCGCGACGGAGATCGCCGGCACGCGCTGGAACGGGTTCCTCTTCTTCGGGCTCAAGAAGCGCGGCGAGTCGGCGCGCGAGGAGTCCGCGGCATGAGCGAGTTCTTCCGCACGCAGATGGGCCATCGCTTCTACGAGTCGACGATGCCGTCGCTCGTGCGGGAGCTGGCGCGGCTCAACACGAACCTCGAGCGGCTGCTCGCCGTCGTCGATCGTGACGCCGAGAAGCCCGACGAGGGCGAGCCCACGCCGGCGCCGTCGAGGGAGCCGCGATGAGCAAGCAGCGCCAGCGAGCGAGCGCGCCGGCGCCGGAGTCGAGGCGCTGCGCCATCTACACGCGCAAGTCGACGACGATGGGGCTCGAGCAGGAGTTCAACTCCCTCGACGCCCAGCGTGAGTCGTGCCTCGCGTACATCGAGCGGCAGCAGGGCTGGACGCTCGTCGACGAGCGCTACGACGACGGCGGCTTCACCGGGGCGAACATCGACCGACCCGCGTTCACGCGCCTCATGGCCGACGTCGAGGCCGGCAAGGTCGACGTCATCGTCGTCTACAAGGTCGACCGCCTCTCGCGCTCGCTGCTCGACTTCGTGAAGGTGATGGAGCGCCTCAGCGCCGCGGGCGCGTCCTTCGTCTCCATCACGCAGAACTTCTCGACGGCCGACGCGATGGGGCGGCTGACGATGAACATGCTGATGAGTTTCGCGGAATTTGAGCGCGAGATGATCAGCGAGCGGACGCGCGACAAGATCGCCGGTGCGCGCCGCAAGGGGAAGTGGACGGGCGGACCCGTGCCCTTCGGCTACTCGGCGAAGGACAAGAAGCTCGTCGTGAACGAGGCCGAGGCCCACATCGTGCGGGAGGCCTTCACGCTCTTCCTCGCGCACCGCCAGATGGCCGTCGTCGCCCGCGAGCTGAACAAGCGCGGGCTCCTGCCGCGCTCTTCGAAGCGCGGCCGCAAGGGCGGCCCGCTCTGGAGCAAGGACGGCATCGCGCGCGTGCTTCGGAGCCCGCTCTACGCCGGACGCATGATGTACGGCGATGACCTGTTCGACGGCGAGCACCCTCCGCTCATCGACGACGTGACTTACCGCCAGGCGCAGCGGCTCCTCGGGGCGGCAGGCCGGGAGCTGCGCGTCACCGGCACGAACCCCGAGTACGTGCTCCGCGGGCTCCTCCGCTGCGGGGGCTGCGGCGAGGCGATGTGCCCGGGATCGACGACGAAGAAGAGCGGGAAGACGTACAGATTTTACAGGTGCTCGACCCGCGACAAGTACGGCACGGACCGGTGCTCCGGGAGGCCGCTCCCCGCCGGCGCCCTCGAGGACTTCGTCGTGGATCGCATCATGGAAGCGACCGCCGACGGCACACTGGCCGAGCGCATTCAGACCAAGCTCTCGGCGCGCGTCGCGAAGGAGCGCTCGACCTTTGTCGAGGTACGCAAGGCGCTGTCGGCGCAGATCGCCGAGGCCTCGGCCGCCACCGCGAAGCTGACCGACGAGGTGGTGCGGCTCGAGGGCCGCGCACGCGAGCTCGTCGAAGCGAAGCTGCGCCGCGAGGCCGCCCGGCTTGACGACGCGGAGCGCAGACTTCGCGCGCTCGAGGACGACGCCCTGGACCTCGAGCTGGTCGAGAGCCAGCGCGAGTGGTTCGTCGGGGCGCTCCGCAACTTCGGAAGGGTGTGGGGCGACATGACTCCCGAGAACCAGGGGCGCCTGCTGCGCGCGCTCGTCGCCAAGGTCAGCGTCGACGAGGACAGCGGGGTGTGCCGGGTCGAGCTGGTGAACTTCGACGCCGCTGCGAGCGCGAAGGAGGCCGCGTGAGGAACGCCGAGAGCAGCGAGGCGAGCGCGAGGAAGAACACGGACGCCGAGGGCGACGCCTTCCGCGTCATCGAGAAGCCGCTCTTCCGCCACAAGAGCCGGAGCGTCACCCTCGCCGAGACGCCGCCGCCCCCCAAGCCCGAGCCCGTGCGTCGGCCAGCCAAGGTCGCCCAGCAGCTCGCCCTCGCGCACCACCTGCAGGCCGCCATCGACCGGGGCGCCGTCGCGGACCGGGCCGCCGTGGCGCGGAAGCTGGGGCTGACGCGAGCGCGGGTGACCCAGCTCCTCGACCTCTTGCTCCTGGCGCCCGATCTCCAAGCCGCCGTGCTGGGCCTTGAGGCCGTGGACGGCGCCGAGCCGATGGCCGAGCGCACCCTCCGGGCGGTGGCCCACGCCGGGACGTGGGCCGCGCAGCGGGCGGCGTGGGTGCGTATCGTTGGTTCTGAACGACTCTGAACGACTTACGTCGGAAGTTGTCCGATCGCCTGGATCTTGATAGATTCTGCGCGCATGCGAGCCGTGGCACCGATGACGAGCGCTGAGCCTTGGGTGTCGGTCGACGCCGTGGCGGCTCACATCGGTGTCGCCAAGGACTCGGTGTACCGCTGGATCGACGCGAAGGGGCTGCCTGCCCATCGGGTCGGGAAGCTCTGGAAGTTCAAGCTCTCGGAGGTTGACGACTGGGTGCGCGCCGGTGGAGCAAGCGAAGCGCGTACGCGGGCCAAGCCGGTGCGGCGAACGACGACAAGGAAGACGAAATGACCGCCACGACTGCCCGCACCTCCACACGCTCGACGCCAATGCTGTTCTCGCGGCAGCGCCAGCTACTGCAGCTCCTTGATGCGCTCGGCGGCACGTCCGGCATGCTCGACTTCCAGAAGCTCCTGTTCCTGTATTGCCAGGAGGCGTCCACGGGAGAGGCTCCCTACGACTTCGTCCCGTACAAGTTCGGTGCGTTCTCATTCACGTCCTACGCGGATCGGCGGAAGCTCATCGAGCGCGGGCTCCTCGAGGACGAGGACGGCTGGCAGATCACCGCGGAGGGGCAGAAGATCATCGGGCGCACGATGGACATGCAGCTCGTGGCCTTCGCGAAGCGGCACCGTGGTCTGCACGGGGACGCGCTGGTCGCCGACACATACCGGCGCTTCCCGTTCTTCGCGACCCGCAGCGAGATCGCCGAGCGCGTTCTCAAAGGCGACGATGCCGCTCTCGCCCGCATCAAGGCAGTCCGCGCCAAGGCGACCGGTCCTGCGCTGAGCACCATCGGCTACGAGGGCCACACGCTCGAGAGCTACCTGACCATCTTGCTCAAGAGCGGCGTCACGCTCCTCTGCGACGTGCGCCGAAACCCCATCAGCCGGAAGTACGGCTTCTCGAAGAACACGCTCGCGCGCGGGTGCGAGGGCGTCGGCATCCGCTACGAGCATCTGCCCGAGCTCGGCATCGCGTCAGAGCAGCGGCAATCTCTCGACACGCAGGCCGACTACGACGCGCTGTTCGCCGACTACGAGCGCACGTGGCTCCCGAAGCAGGGAGCGGCGCTGAAGAAGATCCAGGGCTGGATTGACGCAGGCGAGCGCGTGACGCTCACCTGCTACGAGCACCAGCCGAACCAGTGCCACCGCCATTGCGTCGCCGAAGCGCTCGAGGGCAAGGCCAGCAAGGATCTCACCGCCAAGCACATGTGAGAATGTGGGGGCACGATGGAGAAGCAGCGCGTTCTCATCACCGTCAAGACGTACCCCACGCTCTCTCGGAAGTACGGCGAGACGGTCTGCACGGCGGGCGTGCGCGAAGACGGCACGTGGGTGCGCATCTATCCCGTTCCGTTCCGCCGCCTGAATGAGGAGCAGCAGTACAAGAAGTACGACTGGCTCGAGGTGCGGCTCGTCCGCAACACCACTGACCCGCGCCCCGAGACCTACCGCCCCTTCGACTCGGCGGACCTCGAGAAGCCGGTGGGCCACATGGACACCGACGACCAGTGGCGCGAGAGGCGGAAGCTGCTGCTGAAGACCGCCCGCGTCTACGACCGGCTCGATGACCTGATCGCAGGAGCGAAGGCGAACGAGATCTCGCTCGCCGTGTTCAAGCCGACGCGCATCACCGACTTCGTGTGGGAGGAAGAGGAGCGCACTTGGGACCCGGACAAGGTCCGGGAAATGCGCGACGCGACGAAGCAGTACGACCTCTTCGCCGACAACACGTGGCGCGAGACGTTCAAGGTGATCGACAAGCTGCCCTACAGCTTCTCGTACAAGTTCGAGGACGCGACGGGCAAGAAGAGCGAACTGCAGGTGCTCGACTGGGAGGCGGGCGCCCTCTACTGGAACTGCCTCCGGTCGACCGACGGCGATGAGCCCAAGGCACTCGCGAAGGTCCGGCAGAAGTACTTCGACGAGTTCACGAAGAAGGATCTGCACTTCTTCCTCGGCACGACGCAGCAGTTCCACTTCGTCGCTCCGAATCCCTGGGTCATCATCGGCGTGCTGCCCATCCCGGAGCAGAAGCAGCTTGGGCTGTTCTGACGCGGGGTGGCGAAACCTCCGACCGCCCCCGGTGGGGAACGGACCGGGCTCGCCAACGGCCCGCAGGGCATCCCGGGCCGAACCAGCGAGACCCAACTAAACCCGATTGAACCTGGTGTCGTCCTCTGATACCCTGCGTCCCTCGACCGCCCGGCCTTGAACCAGGTGACGCATGGATGACCGATGGCTCTCAGTGGACGAAATCTCGGAGTACTTGGGGGTCAGCAAGGACACGGTTTACACGTGGATCAGCGCGAAGGGCATGCCAGCCCATCGCGTGGGTCGCCTCTGGAAGTTCAAGCGCGACGAGGTCGACGGCTGGGTGAAGTCCGGGGGGGCAGCAGATCGCCAGGACGTCGATCCGGGCGGCAAGGAGGGACGGTGACGGCCCGCCCTCCACAGTCGAAGACCAACGGTTCGCATCGGCCAGCAACTGTCGCTGGTCTGGATCCCGCTGCGCCGTACTCGTCGAGGCTCTCGGCGCGCTCGGCGCTGTTCACCGAGCTCCACCAGCTTCTCGACGGTGAAACGAAGGCGCTTTCGTCCGCCGAATACCGGCGCCGAGTAGTCGACGAGAACCGCCTCGCGAAGCCGTCTAAGGCAGCTCGCGAGAAGCTCTGGAAGGAGCTGAAGGCACGGTACCGGCTCGACGCAGAGGACCCGCTCTTCGCTGCCTTTTGGACCGAGTGGACGCGCTGCGCCTCGGAGCCCGAGCGCAGCCTCACGGCCTACGTGTTCTTCGCGCTCAACGATCGCCTCGTCACGGATCTCGGTCTTGACCTGCTCTATCCGCTTCTGCGTCGCGCGCCCGCAGAGCTGCGACTCGCTGACGTTCTCGCGTTCGTCGAGCGCGCTTACCGCGCCCATCCCGAGGCTCGCGCGTGGTCCGATGAGACGCGCACAGCCGTGGCTCAGAAGTACACGGCGAGCATCCGCGACTTCGGGCTCGCGCGCGGGACGATTCGCAAGACCTCGATCCGGCCTGCTCTCTACGGCGCGCCGGTGCGCTTCGTCGTGCGGGCTCTGCGTCTTGCCGGTGCCGCGCCCCTCGACATCGTGCAGTCGCCAGCCTTCAAGCTGCTCTGCCTCGATACGACCGAGGTCATCGATGCGCTGAGCGAGATGAACCGCGTGGGCGCGCTGCGCTTCCGCATGCAGGGAGACGTCGTCGAACTCGACGTGCGAGGTGCTTGATGGACAGCATGTTCACCGCGCTCATCGAGCTTCTCAAGACGCCGCTCCGGCACGACCGAGGCGTGAAGACCGACAGCTCCGTGCTGCTCATCTACCCGCCCGATCGCGAGCTCGACTTCCGGGAGCACCTGCTCGACACCTTCGTGCCCGAGCTGGACGCGAAGAACATCCCCCACCGGCTTCTCGATCTCTCTGGGTTCCTGTTCTCCGGCCTGAGCGACGAGCAGATCGAGTCGCTCCAGGAGGACGAGTTCGAGGACTACCGCTGGATGAAGCAGGGCCTCTCAAAGCGGGCCGAGGCAGCTCTCCAAGCGCGTCTGACGGAGGAGGCCTCCAAAGTCCCGGGCGGCAACGTCCTCGTGTACGCGACCGTCGCCCTGCATCCCGTCGTTCGCTACGGCGAGGTCCTCAAGGGCCTGCGCGACCTCGAAGCCCGCATTGTCCTCGGCTTCCCCGGTGAGGAACGTGGCGGGAAGCTTCACTTCATGAACCAGGCTGACGGCGCCAACTACCTGGCCGTCAAGCTGTTCGCGCGTTGGGGCAAGACGACGCCGCCCGGGAGAGCCAGCACATGACCACCGTTCGAGAAATCATCAAGCGCGACATCGGTGTGAAGGTCGAGGGCGTCGTCAAGGTGTTCGACCGCTCGGCGCTCGCGAACGAGGTTCGCGAGTACGTCGTCACCGACAAGATCGAGGACGAGCTGAAGCGCATCGTCGACACGTTCACCCAGGTCAGCGAGACGCTCCGACGTGGCGGCGCTTCGCGTGACGTCGTTGGCATGTGGGTGTCTGGCTTCTTTGGCTCCGGCAAGTCGCACTTCGCCAAGGTGCTCGGCTACCTGCTCCAGAACGACGAGCTGGGCACCGACGGAGAGCGCTGCATCGACGCCTTCGTGAAGCACCTCTCGGACAGCCAGCGCGGCAAGGACGTCCGCCTGCGGCTCGGTGAGATCAAGCTGAACACGCAGGTCCGCACCATTGCGTTCGAGATCAAGAGCCGCCAGTCCCTGACGAACCCGAACTCCGTCGGCGAGATCCTCCTCTCCGAATTCTATCGGGAAATCGGCTTCGGCGAGAACTTCGTCGTCGCGCGCATCGAGCGTCGCCTGCACCAGCGGGGGCTTCTCGACAAGCTCGTGGAGACGTTCGAGTCGCTGCACGGCGTGCCGTGGCGCAGCGAGCAAGGCCGCGAAGACCTGATGACCGTTCGTCGTCGGCTGTCGAAGGTGCTGCCGAAGATCGATCCGAAGGAGTACCCGGACGAGGACTCGGCGAAGAAGGCGCTCGATGACGCGTTCCGCCACGAGAAGCTCACGGCGGAAGGCATCGCCGACGAGCTCGTCGCGTGGGTCGACGCGCAGAAGCCGACCGGCGGCAAGTCGCAGCACCTCGTGTTCGTCATCGACGAGATGGGCACCTTCATCGGTGACTCGAACGAGAAGATCGGCGAGCTGAATAGCCTCGCCGAGATGATCGGCAACAAGGGCAAGGGCAAGGTCTGGCTCGTGGTCACCAGCCAGCAGGACCTCGAGAAGGTCGTCGACCGCACGAACTTCCAGCCGACCCTTGTCGGGCGGCTCAACGCCCGCTTCGAGCTCAAGCCGCACCTCATCTCCGACGAGATCAACAAGGTCGTCTCAGAGCGCATCCTCAAGAAGCGCCCGGCCGAGGAGAGCGGGCTCAAGGCGATCTACGCGAAGCACGAAGGCCACATCGCCGACCTCGCCGACATCAAGGCGAGCCGCCGCCTCGCGAGCGTCACGGAGCGCTCGTTCATCGACGCCTATCCGTTCCTGCCTCACCAGGTTCGCCTGGCGCAGGACATCTTCGAGGCGCTCTCGGGCTTCCGAATCTCGGGCGGCGTTCGCTCGATGATTGCCGTGGTCATGGAGGCCCTCCAGGACCTCGCCGACAAGCCGCTCGGTGTCGTCGTTAGCTTCGACCAGGTCTTCGACGCCGTCGAGAACGACCTGCTCTCGCAGGAGTATCTCGGCGCCTCGGGCGTGCGCTCGATCTACGAGTCGGACGAGCGTGTCCCCAACATGCCCGTCGAGTCGTCGCGCGTCCTCAAGGTGCTCTGGCTCCTCCAGCGCATCACGTGGGTGCCGCGTGTTCCCGAGACCCTCGCGAAGCTCCTGGTGCGCGACCTCACCACCGAGATCGCCCCTCTTCGCGGCCAGGTCGAAGCGACGCTCACCGCGCTTCAGGAGGCAGGCTACGTCGCCCGAGACGAGGCGACCGGCGAGTGGAAGTTCCTCAACGAGCGCGAGCGCACGATCGAGCAGGCCATCCAGGAGATGGTCCGCCCCGGCGGCACGAAGAGCATCAGCATCGCGGCGGTGCGGCGCACCGCGCAGCAGCTCTGCAAGGAAGAGGTCGTCACGCGAAAGAAGCTGGCGAACTTCGCCGTGACCCACGGCACCACCAAGGTCCCGTTCTCGTTCGGCGTGCATCTCGACGGCGAAGCGGTCGAGACCGGCTCCGAGTTGGAGGTCGTGTTCACGAGTCCGCTCGCACCAGGGCGCAAGACAGACCTCGACGAGGTGCGCCGCCAGAACCAGGCCTCCGGCGCGAAGGGCAAGACGGTGTGGTGGGTGGCAGACGCGCCCGACAACCTCGAGTCCCGCTTCAAGCGCTACGAGGCGCTGGTCAAGGTCACTGGCGACAAGCGCTTCACCGAGGACAGCTCCTCGGACACGCAGGATGCGCTCTCCGAGAAGCGCAAGGAGCGCGACGAACTGCGGAGCGCACTGGTGAAGGACCTCGAGCGCGCGTTCGTCACGGGTACGCTGTTCCACGGCGGCCAGGAGATCAGCCTCGAAGGCATCTCCGACCTGAAAGAGCCGATCAAGAACGCGCTCTCGTCGGTTATCCCGAACGTGTACCCGCGCTTCGCCATCGCGGATCGCTCCTTCGAGTTCGCCAAGAACCTCAAGGCGCTGCTCAGCCCGACGACGTCGGAGCTGCACAAGGTCGCGCCCGACCTGCAGCTCTTCGACACGCAGGGGAGCCTGCAGCGTGAGTCGGCGCTCGTGGCGCAGGTGCTCGAAGTGCTGACCGACCTTCGCGACGAGGACGCCGACGCCGAAGGCGCGCGCCTCCTCGATGCCAAGGACGACAAGGGCTTCAAGGGCTTCTCTCGCGCGCCGTTCGGTTGGCCCGACGAGCTGGTTCGTCTGCTCCTCGCGGCCTGCTTCCGCGCGGGCGCCGTCTACCTCGAGCAGCAGAGCGCTTCGGGACCATCGGCGCTGTACGACTACAAGGGCGCCGACGAGGTTTTCTCGAAGATCACCTCGTTCAAGAAGGCCACGTTCCGCATCGCGGAGACGAGCCTCTCGGTCGACCAGATCAAGAAGGCGAGCAAGGCGCTCATCGCGATGGGCGTGACGGGCACGCCGGAGTCCGGCAACGCCATCGCCGCTGCCGTGCGGACCCTCGGGCTCGCGCTCAAGTCCCGCATCGACGACGCGCGCATTCGGGCGCAGCAGGGCCTGCCCGTGCCCGATACCATCCTCGGTGCGGAGAGCGCGCTAATCGAGCCCACCACGGCCAAGGACCCGACGGCCGTGGTCACCGCCTTCCTCGCGAAGGAAGACGTGTGGAAGACGCTCCACCAGTCCGTCGAGGCGCTGCGGCACTTCCTCGACGCGAACCGGCACAAGGACTTCGACCTGTCGCGTCGGCTGGTGGCGCTCGCGACCGACCACCCGCTGCCCGAAGCGCATCCGAAGCGCGCGACGTTCGATCAGGCGGCGAAGGACCTCGCGGCCATCGTGGACGACAAGGCGGTCGTCGCGCGCTGGTCGGACTACCGTTCCGCATTCGACACGGCCTTTGCGGCGTACCGCGATGCGTTCGTGCAGAGCTACGACGAGGTCCGGCACGCGGCCGAGGCGGCCATCGCCGCCATCCACGCCGGCGATGCCTACAAGAACGCGCCCGCGGGCCAGCGCGAAGCCGTCGTCACCAAGGTGTTTGGCACGGGGCGGGTATGTCACTACCCATCGCTCTCGCTTTCGTCAGTGGAGTCGCTGCTCGATGCCGCCGGCAAGCGAAGCCTGACGACGCTGGAGCAGGCGCTCGTGGCGCTCCCTGTGTACCGGTCGCAGGTGGAGTCCGAGCTGGCCGCGCTGGTGCTTCCGCCGCCGCCGCCGCCTCCTCCGGGCGAGAAAGTGTTCGAGTGGCGCCCGGCCTCCGTCCTCGTCGGCAAGCGCTTCGCGACCGAAACCGACGTCGACAACGCGCTCGATTCCCTCTCCAAAGAGCTCAAGGCCCGCGTGCGTGAGGGAATCG
>Ga0208459_1001703_pt1 | contig 20158 bp, 20 predicted proteins | sample AD_UKC087_MetaG_FD_184433 | JGI IMG/M metagenome (GOLD analysis project Ga0208459, IMG submission 184433) | Active sludge microbial communities of municipal wastewater-treating anaerobic digesters from USA - AD_UKC087_MetaG (SPAdes) (version 2) | ecosystem: Engineered > Bioreactor > Anaerobic >... | reverse complement strand
CGTTAGTAAAATTTCCGGCCATTTGAACATAAGGATCCATCGTTACATTTCTGACGCCAATCCAGCCTTTTGCCGTGTAACCGCCGCAATCCGTGCAACCGTCACCATCACCCCAGGATTGCAGGCTGGGAGCAAAATTACCCCGGATGCTCAAGTTGGTTTGAAAAAAATTATCTCCTCCGAAGTCAATCGTCACCCCTTCCTGAGCTGTGGTGGCTGAGAGTTCTTCTTCGGATAGAGACACTTTCTTGGCCAGAGCGGCAAAAGGCAACGCTGCAAGAAACATCATGACGACGACGCAAACCAAAATCTTCTTCATATTCTACTCCTTAAAATTTTTTTAAGAGCTAATATCAAAATATTATTTTAAAGCTGTTTATGGTGATTCAAAGGCCTTGAATGTTCCTGTAGAAAGCCTTGTGTGATTTCATACTTTATTCCTGCGGTGATGTCAAGAATATTATATGTAATTATCAATAATTACAAAACAATAATTATTACAAAACAATAATTGTTTTTTGAAGAAATCAGTCGTCATATCGTTATCAAAATAAGTTAATCCACTCATTCTGATTCGATAAAAAAAGATCGGCCCGTTGCGCATAAAAATCATGCGAGACGGGTCGACCTTTTTAGGAGTTATTTTGATAATTTATCTGTACGTTAATTTCTTTAAGGCTTCGATGCGGTCATCAAGCGGCGGATGGCTCATGAACAGAAGTTTGAGCCCGTGGCCGGAAGGTTTGCCGTTGATACCGAAAGCCGCCATCTGATCAGGCAACGGTTCAGCGGTTCCTCTTTTGAGCGCTTCCAGCGCGTTAATCATGCTTTGCGTTCCGGCCAGTTTCGCCCCGCCGGCGTCAGCCCGGTATTCCCGCTGCCGGCTGAACCACATTACGATCACACTGGCCAGGATGCCGAAAACAATTTGCGCGACGAGGGAGGTTATGAAAAAGCCGATGCCATGGCCTTCTTCTTCATTTTTCAGAATGACCCGGTCCACAAAGTGGCCCACAATACGAGACAGGAAAATGACGAAGGTGTTCACCACCCCCTGGATCAGGGACAGGGTGATCATATCGCCGTTGGCCACATGGCTTATTTCATGACCGATAACCGCTTCCACCTCATCTTTGTTCATGGCGTTAAGCAGTCCTGCACTGACGGCCACCAGAGCCTTATTTTTATTCATCCCTGTCGCGAAAGCGTTCGGGGATGGAGAATTAAAAATGGCGACTTCCGGCATGCCGATATTCGCCATTTGAGCATGTTTTTTGACAGTTTCCACCAGCCAGGTTTCCGTTGCGTTTCCGGGATGGGTGATCACTTCTGCGCCCATCATGCGTTTGGCCATCCACTTGGACATGGCCAGCGATATGAAAGAACCTCCGAAGCCGAACACTGCCGCGAAGATGAGCAGGTTAACCATATTCAAATTCATGCCGCTTTCATCGAGAATGCGGTCCACGCCGAGCAGACGCAAAACAATGCTCAAGACCACAAGCACGGCGATATTGGTCGCGAGAAACAACAAAATCCTTTTCATTTCTAAACCTCCTGTATTTCAGCACCGCTTTGTGCGCTCATGGGAATCATCCATTTTGCAATGCTTTTTATTATTTTAATGGCAAGAAGCGGGATGTCAAGCTTTTATGTTAAAAAATCCGGCGTTTCCCGTAAATTAGGATTCGTTGCATTCTGAAGACGGCTTTGGGCGGCCGGATGATTCAAACAATTTTTCATTCTGAAACTTCTTGACACGTAAGACGGCTTAATTCAATATCGCTTGCAGATCATGATACATGTCAGGGAGGAAAACGATGAAAAACAGCGATGCAGGCCAATATCCGCAGACGATCGGCGGCTGGGAATTTTTTGTTAAACTTCTGGCAATCATCGGGCGGATTCCTTCGGTTGCTTATCATGGCATTAAAGGCATCCAATCCATCAGCAGCAACAGGAATATCTCCTGGGGATCGCTCCTTGAGGAGATTACGAGAAAGTACCCGAACAACCCGGCAGTGAAGTCACCGGACGGCACATTGACCTATACCGAACTCAATGAGAAGGCCAATCAGTTCGCTCATTTTCTTCTTTCTAAAAGTATCACCAAAGGAGACACGGTTGCAGTCTGTCTCGAAAACAGGCCGGAGTTGCTTGTTCTGTACTGCGGATGCGCGAAGCTCGGCGCCGTATGCTCCCTGATCAATACCAACCAGAGGGGAGATTCGCTGGTGCACAGTTTCAATCTCAACAAGGGAAAAGTCGTGGTGGTCGGAGAGGAGTGCTACAGTTTTTTTAAGGAAGTGAAGGACAGAATCGATCTTCAGGGGTCGGAACTGTGCCTGCTCAGAGATCCGGCGATCAATAAATTAAAGGAACCAGAAGACATCACGGATAAACTTGTTTCTCTGCCCAAAACCAATCTCCCTGAGACGGGCAAGATCACGCTGAAAGATACGATGGCTTATGTCTATACCTCCGGAACGACCGGCGGGCTGCCCAAAGCGGCGGTGATCACCAACAAGCGCGCCGTGTCTGCGACGTTCTGGTTCGGAAGAGTGGTCACGCGCGTCAAACCGAAACACACCATCTATATTCCTCTGCCGTTTTTTCACACCAACGCCATTACCGTGGGATGGCCGCCGGCCCTGTACAGCGGCGCGGCAGTCGCCATGCGGCGGAAATTCAGTGCGAGCGGATTTCTTGACGACGTGAGAAAATTCCAGGCCACGCATTTCGTGTATGTGGGAGAAGTGTGCCGTTACCTGATGGCGCAGCCTCCCAGAGACGGGGAAAATCAGACCACGCTGAAATACATTATCGGCAACGGCCTGCGACCGGATATCTGGATGGCGTTCAAAAAACGTTTCGGCATCAAAAAAATCTTCGAGTTTTACGGAGCGGCGGAAGGCGTTGGTGTTTTCACCAATCTCATGAATTTCGATTACACGGTCGGAACCAGTTTAACACCGTTTGCCATCGTTCAATATGATATTGAAAACGATTGCGTGGCGCGTAACGATAACGGGTTTTGCACAAAGGTAAAAAAAGGAGAGCCGGGTCTTCTGATCATGGAGATTTCGGAAAAGACCCCGTTTACCGGCTATACCGACAAGAAGAAAACCGAAGAAAAAATTATCGCAAACGCGTTCCGGAAAGGCGACCGCTGGTTTAACACCGGCGACATGCTGCGCGACATGGGCTTCCGGCACGCTCAGTTTGTCGATCGCCTCGGCGATACGTTCCGCTGGAAAGGTGAAAATGTTGCCACCATGGAAGTGGAAAAGGCGCTCGATTCGTTTCCCGGGGTTGAATCCTCGGCGGTGTTCGGCGTGACGATGCCGAAAGGCGACGGCCGAGCCGGCATGGCCGCCGTCATACGCGAAGAGGGGAAGGATATCGATTTTGCCGCTCTGACCGCGCATCTCCGGTCCGTTCTGCCCAAATACGCGGTGCCGATCTTCATCCGCCTCGTCAATGATTTCCAGTGGACGGCCACGCATAAGATCAAGAAGACCGATCTGAAAAATGACGGATATAATCTGTCGGCGATCAAAGACGGCCTGTATGTTCTCCTGCCCGGAAACGAAACATACGTTCCTCTGAATGACGTCATCTATCAGGACATCATGGCCGGAAAATATAAATTTTAAGAGACTTGTCTGCGGTCGTTTCCATGGCAGGTGGGCTCGCGTGGCCATATGGAGATATTGAGATTGTTCGGCTTATCAGGTTATTCAATCTGTCTGTGACGCCTGGATCTCATGAAGTTTGCTTGCAAGTGTCGGAATAATATGGTAGTTCACTTCAACTTAACCAGGGCGCCTGCAGAGGTTGTCCTGGTTTTAGGTTGTAAAAGATTATTCGTTAAATAAAACAGGAGCTACCGATGGATTACAAAAACACTTTAAATCTTCCCCAAACCGATTTCCCGATGAAAGCAAATCTGGCGCAGCGCGAGCCGGAAATGCTTAAAAAATGGGAAGACATGAACATTTATAAAAAAATCAGACAAATGGCCAAGGGGAAAACGCCTTACATTTTGCATGACGGTCCTCCTTATGCAAACGGCAACATTCATCTGGGCACCGCTCTCAATAAAATCATCAAGGACATTGTCATTAAATCGAAAAACATGACCGGGTTTGACGGTGTCTATGTGCCGGGCTGGGATTGTCACGGCCTGCCGATTGAGCATCAGGTGGATAAGGAACTGGGCGCCAAGAAGGTGACGATGTCCCAGGTGGAAAAGCGTCGCGCCTGCCGGACCTATGCGGAAAAATATGTCGGTATCCAGCGCGAGCAGTTCAAGCGCCTGGGTGTTTTCGGCGAATGGGATGATCCGTATTTAACGATGGCTTATCCCTATGAAGCGGCGACCGTTGCCGAGTTCGGCAAACTTTATCTGAACGGCAGCGTCTATAAAGGAAAGAAGCCGGTTTACTGGTGCGCATCCTGCAGAACCGCGCTGGCGGAAGCCGAAGTGGAATACGCCGATCACCACACACCGTCCATTTATGTAAAATTTAATTTTGTCTCCGACATTGCCCAGGCGCTTCCGAAACTGGCCGGTCAGAAAGTGGCGATGGTTATCTGGACCACCACGCCCTGGACGATTCCCGCCAATCTGGCGATCGCCGTCAAGGACGACTTTATTTATGTCGCGGTGAAGATTGATCAGGATGTGCTGATTGTTGCCAAAGACATGCTTGATTATTGTCTGGACGCCTTCGGATATCAGGGCAAGCCCTATGAAATTATCGATGAGTTTAAGGGCGCAATTCTCGAGGGCCAAAAATGCATGCATCCGCTGATTAACAGGAACAGCGTTTTGATTCTGGCACCCTTTGTCACGCTGGATGCCGGCACCGGCGCCGTGCATATTGCTCCCGGTCACGGCCAGGAAGATTATGAAATCGGTCTGGAATACGGATTGGATAATTATGCTCCGGTCGATGAAGCGGGCAAATTTACCGAAGATGTTGAACATTTTGCCGGTCAGTTTGTTTTCGACGCCAATGACAACGTCATTAAAAAACTGGACGAAGTCGGCGCGCTTCTGGGACATGTGCCGATGCAGCATTCCTATCCGCATTGCTGGCGCTGCAAGAAGCCGATTATTTTCCGTTCCACGGAGCAGTGGTTCATCTCGATGGAGAAAAACGATCTGCGCAAGAAAGCCCTGGCCTGCATCAACGAGGTCAAATGGATTCCCTCATGGGGACGCGACCGCATTTACGGCATGGTGGAAAACCGTCCTGACTGGTGTATCTCGCGCCAGAGGCTCTGGGGCGTGCCGATTACCGTGTTCTATTGCGCCAAATGCAAAAATGAAGTGATGACCAAGGAAATGATGGATTATCTGGTGGGCTTGGTGGAGAAAAACGGGGCGGATGTCTGGTTCGAAAAAGAACCAAAGGATTTAATGCCGAAACACACCACCTGCCCGCATTGCCATGGAACCGAGTTTACAAAAGAAATCAATATTCTCGACGTGTGGTTTGACTCCGGCGTCAGCCACGCGGCCGTTCTGGAAAAACGTCCGGATCTGAACTCACCCTGCGACATGTATCTGGAAGGCAACGATCAGCATCGCGGCTGGTTTCATTCCTCCCTGCTGGAGAGCGTGGGCACCCGTGGACGCGCGCCTTACAAAAGCGTCCTGACGCACGGCATGGTTGTTGACGGCGAAGGCAAAAAAATGTCCAAATCTGTCGGCAACGTGATCAGCGCGGAAGAAGGCATTGCCAAATACGGCGCGGAAATCCTGCGCCTGTGGGTGGCGGCGGAAGACTATACGGATGACATCCGCATTTCCGAAGTCATTCTCAAACGATTGATGGAGGCCTATCGCCGCATTCGCAATACCAGCCGGTTCATTTTAGGCAATCTCTATGATTTTAACGTGGGCACCGACAGCGTGCCTTATGACCAAATGACTGAAATGGATCAATGGGCGCTTCATCGTCTGCAGGAAGTTATCAAACGCGTGACGGAAGCTTATGAGCGTCATCAGTTCCATGCGGTTTTTTATACCCTGTATAATTATTGCACGGTAGATTTGAGCGCGCTTTATCTCGACGTTTTGAAAGACCGGCTTTACACCAACAAGGCCGCCTCCACGGTGCGCCGCTCCGGTCAAACGGCGATGTTTATTATTCTTGACGCGATGACCAGATTGCTCGCGCCGATTCTTACCTTCACGTCCGAAGAAGTATGGTCGGCGATGCCTTCCTGGAGTAACAAAGAAGAAAGTGTCCATCTGGCGCAATTCCCGCAGGTCAATGATAAATATTTGAATACGGAACTGGGTGAGTGCTGGAAGACCATGATTGACGCCAAGGCGGAAATTGCCAAAGCGGTCGAGCAGGCCCGGAAAGAAAAAGCCATCGGCCATTCGCTGGATGCGAGGATTACCATTGCGGCGCCGCAGAAATTACGGGAATTGATTGCCGCGCATCTGGAAGACATGCGGTCGCTGCTTATTGTGTCGCAATTGCAAGTCGCCGAAGAGAAGGATATTGCCGCGCCTTTCCGGAGCACGGAAATCGACGGTCTGACGGTCGGCGTGGAGAAGGCCCGCGGCGGAAAATGCGAACGCTGCTGGATTTATGAGGAATCCGTCGGCTCCGACGCGAATCATCCGACGGTTTGTTCCCGTTGTCTGTCAAATTTATAAGAATAATTTTTGAAGGAGCCGTGTTTGAAAAAAAATATAATTCTTTTTGTTCTCGGAGCTGCGGCCATTGTTTTTCTGGACCAAGTTACCAAAGCAGTCATTGTAAAAAATTTTTTACTCCATGACTCGCACACCGTGATCAACGGTTTTTTTAACATTGTTTATGTGATGAATCCCGGCGCCGCTTTCGGATTTCTGGCCGACATGTCTGAAACGTTTCGCTATCTATTTTTTATCGGTATCACCGTTCTGGTCATGATGCTGATTATTTATTACATCGTAAAAATCGAATCGCAAAACAAACTTTATGTCCTATCGCTGACGCTTATTTTTGCGGGCGCCGTGGGAAACCTGATTGACCGGATTCGTTTCGGCGCCGTCGTGGATTTCTTGGATTTCTACATCGGGACAGCTCACTGGCCGGCATTTAATGTGGCTGATTCATCCATTACCATTGGCGCTGTGTTGATCGTTTGGGGTATGATTAGGAAACGAAGAGAAGACGCTGTCTCACCGGGGAAATGATGATCATTGAATGAAGGACATCATGCTGATCCGAATGTAAACATCCGGTGAAGGTGTCACTGCTTGGATTCTTTCAACTTGTTTAATTCTTCTTTGTAGCTTTCCGCTTCGGCCCGGATGGTTTCAATCTCCCGTTGCGCTTTTTCCAGTTTTTCTTCCTGTCGTTGTCGTTCTTCTCTGTTTTTTTCCTGCAGTTCGTCGATTCCTACATAAACCGCCAGTGCTCCGCCCAGCAGGAGAAAAATCGGCAGAGAACCTTTAAAAATGGTCATAAAATCCGACCAGAAAAAGATCAGACTGACTAATCCGAAGATGGCAGAAATGATTCCTCCGATGAGCAAAGACATAATCGTACCTCCGGTGAAAAGGTTAAATTAAATTAAGATTTTTTTATCACAAAACAAATATCGCGACAAGGCGTAAATAGACGGCGTAAAAAGTGAAAATATTTCTTGATTTAAAGCAATTCATAATTTAAATATATAAAATTATAACGTTATGAGGATAAAATGATAGAACCTAATTTTGCCAAGGGAGACGGTTTAATCCCCGCGATAGTTCAAGATGCCGAAACCAAAGACGTTTTGATGATGGCCTACATGAATCGCGAATCATGGGAAGCGACTTTAAAAACAGGGAAAGCCACCTATTGGAGCCGGTCGCGGCAAAAACTGTGGCTGAAGGGTGAATCTTCGGGCAATGTGCAGATCGTCAAAGCGATTTTTATTGATTGCGATGAAGATACAATCCTGCTGCATGTCCGACAAATAGGAGACGCCGCCTGCCATACCGGCCACCGATCCTGTTTTTACCGCAAGTTGGACGGGAAAGATTTTATTGTTGTCGGAGAAAAGATTTTTAATCCAGAGGAAGTATATAAATGAAAAATTTAAAACTGGGAATTCCGAAAGGAAGCCTGGAAGCCAACACCATCGATTTGTTCAAAAAAGCCGGATGGCGCATCACCAGCGACGCCAGAAGTTATTTTCCGGATATTGATGATCCGGAAATCTCATGCAAACTTGTCCGGGCGCAGGAAATGTCCCGCTACGTGGAAGACGGCACTCTTGATCTGGGATTGACGGGAATCGACTGGATCATGGAAAATAATTCGGACATCGTTGTCGTTCAGGATCTTGTCTATTCCAAAGTTTCCACCCAAAAGGCGCGCTGGGTATTGGTGGTCCGTGATGATTCCCCCTATAAATCGATCGAAGACATGGAAGGAAAAAGAATATCAACGGAACTGGTCAACTTTACAAAAAAATATTTCGCCGAGAGAAACATAAATATTCATGTTGAATTTTCCTGGGGCGCCACCGAAGCCAAGGTTGTCGAGGGCCTGGTGGATGCGGTTGTCGAGGTGACGGAAACCGGTTCGACAATTCGGGCCAATAAATTAAGGATTATTCACGAACTGATGAAAACGAACACGCAGCTGATTGCCAATCGCGATGCCTGGAAAAATCAGTGGAAACGGAAAAAAATTCAGCAAATCAGCACCATGCTCAACGGGTCCCTGCAGGCGATGGGCAAGGTGGGACTGAAACTCAATGTCGCCAAAGAAAATCTGAAAGAAGTAATGGCCTTGATTCCTTCGTTGAAGTCGCCGACTATCTCCAGTCTTTCTTCGGAAAAATGGTTTGCCGTTGAATCCATCGTTGACGCCAAAACAATGCGGGACTTGATCCCGAAACTCCTGGATGCCGGAGCTCAGGGCATTATCGAATACCCTTTAAACAAAGTCATTTAGCGGAGCAGTCTATCATGACCCGAAAAGCCAAAATTATCCGCAAAACAACGGAAACGGATATCAATCTGGAGATTGATTTGGATAAAAACGCGGGAACCAGCATTGAGACCACCATCCCGTTTTTGAATCATATGCTGGAGCTGTTTGCGCGGCACGGCTTTTTCAAGCTGGTCGTCAAAGGGAAAGGCGACACGCATATTGATGATCATCATCTGGTTGAGGATCTGGGCATATGTCTGGGCAAAGCCGTGGCCGGGGCGCTCGGCGGGAAAGCGGGTATCAACCGTTACGGTTCGGCGCGTGTGCCAATGGACGAGTGTCTGTGTCAGGTGGATCTGGATATTTCCGGACGTCCTTATCTGGTTTACAATGTTAAATGCGGGCGCAGGAAGATCGGCGATTTTGATCCCGCTCTGGTCAAGGAATTTTTTAAAGCGTTCACGGATCAAAGCGGCATCACGCTGCACATTAATTTTTTATATGGCGACAATATTCACCACATCATCGAATCGGTATTTAAGGCATTTGCCCGCGCACTCCGGGAGGCGGTCGCCCTGAATAAAAACATCAAGGGCGTTCTCTCCACCAAGGGCAAGCTTTAGTAAGTCGGAAATTATCTTCTGCGCTTTTCTGACAGAAAATAATTTCTTCAACGCACTGATCCCGCTTGCCGGGATGAAAGAAAGTGAGGCGAACTTTGTCTGATTTCAAGTACAAAAAAATTAGCGTAGTTGCGGCATTCATTTTGATGGGAATGCTTGCCTGTTCAATGACCTCTGAGGCCGTAGAAAAAAAATCGGCGGAGGGAAAAAATCTTGTCGCGATTGTTTCATTTCAGTCTCGGGCGCCGGAAGCCGGGAAGACAAAGACCGTGTTCTGCCCAATTTGTAACGTTGGCGCGGCCGGCGGCCAAGTGTTGCCGGAATCCGAAAAAATAGTCGAAGAAATTTTCATGGATAAGCTGGATTCAATAGAAGGCATCGAGATCATTCCGGCGGAGAGAGTGCAACGAGTCTGTAAAAAAATCTTTTCCGGCAAAGCGGATTATACCGCCGCAACTTTGCAGAAAGTCGGTAAGGAATCCGGAGCCGATTTTTTAGCTGTCGGTTATGTTTATCGTTATGAGGAAAGAGTGGGTTATAAATATTCAGCGGAACATCCGGCATCCGTCGTTTTTGAAATCCATTTAATCAATACGGCCGATGGACAATCCGTCTGGCGGGGATTTTTTGACAAAACACAAAAATCATTGATGGAAAATGTTCTCGATGTCTTTTCTTTTTTCAAAGGCGGCGCGCAGTGGGTTACCGCCCGGCAGCTGACCGTTCTGGGCATGGATGATATTTTTGAAACATTTCCGGATCTTCAAGATTAGTTTCATTTCCCGAAATGCGGCAGATCAAAAGCCCGTGCTGTGATTTGCTTTGGTGGACAAAAGGGAAAATACCGTGAACAACAGGATTGAACATATCTCGATTTCAGACCGCATAATCGAGATTTTTGTTTTCATAAGGAGGGACGCTATTGATTATCATCCCGGCGGTTGACATTAAAGATGGAAAATGCGTACGACTGGCACAGGGCAAGTTTGACCGTGTAACCCAATATGCGGACAATCCCCTGGATGTGGCGCAGACCTGGGCGCAAAAGGGGGCGGAACGGATTCACATCGTTGATCTTGACGGTTCCGTTGCCGGGATTCCCCGCAATGCGGATATTATTTTGACCATCGTTAAGCATATCGATGTTCCCGTGCAGATTGGCGGAGGCATCAGAGACATGAAAACGATCGAATTTTATCTGGAGAACGGAGTCTCCAGTGTCATTCTGGGGACAACGGCTTTGCAGAACGAGCAGATTGTCCGCGAAGCCTGTATGAAATTTCCCGGGAAAATTATTCTGGGGATTGACGCTCTCAACGGCAAGGTCGCCGTCCGCGGCTGGACGCAGACCACGGAGAAGAACGCTGTTGACCTGGCCCGGCAATATGTGGGTTATGATGTAAAAGCAATCGTTTACACTGATATCGAGCGTGACGGGATGGGAACCGGCGTGAATATTCAGGCGACAACAGAACTGGCAAAATCCGTCAGCATCCCGGTTATAGCGTCCGGCGGCATGGCGACGATTGCCGATGTCGAGAATCTTCTGGCCATCGATGATTGCACGCTTTACGGGGTGATTATCGGTCGTGCTCTGTACACCGGTGCTATTGATCTGACGGAAGCAATAAGAAAAACCAAGAATTTTATCTGCGCATAAATGAAAGGAGGTGGCGTTTATGTCGGATTGTGTTTTTTGTAAGATTGTCCGGGGAGAAATTCCCTGCGCCCGGGTATATGAAGACGACAGCGTTCTGGCCTTTGATGATATTCATCCGATGGCCCCGGTGCATGTGGTGATCATTCCTAAAAATCACATTTCCACATTGATGGATGTCGATGTGAACCAATCGGCCATTATGAATAATCTGACGGCTGCCGCACAAAAGGTTGCCCGGATGAAGGGGATTGACCAAAGCGGTTTTCGCACCGCGATTAACTGCAATGCCGAAGGAGGACAAATCGTGTTTCATTTGCACGCTCATGTGCTGGGCGGCCGGAAACTTCAGGATGAACTTGGATAAATGACAAGAGGTGAACATTATGGATATCATTGCAAAATTAAATGAGGAGATGGTCGGGGCTGCCAAAGCCAAGGATAAAATCAGACTTTCCGCGATTCGTATGTTAAAGTCGGCTCTGCATAACAAAGAAATTAATGTCATGCGGCCTTTGAAGGAAGACGAGGTTCTACAGGTGCTTTCTTCGATGATCAAACAACGGAAGGATTCCATTGAGCAGTTTGCCAAGGGAGGAAGAACCGATCTGGTGGAAAAGGAAGAAGCGGAACTGAAAGTTATTCAGGAATTCATGCCCGCTCAGATGTCGGACGAAGACGTGGACACCTTGATCAAACAGGCCATCGAAGACGTGGGTGCCGCGTCCGTTAAAGACATGGGCAAGGTCATGAAAGTGCTGATGCCTAAACTGACCGGTGTTGCCGATGGAAAAGCCGCAAGTGAAAAAGTTAAAGTTTTTTTATCGAAATAAGCCAGTCCGCTTTTCATTAAAACAAGCAGGATAAAAAGTGTACGTTGACAACAGCAAGATTGAAGAAATCAAAAACAGAGTGGATATCGTTGATCTTGTTTCCGAATATCTCACGTTGAAAAAAGCGGGCAGGAATTTCATCGGATTGTGCCCTTTTCATCAGGAAAAAACTCCGTCTTTTACCGTCAATCGTGACAAGCAGATATTTTACTGCTTCGGTTGCGGGGAGGGCGGGAATGTCATAACCTTTCTGATGAAAATTGGCGATAAGACTTTTCCCGAAGCGATTAAGGATCTGGCGGCGAAAACCGGTGTTGTCCTCCCGCCGGTATCGTCCGGAAAAGAGGGCAGGCAAAAGGATTTACTCAAAGAAAACATCCTCAGCCTGAATTCGAAAGCGTCTCAGCATTTTACCCGCAATCTCTTTTCCGCCGCCGGCGCGCCGGCTCGTAAATATCTCCAGGAAAGAGGCCTCCGTGACGATGTGATAAAAAATTTCCGTCTGGGGTATGCGCCGGATACGTGGCGTTCTTTAACGGACTATATTGAAAAAAACGGCCTGTCTCTGAAACTGGCCGAACAGGCGGGCTTGATCATTCCGGGTAAGGAGGGAAGTTTTTACGACCGATTCCGCGGGCGCCTGATGTTTCCCATTGAAAATGTCTTCGGTGAAACGGTGGCGTTTGGCGGAAGAATCATGGACAAAAGCGAACCCAAGTATCTTAATTCACCGGAGTCGCCCGTTTATATCAAAGGGAAAAATCTGTATGGTCTGAATAAGGCAAAAGAGGAGATTCGCAAAAAAGGGTTTGCGCTGATTGTGGAGGGTTATTTTGATTTGATTTCATTATGGAGCGCCGGTATCGGCAATGTCGTCGCGACTCTCGGTACCGCACTGACCAGAGATCATCTGGAGCTCCTGCGCCGCTATTCCGTGGAGGTTGTCGCCTCTTTTGATCCGGATGAAGCCGGGAAAAAAGCGCTTGACCGCAGTCTGGAATTATTTTTAAGTACTCAGATGAGAGCGCGGGCTTTGATTTTGCCTGGCGGATACGATCCCGATGAATACGTCAGGAAATTCGGAAAAGATAAAATGGAGGAATTGATTTCCCTTGCCCAGCCGCTAAGTGATTATTATATCGAAAATGTTGTCGGTGACGGCAGGACTTTTGAAGATAAGAGAGACATGGTCAGGAAGGCCATGGAATTTATTAATAAAATAGACGATAAAAAGGAGAAAAACCTTTTTATCAGGAGGATCGCGGAAAAAACCGGTCTTAATGAAGAATTGCTGTTGAGGGAAACCTATGCTCACGGGGTCAAAAACGAAGCCCAAAATGACAAAAGCAGGCCCTCTATTGACATCAATCGTGACGGGGTCGAATTACACCTGATTCAGCTGATGATGGAATATCCTCAGAAAATCAATCAGGTAGAGCATGACGGGGTGTTGGATTACTTTCTGCAGCCGGCATTGCGGAATCTGGGTAAAAAAATTGTTGATGCTTATAAGTTACTCGGATTTATAGACGTGGGCGTCATTTTATCGACAGAGGAAAGTCAATCTCTGCGTGAAAGAATATTTCAACGCATGATCAAAGACGTGCCTGCCGATGACGTTATGCTGGACAGATTGTTCAATGACAACGTGCGGCAGATTAAGAAAAAATGGTATAAGGAGCAGCATCGTCAGATCAAGATAAAGTTGAGCAAAGCGCAGGATAACGGGGATGAGGATATGATTAACAAGCTTCTTCATGAAAAAAGAAATATACTGATTCAAGAGAAAGAATTGCAATAAAAAGTCAGGCAAACAAATCATTTAAAGGAGATGCCAAATGGCGAAAGAAGTTCAGTCCGATGAGGTTAACAAGTTAATTACACTGGGAGAGGAGAAAGGTTTTTTAACGTACGATGATGTTAATGACGCCCTGCTGCCCGATGTCACGTCGGCGGAGCAACTGGATGACATTATTTCGCTTTTTGGAGAAAAAAATATAGATATCATTGACACGGAACAGGGTGAAAAACTTACCTTGAAGAAGTCGATGAAAGAAATAAGCGACGTGAATCTCAAGGATACACTGGCGCTTGTTCCCAGCACTGAGAAAACAGGGGACCCTGTAAAAATGTATCTGCGCGAAATGGGGTCGGTGTCGCTTTTGAGTCGCGAAGGCGAAGTCGAGATAGCCAAAAAGATTGAGGAAGGCGCTCGTGAAACCATGTCGGCCATATTTCGTCTGTCCATTTCGATCGATGAAGTTTTAAACATCGGTGATAAACTTGTGTCCGGCGAACTCAAGAGCAAAAATGTCGTTGATAACGTGGAAGATGAAGAAGGGTTTATCGAAGAGGATGAACATAAAAACAGAATTCTGAAACAGATCAATAAAATCAGGGAACATAACGACGTCATTAAGATCACACGCGCCAAACTCAAAGCCAAGAATTTGTCTCAAAAGAAAAGAGACGCGTTGAATGCGGAATTGAAAAGACGCATCGAATTTATCGTCAGGCTGTGTCGAAAAATCCGTTTCAGCAAAAAACAGATCCAGCGTTTTATTTCCCGTTTGCGGGATTATGCCGACGAAATTGAAACATCGGAAAGAATCATCGGACAATATAAGAAAGAAACAAAGTCTGGTGGAAAGCCGAAAAAGGACAAAAAAAGCGCCGGGAAGAAGACCCCTGCGGCCGTTAAACAGCCTAAGAAAAATGAAGCGGCCGTTGTCGAAGCGCAAAAGAAGATCAAACAAATCGAACGTGAAGTCGGAATATCCGCCACGGCGCTGAAAATCATTATTAGAAATATCGAAGACGGTGAAAGGAAAGCCGAAATCGCTCAGCGGACCCTGGTCGAAGCCAATTTACGCCTGGTCGTGAGCATTGCCAAAAAATATACCAACCGCGGATTGCAATTCCTTGACTTGATTCAGGAGGGCAATATCGGCCTGATGAAAGCAGTGGACAAATTTGAATATCAGCGCGGATATAAATTTTCCACATACGCCACCTGGTGGATCAGACAGGCGATTACCCGGGCGATTGCCGATCAGGCGCGGACAATCAGAATTCCCGTGCATATGATTGAGACGATCAATAAACTGATTCGCACGTCCCGTTATCTGGTGCAGGAACTCGGACGTGAACCTACCCCGGAGGAGATTGCCAATAAGATGGAATATCCGCTGGAAAAAGTGAGAAAAGTATTAAAAATCGCGAAAGAACCCATTTCGCTGGAAACGCCCATCGGCGAGGAAGAAGACAGTCACCTGGGCGATTTTATTGAGGATAAGAGAGTGATGTCGCCTTCGGAAGCGACTATTAATATCGATCTGGCGGAACAAACGCGAAAAATTCTAACGACGTTAACGTCTCGCGAAGAAAAAGTTCTACGGATGCGATTTGGCATCAGCGACCGCTCCAATTTCCTGACGAGAGAAGAAATAACCTCCGCGGATGCCGAGGAAAAACTTCCGGAAATTTCTGAACTCCCTGAAGTATCCGAGGTTCCCGAAGTTGCCGAATCTATCGTGATTCACAGTGTGAAGAGTAAAACGAGGAAGCGTTATACGAAACAGTAAAATATTATTGACAATCTATATAATTGTGTATATCAATTCGCACTTTTTGTGCACGGAAAAAGGGCGGGCCTATAGCTCAACTGGTAGAGCCACCGGCTCATAACCGGTAGGTCCCTGGTTCGACTCCAGGTGGGCCCACCAAATTAAAGCAGAAATTATGAAAGAAGGGAAAAACATTATTCTGGCGATGAAAGAACAACTGAAAACAAGCCCTGTCCTTGCCGTGATGAAACGAACATCATCATTTCACGGCACAAATGACAAGCGTATGAAACAATTTGTCTAAAACGAATGCACCCCTAAAAGGTGCATTTTTTTTGTCTAATATTTCAAGAGAAGAAGGAGAAGATTATTGAAAGACGAATTATTGACGTTGATAAAAATTCAGGAATGCGACTCGCAACTGGTCAAGTTATCAGGCAAGAAAAAATTGTTGCCGGAGAGCATAGAGAAACTTGATCGGGAATTCAGTATGTTTGAAGACAACATAAAGAAGAACAAAGTATCGCATGATGAAATCAAAGCGCGCCGTACGGAAAACGAAAACAAAATCAAGAAAATAAACGAAAACATCGTGAAAACGAAAGAAAGGATGCTGGAAGTCAAAAACAACAAAGAATACCAGGCCATGCTTAAGGAAATAGAAACGGCCGAATCATCGCGCAATCAGGTTGAATCGGAAATCATCACGCTGCTGGAAGAACTGGATAAACTCGCCGTTCTGGTTAAAAAAGACGAGGAGATTCTACAACAGGGCAGACAAAAATATGAACAGGATAAGAAAGCGCTGGAAGATGATTTAAATGCCGTGGATTCCGATGTCACCGCCTGGGAACAGAAAAGAGTCGCATTGCAGCAAAATGTTTCCGCCGAGCTGATATCAAGATACGAAAGGATCAAGAAGAGGAATAAAGGCATTGGCGTAACATTTGTCTGGAAAGCGGTTTGCAACGGATGCCATATGAATATTCCGCCGCAGCTTTACAACGAAGTTCAGAGATCGGAAGAATTGTTCAGCTGTCCCAACTGTAACCGGATCATTTATTTTCAGGATATGGGAAAACCGGCTTAAATCTTATGACGGGAACGCATTATAAATTATTCAGTGACGGCGCGTGCCGGGGAAATCCGGGCCCCGGCGGCGCGGGAGCCGTCATCACCGATTCCGCTGATCGTGTGATCTGGGAAGGAAAGGAATACCTGGGTCACTGCACCAATAACATTGCTGAATATAAAGCGCTTATTCTGGGATTGAAGAGCGCTCTCTCTCGCGGTTATAAAAATCTTCAAATTTATATGGATTCGGAGCTTCTGGCTAAACAAATCAACGGCGCCTACCGGGTCAAAAATGAAAAATTACAGATTCTGATGAAAGAAGTCCGTAATCTGCTGGATGCCTTTGATTGTGCCGAGGTTAAACACGTTCCGCGATTGCATAATGCTCATGCGGACAGGCTGGCCAATCTGGCGATTGATGAACAGCAATAGATGAACAGAAAATGCGGCTTTTTCCTGAATGACGGTGACTGGCCTTTTAATGAGCAAAAAAAATCTGATCATATCGGTCGTGGGAGATAAATCGTTACATAGAGAATGGATTGACGGCACGCAGACGTTTGATTTAATCTTAATATACTACGGCGACAGCAACGGGATTTGTTTTGATTACGCAAAAAATGTTTTAAAATGTATTAAGAAAAAAGGTCAGAAATTTCCCTTAATCAAGGCCTTCATCGATGATCATTACGAATGGGTGTCGACATATGAATATGTGTGGTTGCCCGACGACGACATTTCCATATCCGCCGATAAATTGAACCGGATGTTCAACATCGCTAAAACGTATAAATTGCATATTTGCCAGCCGGCTGTGATTTCCTCGGACGGAAATGTTTCGCACAAGATCACCAAACCGCGAAAAGGTTTCAAATTAAGATATACGAATTTTGTCGAAGTGATGATGCCGCTGTTTGATATCAAATCGCTGATGTTGCTTTATGATGATTTCAATCTTTCGGAATCGGGTTGGGGCCTGGATGCGTCATGGTCATATCGATTAAACCATCCTAAAAATAAATTAGGCATTATTGATGAGATCACCGCTCTCCATGCCAGACCGGTCGGATCGGACTACTCGAGATTTAAGATAAGCCCCGAGGATGAACTCAATATGATACTAAAAAAATACGGCATAAAATTTTCAAGAAAAACTTATTCATCCATAGCATCCGGTCGTATTTCATGGATGAGTTCCTTTAAAAAGCTCTATAGAAAAAATGGAGACGAATAAAAAGGACGCCGGAGATTTTGTAATGCTGACATGGCGGGTCTGTTATTTATTATAGTTTTGTCTGTTTATAACCATGTTGTCCCGGTGAATCACTTCGTCGTAATCCTTATGTCCCAAAACCTGTTTGATTTGAGATGTTTTCAGCCCTTTGATTTTGTTTAGTTCGGAGGAATTGAAATTCACCAGTCCTTTGGCCAGCAGCGAGCCGTCGCGGGCGACACAGGTCACCGGATCACCGGGGTCAAAATTTCCTTCCACGTCAATAATGCCCGAAGGCAGAAGACTTTTGCCTCGTTCGAGGAGGGCTTTTTGGGCGCCGTCGTCAATCACGAGTTTGCCGCGCGGACGCAGGGTGAAAGCAATCCAGTATTTTTTGCTGTTCAGGCGGTCGGCCATGGGGAGAAACAACGTGCCGATTTCTTTGCCCGACACGATGTCGGTCAGAACGTTTTTCTTCTTGCCCGGGGCAATGATGCAGGGAATGCCGATGGCGGTCACTTTTTTTGCAGCCAGGACTTTGCTTCTCATCCCTCCCGTGCCTACGGAGGATGTTTCTTCCGTGGCGGCGGCTTCAATGTCATCCGAAAATTCACTGACCAGGGGGATCAGTTTCGCTTTTCTGGACACCGCCGGATTACGATCATAAAGTCCGTCGATGCTGGTCAGATTGATGAAAAGGTCGGCCTCGATGATATTGGCGATCATGGCGGCGAGATTGTCGTTTTCTCCGAATTTTATTTCATCAACGGCAACGGTGTCGTTTTCGTTAATGATGGGAATGGCGCCCCATTCCATGAGCGTGGAAAGGGTATTGCGCACATTCAAATAGCGCTGACGATCCGTTAAATCGGAAAGGGTCAGAAGGATTTGAGCGACATAATGTCCGTTCTTTTCAAAAGCTTTAGAATAAATTCTCATCAGCCGTCCCTGTCCGATGGCGGCCGCGGCCTGTTTTTCAGGCATGCTTTTGAGATTTGCCGTTATTTTCAGACGGTGTTTTCCCGAGGCGATGGCGCCCGAAGTCACCAGAACCACCGCATAGCCTTTATCGATCAAACCGGACATCTCCCGGACGAGGGAATTGATGATCTTGAGATCCAGACCGTTGCTGCCGGTTAAAACCGCCGAACCGACTTTAATAAGAATTTTTCTGACGTGGGCAAGAGTTGTCTGACGAATCGTGTCCATGATTTTTTATTCAACCCGATTTAGTGTATGATGTTGGTTATTTTTTTCAGTATGTCCTGTATTCCTTCTCCCGTAACTGCGGAAAAAGTATGCAGTATTATGCCCTTTTTTTTGAATAGCGCAACTTCTTTTTTGATTTTTTCCCGGACAAACGGAAGATCGATTTTATTGAGCGTCACGATTTGCGGTTTTTTCAACATTTCGGGATTGTAATGTTCGAGTTCTTTATTGATGATATTAAAATTTGTCCAGGCGCTGGTATTCGGTTCCATGGAGATGTCCAGAATGTGCAGCAACAGAGATGTTCTCTCGACGTGTTTCAGGAATTTATCGCCCATGCCCAAACCCTCATGAGCACCCGGAATCAGTCCCGGGATATCGGCAATGACAAAACTTCTGCTGTCCGAATATTTCACAACGCCGAGATGCGGTGTAAGCGTGGTGAAGGGATAATCGGCAATCTTGGGTTTGGCCGCAGAAACACGGGAAATAAAGGTCGATTTGCCGGCGTTGGGAAAACCGATAATGCCCACATCGGCCAGCAGTTTCAACTCCAGTTTAAGCGTGAATTCTTCTCCCTCCATGCCTTCCTGGGCGAAGCGTGGCGTTTGGTGTGTCGATGTAGTAAAATGAGCATTGCCCTTGCCGCCGATGCCCCCGCGCGCTGCGATAAAAGTCTGCCCCGTTTTTGAAAGATCCGAAAGCTCTTCTCCGGTTTCAAAATTCTTGATGATTGTTCCCACCGGAACGGCGATTTCCAGATCTGCCGCGCTTTTTCCCGTTCGATGATTGCCGGAACCGTGTCCGCCGTTTTTGGCGATTTGATGCTGTTTGTATTTTAAATCCAGCAGCGTGTGATGGCTTTCCGTCGCGCGGAAGATGACATCTCCTCCTTTGCCGCCGTCACCGCCGTCCGGACCGCCTTTGGGCACGAATTTCTCCCTCCGGAAACTCACACAGCCGCTTCCGCCGTGACCGGCCTTAACGTAAATTTTTGCTTCATCGACAAATTTCATAAATTGTTTTAAAACATCATTTTATTTT
>Ga0208459_1001700_pt1 | contig 20189 bp, 17 predicted proteins | sample AD_UKC087_MetaG_FD_184433 | JGI IMG/M metagenome (GOLD analysis project Ga0208459, IMG submission 184433) | Active sludge microbial communities of municipal wastewater-treating anaerobic digesters from USA - AD_UKC087_MetaG (SPAdes) (version 2) | ecosystem: Engineered > Bioreactor > Anaerobic >... | reverse complement strand
GCAGCGCCACTCAAACCAGCGACGCTGGATTGGGAACGCTCATTGGCAGCCCGGCTTACTACCCGTTGGACTATGACTCGCCAGCAGTAGACCTGGGGGACAATACCTACTGCCCGGCAACCGATCAGCGCGGTGCAACTCGCCCGGTGGATGGTGACCGGGATGGCGAAGCGCGTTGTGATGCAGGAGCCTACGAAGCCAGCTATGGGCCAGTAGATATGGGTCTCTCCAATACCAGCCTCCCCGAAAATCAGCCAGTCGGCACGCTGGTGGGTGCACTCACAACCACCGACCTGTATCCGGATAGTACATTCACGTACTCTCTGGTTTCCGGTGCTGGTGATATGGACAATGCTCTATTCAGTATTACAGATGACGAACTGCTCAGTGCGGTCAGTTTTGATTTTGAAACCCAGTTCACCTATTCCGCGCGTATTCGCGCCACAGATGATGGTGGATTGTGGTACGAGGAGCCTTTTATCATAACAGTTACTGATGGTAATGATGCTCCGAGTATAGAACTTACTAACACTGTCACCATCCTGCCAGAGAACACGGACACCAGTAGTGCTCTTCAAGTGGCAGAGATTGTCGTAACAGATGATACACTTGGCACCAATGTATTGAGCCTTGCGGGTGATGATGCAACCTTGTTTGAGATCACCGCGGGTAGTTTGTACCTTAAAGCTGGTATCATGTTGGACTTTGAAATCCAACCTGTGCTTAATGTGACCGTGGCTGTGGATGACAGCACTGTTGGCAGCGAGCCAGATGATACGGCTAACCTATCCATCAGTATCACCGATATCAACGAAGCACCCAGCGTGACGCTGAATAATACCATTACTGAACTACCAGAGAACACCAATACCAGTAGCGCTATTCAGGTGGCCGAAATTGTAGTAACTGATGATGCGCTTGGCACCAATGTATTGAGTCTCTCTGGCGCTGATTCGGCCCTGTTTGAAATCACTGCCGGCGACCTATACCTCAAAGCAGGCACTGTGCTGGACTTTGAACTCCAACCCACGCTGAATGTGATTGTGGCAGTTGACGATGCTACAATTGGCGACACCCCTGATGATTCTGCCACATTGACCATTAATATTACCGATGTGGACGAAACGGCGCCGACCGTTTTGGCGATCACCCGGTTGAACGAGAATCCTACGAATGCGCCCAGTGTAGATTTTGAGGTTGTATTCTCCGAAGCCGTGACTGGCGTAGGTGAAAATGATTTTGAGTTAGCGGTCAGTGGAGTGATCAATGCCGCGATCTCAACAATCAACGGCACCGGAGATACATATATCGTCACAGTGGACACGGGATCCGGCAATGGATCCATTCGGCTGGATGTCCCGATCGGAGCGACAATCACCGATTTGGCAGAAAACCCATTGGCGGGACTGCCCTTCGAGAGTGGCGAGGTATATACGGTGCTTAAGAGTGGCCGATTATACCTGCCAATGATTTTGCGGCGGTAAGCTACCGGGTAGCCCGGAAATATTGAAGAAAAGTACCTCATGCTATATGCATGGGGTACTTTTTGGGGGTCAGGCCATCCTCCAAATGCTCAAGTCAAGATAATTTGCCGGGCATTTTGCTTATCAAAATCACACGATAAGTTCCGTGCAGTAGCGAGGGCTGATTGTGGATTACTCGGATATCTGTTCCCATCACTAGATCTCCGAAACGCCGGGTGATATCTGTTCCGAAAAGGGTACTTCCCAGGTTGAGCAATCGTCGTGTCAGTGTCAGTCGATCCCCATCTGGCAAGAATTTGTCAAAAATGATGGCTCGGCCACCCGGTTTGAGGGCACGCAAGTTTTCCCGCAGGCAGGCTGCTCCATCAGGAATGACGCTCAAAATCAGGTTAAAAATCACCACATCGAAGGTGGATTCTTCTACCAACAGCTGCTGGGCATCTCCCTGAATTAAGACAACCTGCCGGCTCGGCAGTGGTAGTTTTTGGTTAGCCTTAGAGAGCATATCAGCGCTGAGGTCTACACCCACAGCCTGCACACCTTTAGGCAGTAACGGCAAATCTGCGCCAGTGCCCACCCCCACCAACAAAACGCGTTCACCGGGCTGGAGATGCAAGGTTTCAATAGCTCGCCGTCTGCCCGGCAAAAAGAAATGGCCTACCGTCGCATCGTAGATCGGAGCCCACAGGCGATAGATAAAACGGTTCCAATGGTTAGTCATTTTCATAGGAAATTCCAATAGCCTTATTGAATAACGGGAAAAGGCGCGCCCAGTACATCCTGCCGGGCAACCACAATGTTCTGGGTACCCATGGATGTGTGCTTATGGTCAGATTCAACTTGGCGATGTTGTAATATTGATTTTATCAATGATTACCTTTATAATACAAATAATTGAGCATATATTCAATCATTAAGCAAAGATAGATGAAATCTCTAATCTTAGACGAACATACAGCGGCGCATATAGCCGAACTTTTCAGCGCTTTCAGCGACACCAGTCGGGTTCGCATCCTTTCTGCCCTGGTAGGGCAAGAATTGAATGTGACGACCCTGGCCGAGCTGGTTGGTGTGACCGATTCGGCCATCTCTCACCATCTGCGCAGTCTGCGCCAAATGCACATAGTTAAATCACGTCGCGATGGAAAAGAAGTTTTTTACCGAATTGACGACGAGCACATCATAGCACTTTTTCAGCAGGGGGTTAAACATGTTCAAGATGGTTAATTTTCCTCCTGCCCAGTGTTCTCGTTACATCTTGACGATTTTATTAATCTGCCTGGCCTGCGTAGCCATTCACGTTGTAATTGATAGTGTTGGCGATTTTGGTTTTGCCCAAGTCCAAGCCTCGCTTGATAGTCGTTCAATCCGGCTAACCCTGCACGTCCATGATGACGATTTTCTCATGTCTCCTGCGGTTATAGATACTTGCCCGAGTATTACGGTCAGAGAGGCTTTCATTCCCCAATGGGTGGTCTCTTCACGGGCTGTTCTTCCACAATTACCGCCTCCTAAAACCTTCTAAACTTCATTCTCTTTAGACTGTTCCGTAAGCCGGCAATCTATCAACGCGGCTGGTCTATTTGCATGTTTTAGAAATTATCAGGAGTAAGAAGCTATGTCTCTAGAAATCTCGAATACTTCTTCGCAGGCAGTGAAAGAAAAAAGCGCCGCAGCGTTAAGCTCTGTGGTTGCGGCAGTCGGGCTAACAACACTAAAAATTATTGTTGGGATTATGACCAACAGCCTGGGCATCCTGGCTGAAGCAGCTCATTCTGGTTTGGATCTGGTGGCTGCACTGGTGACCTTTTTTGCGGTGCGGTTATCGGATAAACCCGCGGATCGCGAACATCATTTTGGCCATGGCAAGATAGAAAACTTATCGGCATTGTTCGAAACGTTCTTGCTGCTGGCAACCTGCGGATGGATTATCTATGAATCGATCCAACGCTTGTTTTTTGAAACCGTTGAAGTGGATGCTTCTTTTTGGGCTTTTCTGGTTATGGGAATATCGATTGTCGTGGATTATTCCCGTTCGCGCGTGCTTTATCGGGCAGCCCGCAAGCACAACAGTCAGGCACTGGAAGCTGACGCGCTGCATTTCAGTACCGACATCTGGAGTTCCTCGGTTGTGATCCTGGGACTGATTGGGCTTATCTTAGCTAAAAATGTGCCCGCATTACGTTTCCTAAACAAAGCAGATGCAATTGCAGCTTTGCTTGTAGCGGGGATTGTCATTTACGTCAGCATCGAATTGGGTATGCGGACTGTGCAGGGACTATTGGATCATGCACCAAAAGGATTGGCAGAGAAAATTGAAAAAGCCGTGGAAGCCGTACCGGGCATCTTCGATTGTCACCGGGTACGGGTTCGCACGTCGGGCCCGAGCCTGTTTATTGATCTGCATATCTACGTGGAGCCAAACCAATCGTTAGAAAACGCTCACGAATTGACCCGTAAAGCTGCCGAGGCTGTACTGAGCGTGGCCCCCAAATCCGATGTATCCATTCACGCTGAGCCACTGCCACAGCCAGAATTACCCACAAAGGACTAACAACCATGAGAAGAAAACAAGATATTGTTCAAATTAATCATCAAACCGAACAAGAGCTGCATAATAAAATTGATCCGCATCGCCGGGGGGCTTCCGGGCTGGCGGATATCATCCTGGGTGGACAAGATGGCCTGGTCAATGTACTCGGGGTCATTTTAGGTGTCGCGGCTGCATCCAGTGATCCGCGATTAGTTATTGTGGCGGGCCTGGCGGCGACCTTTGCAGAATCAGTTTCAATGGGTGCGGTGGCTTTTACGTCCACACTAGCGGAGGCCGATTATTACGACAGCGAACACGCTCGCGAGATGCGGCACATTGAGCAGGCTCCCCGGCTTGAGCGGGATGAAGTTCGACAAATTTACGCCCGCAAGGGTTTCCAGGGGGAACTGCTGGATCATATTGTTGATACCATCACAGCTACTCCGGATGTCTGGGTAGCCGTGATGATGGCAGAAGAGCATCAACTCACGCCGGTTGATCGCAAGCAGGCATGGAAAGCTGCCCTGGTGGTCGGTTTTTCTGCCATAATTGGCTCCCTGGTCCCTTTGATACCATTTATGTTCTTTGATATTGCCACAAGCATGTGGACTTCAGTTGTCCTGACAGCGCTTGTGTTATTTGGCGTGGGTTTCTATAAGGCTAAAGTGACGGTGGGACGCCCGGCCCGAAGCGGGTTGGAAATGGCTGTAATTGGAACATTGAGCGCCCTGGTTGGGTATGCAGTAGGTGCGCTGCTGAAGGTTCCGCCAACACCATAATTATTCTTCACTGTCAGGGGAAATTCACTAATTTGTGATCATGTTGATAGCGGGTACAGGACTTCCGTCCTGTACCCGCAACATTTAGACAACCCTAATAACGCTATGGGTTAGCTTGATCTACCAGGGTTTGCAGGGCGGTTTTGACCGCAGAAAATTCCAGCCCCTGCCCAGTGACATAATCTTTGACGATTGTGCTTGCGGCGGGCATCGGACTGCCCAATACCTGTTCAATATCCGACGAATTAACACCCCAATCCAAAAGGTTCTGGAATGTTGTTTTTCCAGTGATTGTTCGGTCTGGAGGAGCATGCACGGTCCCCACTGGGGTCGGTGTCACCTGAGGAACAACTAACGTTGCCAAAGGTGTTGCAATTACCGGGACGGCAATATTCAAATCAACGCGGTAAGCTTCAAGGTAGGTCAGTTGATCTGGCGTCAGGAAGCCTTGAGACTTTAGTATCTCAATAGCTTCGACCGTCAAATAGGTTTCTTCGGTCGGTTCATAAGGCAGTCCTTTGTATCGGGCGACAAATAAACGAACCGAAGCGGTGCCAATTTCGGTTTCCAGATTGCCATAAAGCGATTCCAGAGATTTCAAATCAAAATTTTCCGGGTCATTGGCAGGCAAATGGAAAGCAGCCTGCAGATCTTCAATCGGAATATTAAATAATTCGCCGACATCACCAAAGGAATAGGATCCTCGAATATCAGCCGGGTTATACTGCCCGGCCAGTTCGCCATCCTGATAGGTGGCGGGAACCTTACTAGTTTCTGTGGTCCACCATCCCAACCCGGTTGTAACCGCAATACCGCCAAACAGGACAATAAAGATGACCAGCGCCATTGGTTTTGAGGTGATCTTCATGTTACTTTCCTCCGGCAACGAAATCAACGGTTCCGGACACCGGGCAGTGTGCCTCAGATGTACATTCCATGCAAGAGATGCATTGGTGATCGCGAATAATGGTTTTCTCACTGACTTTGATGTTCATCGGGCAGGTGATGTCACAGGCGCCATCATTCCGACACAATCCGGGCACGCGCCGCAAGCGGAAGATTCGGAATAAATTGAAAATTCCCAGTACCGCCCCATAGGGGCAGGCGTATTTACACCAGGGGCGCTCAACAAACAAGGAAAGTGCCGCGGTAAGTCCCAGCAGGATGGCTCCACCGATGGCGACTTCATCTGACCAGAAATTAAAGAGCGTGAAATATGGGTCAAACTGGGCAAATATCAGTGTGCTGGTTGCGGCCGTCATGTAAATGACCCAGGCCAATACCAGGTAGCGAGCATAACGCAGCACACGGTCAAGCCCGGCAGGCACAAAATGGTTGTAGCGGCGCTTAAAAATCTTCTTACCCAGTTTTCCTACCCACTCCTGGAAGGTGCCAAAGGGACAAACCCAGCCGCAAAAAACCGGGCCAAACAGCAAAGCCAGCAAGAACCCCAGGCTCATTAAGATGAAGGATGATTCATGCAGCTTTTTGACAAAAGTGCCATCGGTCACATACTGGTAGATGGTCACCACGCCACCGAATGGGCAAAGTGCATGTAATGAAGCGCTGGAGAGAAACCCAATCCCCTGACCGCTTTCAGCCAGCGTATGATTAACCGCAATCAGGGCTATCAGGCCAAAGAAGAAAATCTGCACCAAAGATCGAATCCAGATGCGGCGGCGGGTGAACTTTTTCCAGGTACTTGAGAGGTTCATGGCAAAATAATTCCTATCTTTTGATTAAGCGATTGGAACCACACGGCAGCACGGAGCCCGGTATAAAGTCAGGGCTCCGTGCTGATTAATGTGAATGGATTATGGATTACAGGCTTCAAAGGCAGGTAAATGCTGGTTGAGTGACGCACTCTGCAGCCGGTCATACACTCGCAGCAGGTCTGTGTGCGTGGTCACCAGCTTTAGTTCATCATACAATGCAGCGTCGGCGATTTCTGCCGCCACGCCCGCCTGACAGGCATCTGCAAGACTGGCAAAGACTGGCGGATTGATCAGACCAGGATTGGATGGGACAGCCACACCATACTTTTCGGCCTGGCGCACCAGGGCAGTGACATGCTGCTGCTCTGAGCGGACAATCATGCTGAATGGATAGACGCTGCCAATCTGTTCAACGACGCTCTGGTACAAATTAAGCGCGCCGTATTCTTCCAGAATTGCTTGCTGCAGCGCGGCAGCCTCAGCTTCGCTAAGCGGGGTCAGACTGGTACCAGTTCCAACACCCAGGCCCGCTGATTGCCCATTCCCCATCATTGGTCCCATGCCGGTAGACTGATCATTGCCAGCGCCCTGATTACCCTGACCGGCAGAACCGCCACCATTCGGTCCACCACGCCCGGCAGGGGCGGCGGCCTGTGCAGTGTCAGGGGAGAATACGGCAAATCCAAGCCCGGTCAGTAGGACAGCTACCAGTAAAACCACAATCATTTTGTTTCTCATGTTATTTTCTCCTGCTCGTCTTGAATGTTTTTGGCGAGTTGATATGATCTTACCGCCCAGACATGGAAAACCTGTGAAAATGATGTGAAGATTTTGTGAAGGTTGCCAAGTTTGAGCCGCTACTTTGATGATTTCTATCTCAAATAACATTAGCGGATTACGACTTGTTTGTCCACTTGACACTATGGAAATACAGTATCATAATTACATTCATGAGGGGAATACCCAAAGGTAAATTTTTCTCTTCTACCCCAAAATATCAACCCAATTGCAGCCTTCATGGAGGATATTATGAATGTTACCTTTCGTATTGTTGCCCTGGCCATGCTTATTTTAGGCTTGTTCAGCCTTACTAGCGACCAAACCGTCAGTGCGCAATCGTTCAACTGTACTGATATGATTGAAATTCCACAAATTGAGTGTGAGGCCCTGGTGGCATTCTACAATTCGACCAATGGGGCTGGATGGACTGATCGAACTAATTGGCTAGAAACAAACACGCCCAGTAATTGGTATGGCGTTACTGTAGTTAATGGACATGTGACGCAACTAAATATTGTATTCAATAACCTAACCGGCAGCATGCCATCTGAACTAGGTAATCTGACGGGTTTAGCGAGGCTTTATATTTACAATAATCAAAACTTAACTGGCAATATCCCTCCTGAATTGGGTAGCTTAACCGGCTTGCAGAGGTTATATCTTTACAATAATCATCTTACAGGTTCAATACCGCCTGAGTTGGGAAGCTTAATAAATTTAGAATACATGTTTCTTAACAATAATCAACTCACCGGCAGTATTCCAACCGAACTTGGTAATATGACCAGTTTAGAATGGATAAATCTTTATGACAATCAACTTACAGGCAATATCCCGCAAGAGTTGGGGAATTTGACAAATTTGGGTATCCTTTACCTACACAATAACCAACTTGACGGAATTCTACCGCCAGGTTTAGGTAATTTAATAAATTTGGGCACCCTCGACCTACACAATAACCAACTCACTGGTAACATTCCATCTGAGCTAGGTGATTTGGTTAATTTAACTTATTTTGATCTTGGTAATAACCAACTAAGCGGTAGTATACCCCCTGAACTAGGCAATTTGACCAATTTGCTCAGTTTTGAGCTCGGTTATAACCAGCTTACTGGCAATATTCCGGCAGAAATTGGTAATTTGACCAATTTGGGCACACTTCTCCTTTACCACAACCAACTCACGGGCGAAATTCCTCCTGAACTGGGAAATATGAGCAGTTTGGGCGATCTTTCTCTTTCATACAATCAACTCGTTGGGGAAATCCCATCTGAACTTGGATATTTGACTGGTTTATATTCGCTTGACCTTTCTGGAAATCAGCTCACCGGGAGCATTCCAACCGAATTAGGTAATTTGAGCGGATTAGAGCATTTGGGACTTGCCAGCAATCACCTTACTGGCAGTATCCCGCCCGAACTGGATAATTTCTTTCTACGTGACCTTGATCTCAGTTATAACCACCTTTCAGGCAGCATTCCTGCTGAATTGGGCAGCTTAGGCTCCCTAAGACTTTTACGATTAAACAATAATCAACTGACCGGGGAAGTGCCTGCTAATATTGTTAATTTAGTTAACCTCTTTGACCCAGGCACTTGGGTGGATGGCGGCGATGGGCTCAACCTGGATTACAACGCCCTTACAGTCCCAGCAGGATATCCCGTAACAGGCAACCCTCTTCATGACTTCCTCTCGACAAAGGATCCGAACTGGCATCTCCGGCAGATAACTATCGACACTCAATACATTTACCTTCCCATTGTGCTACGCTGATTTATTGAAGTGCTTCTTCTTTGAGCATCTCCTCTAGGCTGACTGGTTTGCCGAATAGTCATTCCATATTTTCATTTGGAAATTAATCTCAAACAACCAAGGTCACCCTTCATTGGGACAGCCCTTGGTTGTTATGTATGGAGTGGCTGATGTCTATCGAACTCATAACCCCTTGAGGTGCGGGCAAGAATTTTGAGGAATTGAAGCCAATAATTTTGACTACGCGCAAATCCAAATAGCATTCCAAATGGCCAGAGGTAGACTTCCTCCAACGACCAACTCTCTTGACGTATGAATAATTTATTCATACAATATGAACATATTATTCACGCGCGGTGACAAATGGACATAACAGATTCGATACAACCCCTCATTTTCCAGGCCGAGCAGGATGGCCTGGTTCAACGCACCTTCCGCCGATTAGATTCTGACCGGCAGCAAGCGGTCATTAACGCGATTCTGGCTGAAGCAGCCATCTCGGGGCCGGATCAAATACGCATTCAGGCAGTAGCGGAGCGGGCTGGCGTGGCAGTTGGCTCGCTGTACCAGTATTTTTCTGACCGAGAGCATCTGCTGGATTTTGCTGTTTGGTTGTGCTCCAGGGCATGGGAAGCAATGTTCAGTCAGTATATTCCGTTGCTGGCAGAAATACCGCTGCGAGATGGTTTGCGGGCTTACATCCAGGGTGGGCTAGAGCTGAATGAAACGGAGCGCGGCGTGGTTCAGTTTATGGGGCGGGCGGCCTACCAGGGCGGTCAGGGGCGGACGCAGGCAGCAGTCGATTCAATCGCACAAATCATGCTATCCGTCACACGCCAAATGCTGGAACAAGCCAGGCTGCGGGGTGAGATCCGTGAGGGCCTGGATATGGAAGCGACCACCCGCTCTGTGAATGCTTTCCTGATTGCGCTTGGAGATGGACAGCTATTCCCATATCTGAACCAATATTACCGGTTAACCGGCGAGGATATGACATTTGATCGAGTTCTGGATGCGGCTATTGATTTAATAGTACATGGATTGGAATAGGGGATCAAGATGTCTATGTCTTCTTCCAGTCTCGAAATCAGGAACCTACAGAAATCATTCAGAACGCTGAAGGCCGTGGATGGCATCAGCTTGCAGGTTCAGCAGGGTGAGATCTTTGGCTTGCTCGGGCCGAATGGTGCCGGTAAAACAACAACCATTCAGATGATCTGCGGCTTGTTGAAACCGGATGCGGGAGAGATATTCATCAATGGGCAGTTGGTCAAGCCCGGCAATCCAGCGGCTATGCGGAAAGTGGGCATCTGCACCCAATCGAATATCCTGTGGGAAAAACTTACCTGTTTTGAGCAACTGGTATTCATCGGACAGATGTACCACCTACCCAAAAGGCAGGTCAAGCATCGGGCTGAAGAACTGCTTGACCAACTGGGCTTGAGCGAGAAATGCAATCAATTGGCTGGCCAGCTTTCAGGCGGGATGCAGCGGCGTTTAAACCTGGCGATGGCCCTGATGAACGACCCAGATCTGGTGGTGCTGGACGAACCCGAAACCGGGCTGGATCCGCAAAGCCGGGTGATGGTTCGCGAATACATACACTCGCTGGCGCGTAAGAAGACGGTTATCCTGACCACGCATAATATGGATGAGGCTGACCGTTTATCTGACCGGGTGGCTATCATTGACCAGGGGCGTTTGCTGGTTATGGATATTCCCGAAGCATTGAAGCGCACACTCGGTGACGGGGATGTGCTGGAAATGGAGCTTGCCAATGAACTACCAGAGTCAGTACAGGAGGAATTGCGGGCCGTAGATTTGCAGGTCCATACGGTTAACCACACGCTGATTCTGCGTGGGTGGATATTGATTGAAAAACTGCCGGCTGTGCTGGAGATATTCCGCAGGAACGGTATTCAAACTGGCGAGACACGCATGCGGTCTAACACACTGGAAGATGTGTTTATCTCTATAACCGGGCGCAGGCTGCGGGAATAGAAAAGGCTTTATCTGATGCGACTCTGGAATGTTTTTATCAAATGTGCCCGGGAGCAGAAAAGAGATTTGTGGGTCTTGATGCTCAGTCTGGCTTTTGCTCCGTTGTTTGTACTTATTTACTGGCTCATGACCAGCGCTGGTGGATCCACTACCTATGGGCTGCTTGTCATTAACCAGGATAAAGGGTACCAGAACCTGAAAGCGGGTGAGGCACTGGTTTCCCAGTTGAAAGGTTTTTCGTATGAGAACGGTGCTCCTTTTTTGAAAGTCATAGAGGAGATAGATCTGACTACAGCCGAAGAACGGCTGCACAATCGGGAGGCGGCAGCACTATTGATTATCCCGGAGAATTTTTCTGAAGTCGTTGACGGGATGAAGGATGGGCGCGAGGCAGGATCAACCAGCCTGGAATTTGTGGGCGATCTGACCTACCCGACTTATACTGTTGCGGCTGTTTCTGCTATGACGGTGGCAGAGACCTATCTTACCTCAATGAGTAAAATTAACCGCCCGGTCGGCTTTCTTGAAACCCCGTTGGGTGCATCCGCGTCGAGAAGTGAATTTGAAAACTATATGCCAGGATTATTCATTTTTGCCGTTATCATCACCATCTTCCAGGCTGCCATGCTTGTGGCCCGCGAGAGCGAAGGCGGTAAGTTGATCCGATTGCGGATGGCAGGCGTCAGTTCCTTTGAATTTCTGGGCGCATCTCTGCCTGGCTGGTGCTGGTATCGGTGATTAGCGCTGGATTGACTTTCGCTACGGCTGTTGCGCTGGGGTTCACCAGCCAGGGGCCTCTCTGGCTGGCTGTGATTATTATCATTTTCACCAGTTTTTCCATTATCGGCACAGGTATGATTGTTGCCAGCTTTGCAAAATCCGTCTCACAGGCTTTTGTGATTGCCAATTTTCCGTTAGGGTTCCTGATGTTTTTGACCGGGGCTGCTTTTCCAATGCCGCGCACGGGCCTGTTCACAATTGCCGGTCATGAGATGGCTCTGGCAGACATCCTGCCGCCAACCCACGCGGTGATTGCATTGAATAAGATATTCACCCTGGGGGCGGGTTTCTCGGACGTTGTTTTTGAGCTGACGGCATTAATTGTGCTTTCGGTTTTATATTTTGCCATTGGGGTCATCTTGTTCCGCCGTATAAACTTACGGTAAATGAGAGATGTTCTCCTGGACGCGATTGTAAGAGAGGAATCCAATGCCCAGTCTGAAAAGCCGCCTGATTATTTTTGGCATCCAGCACAATCGCATCTTCAAAGGCCGCTTGAAGCGCGACGTGATCACGCGCGAGACCTTCATGGTTGAATTGCGTAAGCAGTTTGAAGAAGGTGCCAAGAAGTTCGGCGCTATGCCACCTGACATCCTTGCAACACCCGTGAGTATTCCGGACCTCCCAGAAGGGTTGTCTGCTGAATGGATTCGCCTTACCGCCAACGCTGCTTCCCTCTGTTGGCATCCATGTTTCCGGAGGCCACTCAGGCCTGGGATGAGACAATTGCGTACATCAAGAAACGCATGAGGGTCGATTAGCAATGACCACACAAAAACCCCATCCCGATTAGCCAGGATGGGGTTTTAGGTGACATGATGCGGCTTCAGCGTAGAATGACGGGGAGGAAGATTGAAGTTCCGGCCAATGTGGACTGGCGCGGGCTCCAGAATCCGCCCTGCAGTACCACCCCTCCGCCGGTCAGCCGACCGGCGTCGGGTTGCCCGATGGTGCCATTGAGGACGAGCCCACCGCCCAAGCTGCGCCCGCCGCCGCTGTCCATTGTGCGCCACGAGAGATCATACACGATCGTTTGGGCATGTGCAGCGCTGACAGCGACCAACAGCAGGGTACAAACAGCCAATAGAAGGATTAAGCGATGCCTGGTTTTCATTCCTGATCTCGCTCTTTACTCTGCGTCTTCAGTGAGGAATAAATCGATGGAATAGAACATGAACCCGTCCGAGGTGGTGATCGGGCCATCCGCATTCAGATGGATTTGCACATAACTGGCATTGGTGATGGCAACCCGGGGAGTGGCGGGGAAGATAGCGAAGCAAGAACGGGTGGTGGAGGCACGATCAGTGTTGCTGGTCAGATAGGCCTCGTAGGTGCCATCATCGCTGCCCTTGTAAACCCCAACAGCATCAATGTACTGGCTACCGGCCGAATTGATCTTGTAGCAAATCCGCAGGCCCTTGATGTACACATCTGAACCAAATAGCTGGCTATAGGTCGAGACTGGGATGACCAGCAGGCGTTCTTTGACCACAGTGGATGTGGGATTGACGGTAACACCACCATTGGCAAGCGGATAAATGGTTACTTCGGCCGGAACCGCCCGAGACATTGCTGTGAATGGGCTGAGGTTCAAAGTCGAATCCGCACCGACATAAACCGTGTCGCCGACTTCGAATTTCCCGCTGACTTCGAGTTTCCCGCTGATATAAACCGGCCCGTGAGCCTGGAGGGCCGAACCCGTGGCCATGGCATCCAGGTAAAGCGCGGTGCCGGAGGTGTGGGAGTTTTCCAGTGATAACGTGGGGGCGCTGGCGGTGTTGATCCAGGTCTCAGCCACATGATCATGATCCGGCAGGTTCAAGACATTCAGCGCTGTATGGGCATACGGGGCGGCAGTAATAGCCTGGCGGGAGAGGGTGACACCCTGTCCGTTGTTATAGCTGTCGCACCAGATTTCAAACTGCAGGTAACGAGCATCGCCGTTGAAGGGCGTGGCTCCAAACTCATTGGCGCCGTTCAGGGTCAGGGTGAAATAACCATGATCAACCTGGAAATTGCTGATTTGCATCGTGCCGCCAATCAGGGAGCCGCCTGAGGCGGCATCCCAGAGGCCGATTTCCATATCGCAGCTGTCGTTGATGGGCGTGCCATCACTTTCGGCCAGATAGCCTTGATAGGTGAAGCCGGTGCCCAGAGCGCCTTCCACGACGGGCGGTTCATCGCCCGTCTGGGCTGCGGCACCCATGACGCCGAACAGGAGCGCTGCCAGCACCAGGGTTGTGATGATCAAAGTTTTATGTTTCATGATAGGTCCTCTCTGAAAATGAATTGAGTTGGGTTTGGTTTTGTCGCTGCGCCCAATGATTTTGCACAGGCGCTAAAGACCTTGTAACAGTGGGGAACAGCTCTATGATGGGTTTGAGGGCTCCTCCTTAATATTCCTGATAGAGGTTGCCAGTCGTAAACTGAGAAAATCGGTCAGGTCACTTAATGAGTTGAAATAGAATTTGCTGCCTGCGGGAACGAACTGCACGGAGCCGCGCCAGGAAATCGAAGGGAGCAGGGCATCCTCAAACCAGATCCGAACGATGAAGACATGTTGTGCGCGTACAGGCAGGTTATCCATGTCTTTGATTGTAGGGATGGCGCGTCCAGAAAACGTCCAAACGGAACCGCTGATTACGCTGATTGCACGGATTTTACGAATTACGCAGGTGGCAAGGTTTGACCGAATATCCCCATTCAGCCCAGGAAGAAAGAACCGCTGATTACGCGGATTTCACGGACTGCTTGGGATCAAATTTTGACCGGACAATTCCCCGTCGAGCCCAGACTAAAAGAACCGCGGATTACACTGATTTCACTGATTTCACGGATTACGCAGGCGGCAAGGTTTGGCCGAATCCAATTCAGTCCAGGAAGAAAGAACCGCTGATTGCACGGATTTCACGGATTACGCAGGTGGCAAGGTTTGACCGAATATCCCCATTCAGCCCAGACCAAAAGAACCGCGGATTACACGGATTTCACGGACTGCCTGGGGGTAAAGTTGGGCAGGATAGTCCCTATTTATAAATCGATTATTCAGCCGGCCACTCGCCGCGTTCATAAGCGGCGATAATTTCTTGATTTTGCTTGATCTGCAAATACTTCTGACGCGATTCGGCATCGGTGATGGCCTGTTCCCCCGCCTGTACAGCCTGGTAGGCGCGCTCCAGCACTGCACCGGCATCGGATTCATTGCCCCCGGCACGCAGCACCCGCGCAGCGTACCACAAAAAGCGGTGACAGTTGTCGTGTTGACTTTCTATCCGGGGGTAAAGCGCAAGCAGTTCGGCGGCGATCTTCATCGCCGCGTCAATATTCCCAACACTTAGTTCGAGCAGCGCCAGTTCTGATTCTACGCCGCATAGATCGGAGGGCAGGTCCAATTCTCTAAAAATATCAATCGCAGTGTTGAGGTGCTCTCGAGCGGATGAAATATCACCTAATTCGTGCTCGGCTTCTCCCAGGTTATGCAATGCGGCGGCTTCTAAGAAGCGATTCCCGGTTCTCCGGGTCAGTTCTACAGCTTGAAGTGAGTACTGCCGCTCAGAAAGGTAATCGCTTTGTTTTGCAGCAATATAAGCCAGATTGATGGATTCGGTTGTCATGCCACCCAAATCGGCCATTTGTTCTTGAAGCTCGAAGGCTTGCTGATAATGCTGCCGGGCCTGGTCATAATCTCCCGTGGCAGCAAAGAGGCTGGCAAGGCTTTGCAAGGTCAGAGCAATGTTTTTATTTTTTTGCATCTGGCGGAACAAATTCAGTGCGGAAGTCAGGTGATGCCGAGCAGATTCGATCTGGAAGAGACCGGTCAAAGCCATCCCCATAATGCGATGGGCGTTGCCCTGCCAGAAAACATCGCCGCTCTTCTCAGCCATCATCAGGCATTTTTGTCCATACTGCAGGCAGCGCTCGGCATCTGAACTGGTCAATCCTTTTGCCGCCAGGTTCCACAGGGTTCGCAAGAAGGCATCTGTCGGGAAGGAGTCCTGACACAGGGTCAGGGCTTTCTCCGCCCAGGCATCAACCATAGGCTTCTGGCGAAGGATTACATATATCTCAGATACAGCACAGCAGCATTGAATTTGACCTTGAACATTCTGCAAATCACCGTACAGTGCCAGCGCAGACTGGAAGCCAGCAATTGCAGCAGTGTAATCATCAATGATTTTCAGGTAACTGGCTTCAGTATAAAGCGCTTCAGCCTGCCAGCGCTGGTTGCCCTGGGTTTGCGCCTGTTGTTTGAAAGATTCAATCAAACGCGCCTGGGTCGGGCGGTCATCCATCCGGCGGTAATACATGATCTGGCGCTTGATGAGCTCAAAAGTCAGGTCAAGATCCTGGCTGGCAGGCACCAGTAATTCCAGTTGCTGCAAATCACCTTGTTGAGCGGTTAGCTCACCCCGGCGGTAATGAATGCTTTCACGCAGCATCAAGAGATCCACCTGGGTGCGAAGATCTACAAAGGCTGAATTCTCGCTGACAAGCTGCAGAGCACGGTTGAGAGCATTCAACGCTTCTGTATCGGCAAACATCCTGAGCGCAGTCTGGGCGGACTGCAGGTAAGCCGAAACGGCCCGTACCGGGTCACCCCCGCGGTCGAAATGAACCGCCAGATCCCCCGCCATCTCGTCCCGCAGATCGGCATAGAGCATTTCCAGAATTTCGGCTACGCGCAGATGCCGGCGCTTACGCTTGGTCGCGGGAATTTCGGCGTAAAGCGCTGCCTGGATCAGGTGATGCGCAAAACGGTAATCGTACCGGCTGCGGCCTTCTACATCCTGCACCAGGTGATTGTCCAATAAGCCACTCAGCGCTGTGTGGGCTTGCATTTCGTTCCAACCGCCCACTGTGCGTACAGCTTCGGCACCAAATTGGGTACCGATTACCGCGGCAACTTCAGCATAGGCCCGAGATTCGGGCAGTAAATCTACCAGGCGGCGACTGATTACAGCACTGATGCCACCTGGCAAGGCTGTTCCAATTTCATTATCGCTATGTGCCTGCCAGTGCTGCCAGAGCAGGTCAATAAACAGTGGGTTGCCTTCGCTTTCGATAAACAACCTCTCTGCCAGTTGGGATTGTTCCGGCACCATCTGCTGCATCAGGGTATGAATGTCCTGTGGTGAAAGCGGTCCCAGCAGCAGGTTTTCCATCAAAGAGGTTGGATCGGGGTCGTGGTTGGATGTCAGGTTGTGCCGCAGTGTGTGTAATGGGTGATTGTGAGCTATTTCTTCGTCGCGATAGGTAGCCACAACCAGTATCGGAGCGCCAGCGATCCGGCGAACCAGGTACTCGAGCAGGGTGATACTGGTCTCGCCAGCCCAGTGCAGGTCTTCGAGAATCAGCAGCACCGGGCGGGGCGCGGCCAGTTTTTCAAGGCACCCGGCAGCGGCATCAAATAACCGGATACGCTCCCGGTCTGGGTCTAACTCGGGCAGGTGCGGAAGATTGCAGCGCCTGGGTAGTTCCGGAATCAAAGCGGCCAGGGCAGACAGGCGATTTAGTTCACCTTCCAGGTTGATGAGCAGCGGCAGTACCAATTGAAAGGCTTCAATCAGGGCCTGATACGGGCGCGGGTTTTGTTGAGAGGTGGCGCCGCGCAAGATGCGCGCGCCCTGGCTTTCTGCCAGCAACGCCAATTCTTGGGTCAGGCGAGTTTTACCAATTCCGGCCTCTCCACCGATCAGCAACAGCCCGCCGTGACCGCGCGCGGCGCGGCTCCAGCGCGTGGACAGGCGATCCATTTCCATCTGACGACCCACCAGTGGCAGGCGCACACTCACTCTGTGGGCGGGGCTAACCTCATCCGAAGGGTCAGTTGATTCGATATCTGCAATATGAGCATGATGGAGGATTGCCTCATAGAGCGCCTGAGTTTCAGGCATTGGAAGCACCCCCATCTCCTGCTTAAGTTGTTTGGAGAACCGCTCATATTCGGCTAACGCCCCAGCTCGGTCGCCGGACTCATAGCGCAGCGCTAAGAGCTGTCGTACAGTATCTTCGCGAAAGGGATCTCTGGCTAAGACCAGGCCAGCATAGTGAATGGCCGCTGAATAATCGCGGCGGGTCCGGCAGTCATAGATCAATTGTCCAAGGCCGGTGAAATATAAATTGCTCAGCCGTTCACGCTCAAAGAAAATCCAGTCATCATAAATTGTCTCAAGCAGGTCGCCGGTATAAAGTGGAATGGCTTGAGCCAATGTCTGTGGGGCGCCAGTTAGCCGTTCAAATTCAGCTACATCTAGTTGATACTCCGCCGCTGGGTTCCATTGAACTGTCCGCGGATTGACCAGCAGCCAGGGATAGTCTGGCGGAGCAGGAGGTAAAGCTTGCTGCAAGTGATGTAAATGGCGGCGCAGATTGGTGCGAGCATCGCTTTCGGCATCATCAGGCCAGAGCGTAAAGGCTACCTGCTGACGATCCAATGGTTGGGCGCGCTGCAACAGCAGATAAGCCAGCAGCGGCATGGTCCGGGGTGGCGCATGAAAGTTGACGGCACGGCCATGATATATCAGAACGGGTGAGCCAAAAAGTTGAATGGTGAGCATATTGATCGTGATGACGGGAATATATAAAATTATACACGCAAGACCATGATGGCCTGTCGAAATTATTCGACAAGTTGACCCAAAATCGAATCTATCAATCGGTGCCGTTGTGTAAGGGTTGCTCAGATGGCAACAAACAAAAAAAGGCCGCTCTAAATTAGGGCAGCCCTTTAGTTATTATGGGGTGGCTGGTGGGGGTTGAACCCACAACCCCCTGATCCACAGTCAGGTGCTCCGCCATTGAGCTACAGCCACCATAACGCCCCGGATTTTATCACACAGATGTGGCTTGCGCAAGTCTTTGCTTGATCCAGCCGGCGGCAGTATCTTGGGGGATGGTTTCTTGCTCGCGACGGGTAAGATCTTTGATGGTGACGGTGGATGCGGCTTGTTCGTCGGGGCCGATGATGAGGACGAAGCGGGCGCCGATCCGGTCGGCGAATTTGAATTGTTTGGGTAGTTTGGCTGCTTCGGGGTAGCAGTTGACAGAGAGGCCGGCGCTGCGCAGTTCTGCGGCAAGCCGGATGCTGGTACTTTGCAGGGCAGCATCAAAAACGGTTACCAGGACCGGGGCTGAAGATAAGTCGGGCGTTGGCAGAAGGCCGTATTTTTCGAGCACTACAGCGATCATCATGTCGCCCATGGCGAAACCGACACCAGGAAGCGGGTCGCCGCCCACATCAGACACCAGGTTATCGTAGTGCCCGCCGCCAAGAATGGCACGGCCGGTGCGGTCTGCGTCGAAGGCTTCAAAAACGGTGCCAGTGTAATATTCCAGGCCGCGGATGACACCGGCATCGAACTGGATGTACTCACGCGCGCCCAGAGCATCCAAGGCATCAAAGAGGCGGCACATGTCTGGATACTTCTTCCAAAGTTCTGTGTTGGACAGCAGCTCCTTCAGGCCTGCCAATTGATCAGCCGTGATTCCCAGGGAGAGGGCAAACTCATCCCATTCTGTGGGGCGCAGTTTATCGCGGCGGTCTATCAAGCGAAGGGTTTGTGCTTTCAGGTCGCCCGTCAGACCGAGGGCGGATAGTTCTTGATCCATCAGGCGGCGGTCATTAACCAGAATAACCGCCTGCTGCGGAGAAAGGCCTACCGAGCGGATAAACTCGGCACAAATGGCAATCAGTTCGGCATCAGCCTCGGGAGAGCTGACGCCAATGAGGTCAATATTCCACTGGAAGAATTCGCGGGTGCGGCCCTTTTGTGGGCGCTCGTAACGCCAGAAGGGGCCAAAAGACCACCAGCGCAGCGGGAAGGTCAGTTCGCCCTGGCGCTGGGCCACCATTCGAGCCAGCGATGGGGTCAGTTCGGGGCGCAGGGCAATCAGGTCGCCGCCACGATCGGGGAAAACAAAAGCCTGCTCTTTGACCAGTTCTTCGCCTGATTTGGCGGCATAAAGATCGATTTTTTCGAGAAAAGGGCCATCGTATTCTTGATAACCATAGCGGGTGGAAACAGCGCGCATATTATGAGCAAGCCAGTTTCGTAAAGCCATAGCTTCGGGGTAAAATTCGCGGGCGCCTTTTACAGATTGGACAGTGGGTTTCATAATACATTCCTTAATAATCGCATAGTGCCTCAGGAGAAAATTATAGCATGAACAAACGGGGCCTAGCCCAGCAATTTTGCGCGGCAATACACTCGGTACTGTATCTTTGGTTCATGAAGTGGGAGGTAACGCTTCCCGCAAGCGCTGGTTCTGGAAAACAGCAGCTTCCAAGCCCTGTTGGGAATGAAACAGAATGGCTTGACGGAAACGTCTGCGGAAATTGCGGTTTTCGCGTTCGAGATGACTGGTG
>Ga0208459_1001699_pt1 | contig 20199 bp, 20 predicted proteins | sample AD_UKC087_MetaG_FD_184433 | JGI IMG/M metagenome (GOLD analysis project Ga0208459, IMG submission 184433) | Active sludge microbial communities of municipal wastewater-treating anaerobic digesters from USA - AD_UKC087_MetaG (SPAdes) (version 2) | ecosystem: Engineered > Bioreactor > Anaerobic >... | reverse complement strand
AGATGGTTATATGGTTAAGAGTGTTGGAGAGATTACAGACAAAGTGGTATCTCAATATGTTAAAAATCAGAGGTAATTAAGTTTTGAAAAAGAAACCGAGGACTCTTAGTCCTCGGAGGTTCATTAAAGATTTTTAGTGGCAGCACCATTACTACTAAGTGTAAATCTGAACTTTCCACCAGATAGCCACAAAGCATAGTCCTGTAATCCACTTGCCCCCCATTTTGTAACCATTCCTTGAGGCACACCTGAAGAAAGTGTGTTAAACCTAACCCAAGTAGCAATTGTAAAATCACTATCACTAAACCCAATACTGGAATTATCTGCAGCTCTCAGTTCTTGTTTCAAAGGAGTAGAGAAACTTGCTGCATATTCATCAGGTTCTGGAGTTGGATCAGGATCAGGAGTAAGACCACCATTATACGTTACACCCTCAGCTCGTCCTACAGAGTTATAACTAGTTAAGTGACTAGTACCAACAGAATCTTGTCTCTCCCCACTCTCTTCATCCAAATCCCACCAAGCATTGAGGTTTGTCTTTAATCCAGCATCTAATTCAGCATAACTTAAGCCACCAGCAGAATTGTAAAGTTGAGTTCTCTGATCCTCTGACAAAACTCTACCCCAAATACCTGTATTATCAACTCTTCCATCTAAGTGATAGTAACCTATCAACTCTCCAATACTAAGTGGTGAATTAGTATGAATAAGACCACCTGTATACGCCATACTCTCTACTGCACCATTATTAACCTGTATATTCATAGTGTCATTAACAGAATCATGCCATGCAACAACGTAATACCAAGTGTCAACTACGGGTAAAACCCCGTTATAATAAAGATTTTCAGTCGCTGTACCATCACTGCTAAGAGTAAATCTAAACTTTCCACTAGACAACCAGAGAGCATAGTTTTGTTTTCCACTTCCACCCCATTTTGTAACCATTGCTTGACGCACACCTGAAGAAATAGTGTTAAACCTAACCCAAGTAGCAATTGTAAAATCACTATCACTAAACCCAATGTTTGAATTGTCTGGAGTTTGCAAATATTGCTTCGCAGAGGTAGAAAAACTAGCAGCATATTGAGAGTCAGCACTACTCTGGAAATTCTTAGCCTTAAAGAAAAAGAGTACTACAGAGAGAAGAACCAAAAAGACAAACAGAAGTCTCCTTCCTATCACAACCTTAGATCTAAAAGATTTCATGAAAAAGACAGTTTTAATTTAATTAACTATATGAAAAGACTACATTAGTTGGGTATCCTTGTCAAATCTCATCCTTCTCCTTAATTGGCTTCCCTATTCTTTTCTTACCCTTAGGTTTCAAATCTTCAACCTCCTCTTTCTCCTTAGGTTTTTCAATTTCTTCAGTTTTCTCTACAGACTCCTCTTTCTTCATATTACTCCTATTCCCTTTCTCACTATATGTCTGTGTACTCCACTTCATAATCTTCTCCTCTATCTCCTCTCTAGGCATACCATATGTCTCTCTAGAATGTAATACAATCTCATCTCTAAGATTATACTTCTCAAATCTAACAGGCAAAGACTTAGCACTAAATGGTACAGAAGTCATACCATCAATACAAAGCTTAATATACATAGCATATGCATCCAAAGAAACAAGATCATCAGAAGAAACAACAGGAGCAAACTCCTTCTCTAAAATACTAGCATCCGCCTGACTAACAACAAATGAACCAAGAGTACCAACATTACCAAATATAGCTTGTCTAACAGTAATAGGTAGTTGATCAATATACTGATTAGTCATAGTAAGATTAAGTTTATACTTCCTAGCCTCTGAAAGAATCTTAGCAAAAGAATCTGTAGCAAAGTTCTGAAACTCATCAACATACAGATAGAAGTCTGTCCTCTGTTCTTCAGGTATATCTACCCTCTCCATAGCTGTAGCTTGAAGTCTTGTGATTATCATACCCCCAAGAAGAGATGCTGTCTCCTCACCTAGTCTTCCTTGTGCAAGATTAACAAGCAAAATCTTCCTGTTATCCATAATCTCCCTTAAATCAATTGTAGACTTTACTTGGCCAATAATATTCCTAGTAACAGCAGAAGAGATAAATCTACCAACTTTATTCTGTATTGGAGATACTGCCTCTGCAAGTAACCTACTATTCTCTGCCAACTGTGCAAACTCCTCATCCCAGAATTTGTAAAGAATTGGATCATTTACCTGTTTTAATATGAATTTTCTATAATTCTTGTCTGTTAACATTCTAATCACGGCAAGAAGAGTTGTACCCTGAGCCTCCATAACAGTAGCTACAGTATTAGTAAGAATATATTGCAATCTAGGACCCCAAGAATCACCAAACTGCTTCTTAAACACCTCTACTACCCCATCAGCAATTAGATCCCTCTGTGACTTATCCTTAAGCTCTAAAAGATTAAACCCAACTGGATGATCAACATCTGTAGGATTAAAATACACAACATCGTTTACCCTATTTGGTGGAATATATGAAAGAAGCTCCTCTACAGTATCACCATGAGGATCTACAAAACAAGCACCATCCCCAGCTAAAACATCTGAGATGAACATATTCTTAAACAAAGTGGATTTACCTGTACCTGTCTTACCTAAAAGATAGAAGTGTCTCACCCTATCCCTTCTCTTTATCCCAAATTCTACTTTAACATCTCTGTAATCAGTAGTACCAAAAACTGTAACATCATCATCAGTACCTCTTGGTAAGTTCATAGGGGGTTCCAACTTTCTAGACCTACTCCATGCAATATTAGGTGTTTCAACAGATATATTGGGCAAGTGATACAAAGATGCTAACTCTTCAATATTTACAATATCCCTCTGATCTCCAATATCTCTTTTGACATAGCTGTCATAGATTTCTTTCCCTGTACTAGTTGGTTCAGCATATATCAAGTTATTAAGATGAGCAGTAGTAAACTGTTTAAAACTAGCAACAACATCTCTCAGTAACTGTTCTGATCTAAACTGATCTTCAGCTTTTGTTATTACTCTAATCTTAAATTCAAACCCAACTTTCAACATCTTATTTGAAATCTCACTCAACTCCTCCTCCTGCCCTGGTAAAAGCTTAACTATCTCCTTAGCGGCAGGTTTACTTGGATCGGTATTAAGTGCATCCCCAATACCTTTAGCTAACTTTGAAACCAACTCAGCAAAAGATGGCCCACTCAAACTCTTCCCTTCCTTAATAGCTGTAATATACTCCTTAGACTTCTCCTGCCATGTATTAGAGATTGGTCTAACAATTACCTGTAACCAAACTTTCTCATGGTTATTTAATTCAGACATAGCTCCAGTTATAGCTGCAAGAGGATCTACCTCAAAACTCCTAAATGTCTTTATTGGAAAAATTGAATCCTTCTCCATCTCTATCTCACCTGCAGTAACAAAAACTTCCTTAGTTCCCTGCTCTTTCGTATAGTCAGTAACATATTCAATATCTGCATTTGGATATTGAGCATATATCTGACCTTCTATAAATCTACAAAGATGTTGTGGAGCTACAACAAAGAATCTAATACCATCTGCATCTGTAGAGATAATCTCAAAACTAATCACATCCTCTCCTCTTTTGTTTCCTCCCAAAATACCATGAATAGAGGCAAACATCTGTTCTGCAGCAAGAGATGCTTTTTCATTCTCTTTAGGAACAAGAATTTGCATCACTAAAGGATTCCTAACCTCATTGTACACCTCCTCATCTTCTGGCTTTCGTCTAAAGATAAGGATTATTAACCCTAAAAACAGAAAAGCCGCTATTATTACTACCAACATTAGTGTTAAATCCATACTGTAAAATTTTAAAGTAAAAGTAACGATTAATCAAATATATACTAGAAGCTATACATAGATTTAATATCCTTTCCTAAAACAACAACAATATCTCCCGTTGTCATAAAATCAGGTCTTCCTTCAACTGTCTCAAATTCTATTGGAATTACATCTGAAACTACTCTGTAGGCATTGGGAAACTTCTCCATATTAGAAACATATATCTTAGTCTTCTCTTCAGTGTCAGGAGAATTCCCATACCTAACAACATCACAACAGGTGTTAACAATCTTCCTCCCAAAACTAGATGCTACACCTGTCAGCTCACTTCCATTATACACCTCTACCCTAACCCTTTCATTCTCTAATCCCCTATCAAGAACCTTTTCAAACAGATCGCGGAAAACCTTATCATACTCTGTTGTATTCAAAACCTTAATCTTGTCTCCTGTAATCAAACTTCCATCTACCAAGAATGTATCTTCTCCTAAATTTATAACTTTCCTAATATATTTCTTTTTACCATAACCAGCATTCTGAATCTCTAGTTTAATATCATAGAAGGGAATATTAGAGTAAATCTTCTCATCTAATTTCCCTAAAGAACTAGCATACCTTAACATATGGGCAAAACCTAGATGACTGTTTAGATTCTTGATATTCTCAAAATTAGATCCATCATAATCAAAACTAACAGCTTCCAATGCCTCAGAAGAGAAGTAAATATATTTATCACTCTTAAAACCTAACAACTGATTAATTTGCCATATTGCATACTCTACTCCTCTACCTTTCTCTAGAAAATCTCCTGCATACCTGAAAGAAGAAACAGCTATCTCATTACCAAACTTCTCTTCTAACCCTGTATAGTAAATATGTGCAGGAAGATATATCACTATCTCAAATTGTTTATCTGGATTGGTTAAATATACATATACATCAGTTATTCTTCTGTTCTCTCCATGTCCTTTTTCTAAAACAATCAAGGTCTTTTTTAAAGAATCAACCCTTTCAGACAATATATATCCACTTGAAGAAAACTCTGTTGTAATATCTTTAGTTTTTACAGAGAAGACGATAACAAAAAAATACATTAAGTAGAGGATTACCAACGTTAAAACAATGTAAAAAAGAATTTTAAAAAAAGAACTCTTCTTTTTTGTACTACTAGATTTTTCTTTAACTCTTCGTCTTCTGGGCATTTTTATAAAGATTAAAAGTTTCTCTCTCTCCTTTCATATTTTCTAAGGAGAGAAGAATAGAAGTTAATTCTATACTATCTGGTACTCCCCCTCTACCTTTCTTTGTAGAGTATAGTGTATCACCAACAATATTAAATCCCAAGTATTCAAGAGTTGCTCTAATTTGATGCATTCTTCCTGTTTCAATTTTAATTAATAATTCATTCTCATTTATCGGCTTTATATATGTAAGAGCATATTTCCCACCATTATTAAATTTCTGTGGTGTAAATCTCATCTTCATTCTATTTATATTATTCCTCTGAACATACCCCTCCATTTTCTCCCAACTGTCATCAACAATGAAATCTTTTGATTCCAAATCTTTGATAACAGAGGAAACATCCATTCCTTTTTCAATTTTCTCCTTTAGTTTTGCAGGAAAATTCTTACTCTCTACTTTTGCATGATAGAGCTTAACTACTTTGTGTTCTTCAAATTGCTTTTGATAATATATTTGTGATTCTAATGTTTTAGCAAAAAGTATCAAACCTGAAACTCCTTTATCTAACCTATGAACAATACCCCCTCTTTTCACTCTTTCATCATACTCTCCTTTTGATTGTAGATATCCAACAACATAGTTAGCAAGTGTATTATCACTATTACCAGCTCCTGGATGAACAACTACTCCAGATGCTTTCCTTAATATTAAGATATCACTGTTCTCAAAGAAAATATCTAAATCTCCTTTTTGAGGAATTATTTGTAATCCTGAAGTATCTTCTTTTATCTTCTCTCTTAACAAAGAAGTATCTATACATACAATATCTCCCTCTTTTAACTTCAGTGATAGTTTAGAAACCTTTCCATTTACTAAGACCGAGTTATCCCAATATTTCTTTAGGAAAGATCTAGTTATTAGCTTGAAAGAAGTATTCTTAAGAATGTTTAATACAAAGACATCTACTCTCTCTCCAACTGCATCGTTAGAAACTCTTTCTTCCATATATTATCTCGGTAATCTAATCGGTTTAGTAACCTCTGGTATTGAGACTTGCCTTACAGAAGAAACACTCTCAATTGTGACATTGTTGACTTTCTTAGAGTCTATTGTATTCATAATTATTCCTGCTATATACCAAACAAGAAGTATTACAATACCCACTATGGTTACAATCTGAGGTGATGAAGAGAAGTACACATAGCTAATAATTCCAACAGCAACTAAAGCAAAGATGTTGTGCAAAATCATTCTTACAACTTCCCTCCTTTTATCTTTATACAAATTCACAAGAATACCTTGCAGAAGGACAAAAAGAATAAATGTGGCCAATATCCATGCACCATGTTTAATCCATATGTCATTCTTACTCTGCACACCTACAAAAAGATATGTTAGAGCTATCATTGTCCAATTTGAAAGATACATAGCAGAAAACATCTCACTCCATCTCCATTTCTTAACAACAACTACCATGAAGCTTTGAGTAAGTATTACGCCTAAGAAAGTATATAGAATATCTAGTTGACCATCCCAAAACTGGAAAAACCTCCAAGGTAGCAGTCTGAAGAAATATATTTGATCTCCATATCTCTCATATGGTAACCAATACCAAGCGTATGAGGAAAAGTCTGACCAATTGAGAATAATATAAACAACTCTACCTACAAACACACCAACAATAATAGAGAGAATGAAAGCATCAAACACAGAAGAGTTGTTTTTTTTACTTCTCACAGATTCTTTCCAGAAAACATATAATCCTATGAAGAATATTATACAAAGACCAAGAAGAGGATTTATACTACGGATAAAATTACTAATATTTGAAATAATGTCAGACACTGGCGTTAGTCATACTTAATTAAGTACTATATAATAGCATAAATCAAATACTATCTTCTTCTCTTCTTTTTCTTCTTTCTCCTATTAACCTGACTTCCTTCATTTGAATTTCCATTCTGATTTTCCTGTGCACCACCATTTTCTTCCTTTTTCTTAAAAATTTTACTATGTAAATCCCTTATCATATCCCCTATTGCCACAGCTACTCCTCTTCTCTCTGTATATCTAACTCTATTTGCTTCAACAACATCTACTGCTTCCTCCTTAGATGCCTGAATCTGCTCTTCCATAACCTCTCTTGTTGGATGATCTTCTTCTACTGGTTCTGTTCTACCTAACATTTGATTTCCACAAGATGGACAATACTTATACTGCTTATCCATCTCTAACTCACAATTTGAACATTTCATCTTTAAAACATATCTACAGTTTGGACAGAATGTAAAACCCGGATAGAGTTGTGTACCACACTTAGGACAATCACCTAATTCAGCTGTCTCATACTTCAGATATCTTCTCTCTAAATCAGCCCAATATATCTCTTCAATAGTCTGACTTGGTCGGATTAAGAGATAGATAATTAAACCCACAACAAAAAGGAAGAGGACAAGAAGAACATATGCTACTCTTGTGTTTCTATTTGTTGTTCTATCTCCAGAATCTAACCAAACCCAGTAAAGTACAACAATCCAAAAAGCTCCTAATGCGATACCAAAAAGAGTCCAAACGAAGCTAAAATCTATTTGTGTTACTTTATCAAAGAAACCTAATACTACGTCTTCCATATTAGTATTACTTAACTTAAAAACATGGTCGAGGAGGGAATCGAACCCTCATGCTATTACTAGCACGGGATTTTGAGTCCCGCGTGTCTGCCAGTTCCACCACTCGACCTTAGCCGAATTATACTAAAGAACAAGTCATTTGGAAAGGCTTTTACTTACCACCTTTATATAGGTTTCTAAAGCTTGCAATCTCTGGAATAAAGGCAAGACGAATATCCCCTGTAGGTCCATTCCTGTGTTTTGCTACAATTAGGTCTCCAATACCCTTCTTCTCAGTATCAGGATTCCATGTTTCTTCTCTATCTATAAACATAACAACATCTGCATCTTGTTCAATAGAACCAGACTCTCTTAAGTCTGATAATTGAGGTCTTCTACTTTGTCTCTGTTCAATAGCTCTAGATAACTGAGAGAGTGCTACTACAGGAACATCTAATTCTTTTGCAATATTCTTTAATCCCTGTGATATCTCTCCTACTTCCAATGTTCTACTCTCTTTATTGTTACCCTGCATAAGCTGAAGGTAGTCTACAAAGATAATGTCTACACCACTTTCTACTGCTAACCTTCGTGCTTTTGTTCTAAGAGAATTAATATGCTGACCCGCTTGATCGTCTATATAGATATTTGCATCACCCAACTCACCCATTGTACTTGCCAACTTCATTAATTTCTTGTCATTCAACCTCCCTGTCCTGATCTCCCAAAAAGGAATACCTGAATGCATACCTAAGAATCTCTCCATAATCTGAGTTTTGGACATTTCTAATGAAAAGAATGCAACAGTCTTTTTATCTACCAAAGCAGCATGTCTCATCATATCTAATGCCAAAGCTGTTTTACCTACAGATGGCCTAGCAGCTAGAATAATTAGGTCAGATTTCTGAAAACCTCCAAGCAATTCATCCAAATCCTTAAATCCAGTAGAAACACCCAAATATGACTCATCATTATCAGCTCTCTCAGCTCTCTCATACGCCTCCTTAAGCAAATCTTTGATATGCACAAAGTTAACCTTCGTACCTGTCTGTGCTACATCAAAAATCTCCTTTTCTGATTTATCAATAACCTCATCAATTGGTGTATCTTCATTCTTTGCAATAGATGAAATTGTACCTGCCGCAGATATCAATCCTCTTCTAATGGCACTCTCCTTAACAATCTCACCATACTCCTCCGCATGAGATGAAGTAGCAACAGTTGTTAACAAATCAGCAACATACCCAGCACCACCAGCAGCTGTTAATTTCTTCTGTTTCTTCAACTTATCAACAACTGTAACCAAATCGACTGGAAGTGCATTATTAAACAAATCCATAATGGCAGAATAGATAGTAACATGTTTACCATCAAAGAAATGCTCAGGTCTAAGCCATGCTGAAACAGAGATAATTGCATCTTTATCCATCAACATACAACCAAGAAGAGATTTCTCTACTTCAATATTTTGTGGTATGTTTTTAGCTTCTTTCATCTTAAAGATTATTTAAGAAATATAACCTCGACACTCTTCTGATCCTCCTCTACTCTCTTTCTAGCCAGATTAACAAACCCTTCATCTTTTGCATTAGCATATCCAAAATACTGTATAAACTCCTCTCTACTCTTTAATCCCTCATTCTTCTTAGACTCCCCTTTATATGCACAAGGAATTAGTATTGCTGGATCAATATTGGAAATTACTTTCTCAATCGTAGCGTACTCCATAAACATATCTCCGTTTCCAACAGGAAGAATTAATGCATCAACATCTCCTAAATTCTTCACTTTCTCTGGATCAAAATCCTTACCTGTTGCACCCATATACACAGTCCTTAAGTTCTTGTCATCAATTATGTAAAACTCTTCATTTAAGCCTCTCCTAATCATAAGTCCACCAACCTCATACTCACCTGCTGTATATATCTCCATAATCTTCTCCCTTTTATCTGATACTACCTTATCTTCTAAATCCAACTTCTTTAGTATAGATGTATTATCAGGAGCACTTTGATAATCTGTAAACAATACAACATCTGCTGCCGTCTTAGGAAAACTTGCTCCAGATTCTTTAAGAATACTAGGATCTGTAAGTACAGAAATATTATCTGTAGCGAGAAGAAATGTTGTCCAACCCACCTTTTTTATTTTCATACAATATACTAATTAAACTAAAACTAGATACTTAAGTATATCAAATTATCATTGGGCAATTTTACACTTTTTACTATTTCAATCCTAGTGTGTCTTTAATATCCTCAAGCATAGACTCTTTCATCTGTTGCTTGATAAGTTCTGTCTTCAAACTCTCCAAAGAAGATATACTAGCTTGAAGTTGAGTCATAACTTTACTGTCAGATTCCCCTCTAACAATCATGTTTTTAACACCGCCAACCTGCCCTTCTACCCTCTTAATCCTATTTTGAATTTTCACCGGATATTTCATACCTCAGTATATCACAAAATATTACTAATAGTTAACCAGACCAGGTCTGTACAAAAATCCTTGACAGAAAAGAACTAACTTCCGTTTTGTTACGATTAGTTAACTTACTACAAGTCTTTCTGCAACTTCTTAATCTTTGCGAGATTATCAGAGAAATACGTATATACAAAAAAAAGAATAAAGGAGATTGCAAGAATCTCAAAAGCTTCTTCCCAAAACACGAGAGTCTCATATCCTTCTTGGAACATAATTCCTGGCTTTGTACTAACAAATTCAACAACTAAACCAAAAACAAGAAACATTAAACCAATTATTAAAAAAAACTGTTCTTTTCCAATTCTTTTTAACAAATTTCACTAAGAACACTCCGACGACAACAAAGAAAATCAAAAAAGGAATAATGTAATACGGCAACCATGTTGTGGACTCATACCCAAATTCACTTACAACATCCTGTAAATTCCTCGTTCCTTCTTCAATAAAAAGTTCATTAAAGAAAGTAGGTAAGTTTTCATGTATCTGTCCTACTTCATCTAAAGCAAGGAAAAGGAATACAAAAGCAAGAAAACACCAGAAATACTTCAACTTACCTTCAGTAGAAAGCAACAGATAAAAAGCAAAGAATGAGAGTAGAATAATCTTCATACCTTGATATATCGTTGGTAAATTACTCTCTACATCTAAATTAAAAAATGTTTTTTCTGGAAACAAACAATGTAAAAGCAGAACAAGAAAATCAACCAAAAGAAAAAAGAGGATAAATAATAATAACTTGTTTTTCGCTATCCAACTCCTAATTTGCATGGGTTAAGAGAATACCATAATACGAAAAAGAAAGCGACTATAGATATTCATTGTAACAACATAAAGTACTTTCTTTAAAATAGTCTTCATGTTAAAATGTCTCGATATAATATATCTTTACAAAACAATGGAAGAAAAAGGAACTTGGATAGAAGAAACAATAGACAAAATTATTAAAACGTTTCCTGACAAAAAAATGTATACACTTGCTGCAGGTATAAGTCCATCAGGTGTAGTTCACTTTGGTAACTTCAGAGACGTAATGACATGCTACCCTCTACTAGAGGAGATGAGAAAAAGAGGAATGCCTGTAAAACTACTCTTCTCTTGGGACGACTATGACAGATTTAGAAAAGTTCCAGTAGGTGTTCCTGAGTCTTTTAGTCAATATATTGGAATGCCCCTTTCTCAAATACCAAGTCCAACAGGAGGAAAAGAGTCATATGCAGAACATTTTCAGAAAGATTTTGAAGAGGCCATGGAGATACTAGGTATCGAATTGGAATATCATTATCAAACGTCAGAATACCAATCAGGAAGATACGATGAATTAATGCTCCACGCAATAGAAAAAAGAAAAGAGATAGCAAGAATCTTACTTTCTTTAATGAGTGATAAAGCTAAAAAAGAAAAAGGAATTGATCCAAAAAAATATGAAGAAGAGTTCTACCCTATCGCTGTATACTCTACCTTTACAAAGACTGATAATACTAAGGTTCTATCTTGTGATGGATACAACATTACATATTACTGCATGGATACAAAACAGGAAGAGACCATAGATTTTAGAGAAACAAAGAATGTAAAACTACAGTGGAAGATAGATTGGCCAATGAGGTGGAAGATAGAAGGTGTTGTCTTTGAACCAGGTGGACACGATCATGCCTCTCCAGGAGGTAGCTATGATGCTTCAAGTAGGATAGCAAGAGAGATATTTAATATAGAACCTCCTGTCTTTGTTGGATATGATTTTATTGGTATCAGAGGACTAAAAGGTAAGATGTCTAGTTCTACTGGTCTAGTTATATCCCCCCGAGAACTATTAAATATATACCAACCTGAAATACTTAAATGGTTATACACTCGCAAGAATCCATCACAGACATTCCAGTTAGCTTTTGATACAGAAATCTATAGACAGTATGATGAATATGACAGAGAATTCCCAACTGAACCTCCAGCAGTTCCTTTTAGGCAGGTTGTCGCTTTTGGAGATATATTACAGTGGGACGCAGAAAAGGTTAAAAAATTACTAAAGAGAACTGGTTTTGAGTATGATGAGAAATCTATAGAAGATAGATTAGTTAAAGCTAAACATTGGTTAGAAAAATATAATGCAGAGGAGATGATTCAAGTTAGAGATACTGTTAACAAAGAGTATGCATCTAACTTAAAAGAAGAAGAGAAGGAGATGATAAGGAAGCTTTGGGAGCATATCAAAGAGGAAAAGCAATTAAATATAGATGACCTTACATATGTCCTCTACGATATTCCTAAAAGAAAAGATATTACAGATGAAAAAGAACTCAAAGAGAGGCAAAGACTATTCTTTAAGAACCTCTACAACCTACTAATATCAAAAGATAGAGGTCCAAGATTAGCAACTTTCCTGTGTGCATTAGAGAAAGAAAAGATTTTAGAGTTGTTAGATATATAACTTTACTGGAAACTTACTATTAAATTGACATACTAAGAATAGGATTGTATAATCCAACTTGCTTATGAAAAAAGATATACATCCAAAATATAATAATGAATTCAAGATAACTTGTTCATGTGGTAATTCCTTTGTTACAGGTTCTACCCTACTTGAAGATGGGATAACAGTAGACATCTGTTCTAAATGCCATCCTTTCTATACAGGAGAACAGAAAATTGTTGATACTGACAATGTTGTAAGAAAATATGAAGAGAGATTAGAGAAATCTAAGAAGATGTCTTTCACAAGTAAGAAAGAGAAAATGGCAAAAAGAAGAGAGAAGATGGAAAAGATAGCATCTACACCTGCAGCTTCACTCTCTCTAAGAGATATGCTTGAAAACGCAAAGATCTCTAAGTAACAGTTTCCAATATAATATAATGTTTTGTGATATCATCTAGAGATGGATATTGAATCATTAAAGAAAAAATATAAAGACAACACTGCACAAGCAAAAGTTGTTGAGTTAGAAGAGCAGATGAAAAAAGGGATTGAGAGTGGTGATAGGAATGTTGGAGATATTAGTAGTGACCTAGCCTACTATTCAGAACTTTCACTCAAAACATCTGACATACAGAAAGCTTTGTCCGATTTAGAGAACACAAGAGAAATGGTTGAGAATGAACAGGATTTAGAGCTTAAGGAGATGGCATCAGAGGAGATTATTAACCTAGAAGAGAAAATAGGGATATTAGATAACGAAATTAAGAAACTACTGATATCTAGAAAGTTTGTAGATGAAGATGATAACAGATCTGCAATTTTAGAGATTAGAGCGGGTGCTGGTGGTGATGAGGCTGCTCTTTTTGCTGCAGATCTTTTTAGAATGTATACAAACTATGTAAATTCAAACGGGTGGAAGATAGAAATCATAGATAGTAATGTCACAGAAGGTGGTGGTTACAAGGAAGTTATCGCACATATTGAAGGTAAGAATGTATTTAAGAACCTTAAGTATGAAAGTGGTGTTCATAGAGTACAGAGAGTTCCATCTACAGAGTCCTCTGGTAGGATTCACACCTCTACAGCCTCTGTAGCTATCCTCCCTGAAGCAAAAGATGTAGACATTGTCATTGATCCTGCTGATTTAAGAGTTGATGTTATGAGAGCATCAGGAGCAGGTGGTCAGTGTGTTAATAGAACAGACTCTGCAGTAAGAATTACACATATTCCAACAGGCATAGTTGCTAGTTGTCAAGAAACAAAACATCAACAACAGAACAGAGAAAAAGCAATGGCTATCCTAAGATCAAGACTTTATGATCTTAAAAAAGAAGAACAAGCAAGTAAGAGAGCTGATATGAGACTTTCACAAATTGGTTCCTCTATGAGAGCAGAAAAGATTAGAACATACAACTTTCCACAGAACAGAATTACAGATCACAGAGTAAAGTTGTCATGGCATAATCTAGAATCAGTACTTAATGGAAGCATTCAAGAGATGATCGATGACATTAGAGATGGTATTCAGAGTCAACTTTTAGCTCAGGAAGATGAATCTTAAAGAACTTTTTCACATACAGAAAACTTTAGAAAAGGCAGGATATTTTGATATATCTAGAGTTGGTAATGAGATATATAGCTATTCAGAAGAAAATGATATTGAGATAGAAAATATTTTAAAAAGGATAGAGAATGATGAACCTTGGGAATATATTCGTGGATATGCAGAGTTCAGAGGTTTTAATTTCTTAGTAACAAAAGACACCTTAATACCAAGAATAGAGACAGAACAGATAGTTGATATTGCACTAGACTTGATTGAAAAAAAGAATATCCCCTACTCTAAAATAATTGATGTTGGTACAGGAACAGGTTGTATTATTATATCTCTGTATAAAGAGTTAAAGGAAAATAGAGAAAAAATAAAAGAGAAAGAGAAAAATAGAGGAAAAGATGAAGAATATACTTTTCTAGCTACAGATAGTAGTAAAAAGGCCTTAGATATCGCAAAAGAGAATGCTCAAAGGAATTCCATAAAGGATATATTCTTTGTTAAAAAGAATCTAATTGATATTGAAGATTTAGAGGATAATGCCTTAATCTTAGCCAATCTTCCATATATTCCCACTAATATGTATATGGAATTAGACAGATCTGTTAAAGATTTTGAACCTAAGAAAGCATTAGATGGAGGAAAAGATGGTCTTAAATACTACAAAGAACTTTTATCTATTATTCAACAATCTAAGAAGAATATAGATTTAGTTGTGGAAATAGAACCTAATACACTTAAAGATTTCAAAAAACTACTGCCCAAAGATACGAGTTTACAGGTTGTTAAAGATTTTAGAGAAAAGAATCGATTCTTACTCCTCCATTTCTCCTAAAGTGACTGTAAATTTCTGCTCAGCCCCTTCTCTCCAAACCTTTACTTCAACACTCTCCCCTACCTTATGCTTTTGAATCATCTCTGCAAGAGATCTATTAACTTTCTCGCCTCCAAATTCTGTTATAAAGTCACCTCGTCTAATTCCAGCAGTATATGCAGGAGAAAGAGGATCTATTCTTACTACCAATGCACCTGGAACAACATCTTTGTAGTAGAGAGCTTCGTATTCTGAAATCATCTGGTAAGAAACACCTAAGAACGGTCTGATAAATTTTCCATAAGTTCTATACTCCTCTAATCTACTCTTCACCTTGTTTATCGGCAGGGCAAAAGATATATTATCAACACCAGACGTTGTTGCAAAGTTAACACCAATCACTTCCCCTTGTGAGTTAAGTAATGGTCCACCTGAGTTACCAGGATTAATTGCAGCATCTGTTTGAATAACTCCCTCATAACTCTTTGTTGTACTTCCAAACCAATCTGTACCAGCTGTAACACTTCTATCTAAACCACTAATGATACCTGTTGTCACACTACCTGAATACTCTCCTAGTGGAGTGCCAATTGCAATAACTTCCTGTCCTACAAGTAATTTGTCAGAATCTCCCAACTTTAAAGCCTTAATCTCCTTATCCTGTTTGTCTATTCTTAAAACAGCTATATCAGAGATATCATCTCTAAGGACTTGGGTTACTTCAAACATATCTCCATTATGTGACACAACTTTGTATGTTGCATTCACATCAGAAACAACATGTTGATTGGTTACAACAATACCACTCTCATCTACAATAAAGCCAGTACCTATCTTACTTGTAGTATCCCCTACTCCTTCACCCTGTGTAAGAGTAATTTGCGAAACAGCAATACTTACTACTGATTCTTGACTATCTTTTACAATATTAATTGTATTAGCTTCTCTCTCTGTAACAACCAATTCATAACTTTCCTGTTTTTCACTACTCTTATTAACATCCACATACTTCCTTAAAGGACTGTTCTCTCTAAAGAGTAGAAATAGTATTAACAATGTTGTCATTATTGTTGAAAAACAAACAAGAATTAAACCTCCAAAAACAAAGTCAAGGACATGACTCTTCTCTTTTGTCTTTTTCACAACAGTAACTTCCTTTTTTTCTTCTTTCTTCTCTTCCATACTTTTAACTACTTAATTTATTTAATTCCTCAATCGCTTTGTTAAGTTGAGGATCTATACCCTTTTCAAAATCTGCATTACTGTAAGAAACATTAATATCAGGAACAATTGGATTATCTTTATCAATATTTTTACCATCAGGAAGTAACCATTTTATAACAGTCAGATGTAGACTTGAACCATCACTGAAATCAAAGATGTTCTGTGCAGTGCCTTTTCCATAAGTCATTTTTCCAATCAATGTGGCTCTTTTAGCCTGTTGGAGAGCTCCTGCTACAATCTCCGAAGCAGATGCACTTCCTTCATCAATTAGTACCACAATCTTTGTACCTACTAATGCACCTCCTTTTCTTGATTCAAACTTTTTAATCGCTCCATTACTATCTCTCTGTTGAGAAATAATAAAACCTTCATCAAGCATATCATCAGCAGCATATACTGCAGCATCAAAAAAACCTCCAGGATTACTTCTTAAATCTAAAATAACTTTATCTACCTTAGCTTCTTTGATTTGTCTTACATTCTTATCCCACTCCGTTTCCCAAGCAGCTAAAGAACTATCAGTAAATCTTGATACTTTAAAATGTGCAATATCTTTCTTCTCTCCGACAAATTCTAAGTCCATACTTGGGACAGTAATTTCTCCTCGAATTATTTTTATTTCAACTGTCTGTCTATCTCCCCTATGTAGAACTGTCAATGTCACCTCTGTACCAGCTTCACCTCTAATCTTCGCCACTGCATCATATACAGAATCCTCTGGTGTTAAAGTATACCCATCTATTTTAACAATGTAGTCTCCAGGCCTAATACCTGCAGCTTTTGCAGGAGATCCCTCAATGGGTGCGACAACTACAACTTGACCTTCATGATATCCCAATTCTGCTCCAATTCCCTCAAATTGCTTCCCCTGACTTGCAGATTCATACTCCTTTGTTTCCTCAGGATCTAAATATGTAGTACCTACATCGGCAATAGAATTTACCATTCCTCTAATTGCACCATATACCATAGTTTTCTCATCTAACTTGTCAGCATCAATATAGTTTCTTCTTGTAGTCTCCCACACATTCCAAAACATTGTCATATCCGCTTTTTTACCAATAGATGGCATAGACAGTATTTTATTCGCATCTTTTTCACTGTAATTCCTACCAACAAGTAACCCAATAATAAAAGCTACAATTACTAGTAAAGCATATCCTAGTATTCTCCCGTTTTTTTTCTGTTGATCTTCCATTATCTACTCAAGCAAATTTAACTAACAATCTAATTTGTCATTATACTCTAAAGAGAAATAAATTCTACCGCACCTATATGTATTATCCCTTTAGAACCACCTTCCCACTCTACATTCAGAAAAGAACCTTCTTCCTCAATACCTACTACTTGCCCTATCATTGAGTAATTAGAGAGAGCAAGAGATCTTACAGTAGAACCAATTAAGTTTTTTACAAAACTTTCTCCTGTTTCCTTCCCTTTGTAGTCTGAAAGAAAAAATATCTGGCTCTCATCTAAATCCACTACACAAAGGCTAGAATTTTTACTCCCTATCGATTTCAAAATTTCATTACCACAAGATATCTCTCCAAAACCACCAAGGATACCAAGAGGTAGCGTTTGTTTCCTAAAATCAGAATAGTCCATTGAGTATGTAAGGACAAATGCAGCTCCTTTTTCAAAAAGATCTTGCAAAAGAGAAGTATGAAGATGTTTACCAGCAAAAACAATCTTATCTGTATAGTCTTCTGCTTCTGCTTTGACTTTTAGATCAACACCATCTCCAATTACAACAAACTCTCCAAATATTTTACCTTTCTCCTCTTCTTGATACATTTTAGAAAGAACTTTAATATCCATAGCTGATACTTTTGCCCTTGCTTTAATACCATCAATAATATCGATATTTAAAACCTCTCCACTAAAAGAACTCTTAAATACAGAATTTCTCTCTTCCCCAAGAATATCTATATACCCACTTTCTAATCTACTTAAATCTACAACCCCTTCTATTGGAGAGATAAGTTTCTTAACAGTCAGACCACTAGACATCTCCTTTTCAACTAAAACATCCCCTTCCTTTACTAATTCACCATTAATACATGTAATATGCTTTTTAACATCTTGGGCTGAGATTGGAATCTCATTTGGAACATAGAAAGTATATGCTTTGGAGTTCTGATTTCTCTCAAGGATAGGATCACCAACATTTACTTTCTGTCCCTCTTTCACTAAGACTCTATCAGAAGCAGTATAAGGAATGTTGAATTCATAATCATCGTATCTACTTAGTATTTCATGTTTAATTATCATTTATCCAAGACTGTAATTTAACTCTGTTTGTATATGCATCAGGACCATAGATTATTGGCCTCTGCCTAAAATCAAATACTAAACTCCCTATCTCACTAACCCCCGGAGTTGAGATATATTCCAAAGATGTTTCTCCAAGAGGATATGTCTTTGCCCCATTTCTTAGATTCATACTTAAAATCATCTTCTCCTCATGTTTTGGCAATTCCATTACAGAATATTGAGAAGAGAGAGCGTAGAAATCACTTCTCTCTACATCCAGTGATTCAATACTTCCACTTAACACTACCCTATTTTTCTTACTACTTTTCATTGTTGGGATGATCACCTTTGTTAGTTTAGGTAGTATAGATCCTTTTGTTAGTATGATATCTGTACTCTCAGTTGCACTTACATATGATTTTCCAAAAGCAATTGTCTTTAAGTCTAAGTCAAAGTAACAATCAAAGTTGCCAAATATTTCAAGTCCATCTATGATACTTAACAGTGTCTTAGACAACCCTAATAATCTAGGAATATTCCCAGTAACTATCATTGCTGTTTTTGTATATTCCCTCCCAAATCCTTGAATTTTTGCTTTGTTGTCTCTGTATATTGAGAAGTTTTGAATCGTTGAGTATGCACGAATGATATCTAACAGTGAATTATCTTGAACTACAAGAGGTTTGTCTATCACAAAATTCCCCCATATATTTAAAAGGTTTTCAGAAGATATCTCAGTGGCAAGGAATGCATTGAACCTACTGTCTTTAACAGAATCAATTAAAGATATTTCATCTTTCCATGATAATTTAGACTTTGTAAATGAAAGCTTACCTGTAGGTTTTCCTTTCTCATACTCAGCCTTTACTCTAAAGATTGAGAAGTGAAACAGATCCATATCTACAAGCATTAAATCATCTAGATTCATTCTCCTTAGAATTCCCTCTAGAACACTATTCATATATTGATCATCTACTACTCTCAAAGACACATCGTTAGAAAAATCTCTTACAGAATCAAATATCACTCTAAAATACTCTTGATTATCATCTATCTGTACTCTTACTCCAGATATACCATCTCCCTCTTCTTTAAATCTTCTGAATGTGAATATTGATGATTTATCTTTATCTACAATATTCCAATTGAATACATTTTCTAGATTGTCAAAATATTCAAACCAGAAGTCTTTAGTAAAGACATTGTCATCTAAAAGAAACCTTAAAGAGTTAATATCTGTATAGTCAGAGAGTATATATTCTCTGTTTGCATTGTAGTCCATATATGCAAGATATCCCCAGATACCATTATCTTTAATCAATACATTGATATATGCGTTTTTTTCTAATATGGACAGTTTTGGCATACTCTATATTACTGAATGTCTAACATATTTTCAACAAAAAGGGAGGTTTTTAGACCTCCCTCTCCAGATCAAACCTAATTTACCTATTCATTGGAAGCATATGGAAGTAATGCCATATACCTTGCTCTTCTAATAGCTAACTTTAACTGTTTCTGGTGTTTATGACATGCTCCAGACTTCTCTGTAGATATCATCTTACCTCTAACAGATGTAAATTTCTTTAGTTGATACACATCCTTGTATCCAACACTCTTAACACCAGCCTCACAGAGAGGACATTTTAGATTCTGAACAATCTTCCTTCTTTTCCTAGGCTTTTTCTTTTGCATAGAAAAGCTATCATCCTCTGTGAGTGATCTATCATCATATACATCATTTAAAGATGGTGTCTGTATATCTGTATTTTTTACTTCCTCTGACATTCCTTAATATATCTTAAATTAAAAAGGTAAATCTTCCTCCAATGGATCCTGATCTTCTTCCTCAGTTTCTTCTACTGGAGCTTCTTCTTTCTTAG
>Ga0208459_1001687_pt1 | contig 20277 bp, 22 predicted proteins | sample AD_UKC087_MetaG_FD_184433 | JGI IMG/M metagenome (GOLD analysis project Ga0208459, IMG submission 184433) | Active sludge microbial communities of municipal wastewater-treating anaerobic digesters from USA - AD_UKC087_MetaG (SPAdes) (version 2) | ecosystem: Engineered > Bioreactor > Anaerobic >... | reverse complement strand
GCAACGCAAGAAATTCGGACACAAATCTGTATCTCGCTTATCTCATTAAAAATGAAGAGCTTATAAAATCAATTTATGAAACTTATAAAACTTTCAAAAATGATATTTTCAAGGACGATCCCGAACATCGCTCAATGAATGTAAAAAGCATTCAGCAGTATATTTCGGTAGCCGACAATAAGTTTTCTTCGCCTCTTGATGCCGCATGCAGATTGAAATATATTCTCGAATATCTTTCAATCAAACAGAACACATTTTCGATCTATAACGCGAAAGACCTTAAAATTTCGGAACACTAAACCGGTTTCTTTGTTTTCGGATTTATTTCATCAACACATATTTCACTATATCGTTTTGAATCACTGAATTCGGCAGGATTATTCAAAATAGGTTTGTTGGTGCTTATCAGAAAATACATCACATCCTTCATGTCAGCCGGAGATGAATCCAGAACACAGAACTTATAATAAAGATTTTTTTTTCTAAGTTCATCGGTAAGATAAGGAAACTTTGTGAAATACGAATCAAACAAATTCCTCATTTCCATTCTGAGACCTTCTCTCCAGCATCCGAAACAAAGTACATCTTCTTTAAAATTACCTTTTACGTCATAAAAATAAAGTATGCCCGCAAGTTCCGGAAGGACTCTCGAAGCATGATGCTTATCATATTTTATAAGTTCTGACCATTCAACAGTAAAATATGCATTATCACCCAATACTTTTTTTTTCACGAAGAATCCTCTTTTGTGTCTTAATTATAAGTTTATCCAGCATTGCGTGAAGCATTAAATACTTCTTATATAAATCCCTTTCTGAAAATATTCTGATTCTGTCTTTGTAATTCAGAATAAAATAATTTGTCACAAAATCAGAAAACTCCGAAAAATCACTACTGAAATTCATCAGATAAATCAATTTTTCGGATTCTTCAGTATTTATCAAAAAAACAAATTCCTGTGCTTTTTTCCGGAGACTGCCTGCAACATTTTCAGTTTTCCCGTTTTTTGCGGGAAATATCTCTTCGAAATAAGCAGAATCTTTTTTATAATTTTTTATTATAACTTTATGAAGACCCTTTACTTCATAAATAACCTTATCTTCTGAATTTTTTTCACTTGTAATTTCACACAGCACGCCCATATAATGCAATTTAAATAATCTTTTTATCAGGCAGTTATAGGGAATAAAAAGAAAGCGGTCTCCTCGGCTGAATGTCTTCTTGCCGAAACGTGACGCGGGAATATCCATATTGCATCCGCAAAATATAACTTTTCCTTTGATAAAATGATATTCCGCAAAACTTTCCATGCAATCAGTCTGAGACATGAGCATTTTTTAAGCAATTATTTTTCTTAATATGATTTCAGCACTTATATAAAGAGTTTGCTTCATTCACACGAAAGAAGATATGCAACCCATTCATCTTCAGTTATTTTTCTTGAAACAGACAAAGCATGATTCTGAAATATTTTTTCCATATCATCCGCCCAGATATTCATTATCCCGCTTAAAATCAGAAAAGAGTTTTCACCGGCATGTTTTTTTATAGAAACTATATTATCTTCTATCAGTTTGGAATGCAGATTCGCACAAACCACGTCATATTCAAAATCTGATGCAAATTCCTCTATACCGGAATTTAGAACCTTGATGCTTACTGAATTTTTATCAGCATTTTCAATAGATTTATCATATGCCGCTTTATCGACTTCTATAGCAGTTACACTTTCTGCGCCAAGCTTTGCTGCAAGAATAGCAAGAACACCGCTTCCCGACCCGATATCAAGAAATGATTTTACCGGAAACGAAAGAAAGACTTCTTCAATGAGTCTGATGCAAAGACGTGTGGTAGGATGAGTACCCGCACCGAATGCGTTCTCTGGTGAAACTATAATCTCTATCTCTTTTCCCAAAGTAAAGCCTGGCGTAACAACGGCGGTTCTTTCCGAAGCTTCAATTCCCAGAAATGATTCCGCCCAGCTGTTAACCCAGTCACGGTTTTCAATCAGTGTTATTTCCGCGTGATAACCGAATTCTTCGACAATATCATCAATATTTTCTTCAGAAACTATTGCGAATATTCCATCTTCCGTTTCGGTTATGCTCTGAGCATTAAGCGCAAAAAGTATTTCTTCCGCAAGAACAACATCATAATCTTTAATCGCGACTTTAAAGAGTTTCATACATTAAAAAGAAAGTGCATAACGTCGCCGTCAGCAACTTCATACTCCTTGCCTTCAAGGCGCATTTTTCCGGCAGCTTTAGCTCCGGCTTCACCTTTGTTCTGTATAAAATCCTGAAAAGCGATAACTTCCGCACGTATGAATCCGCGTTCGAAATCGTTATGAATAACGGAAGCGGCTTTCGGCGCTTTCCATCCTTTTTGGATAGTCCATGCGCGGACTTCCTTTACTCCTGCCGTAAAATAGCTTATGAGTCCTAGTATTGCATATCCTTCGCGGATAATATGCTCGAGTCCGCTTTCTCCGTCGGAACCCATCGAAAGAAGAAACTCAAGCCTTTCATCATCGCTCATTCCGCTCATCTCTTCTTCGATTTTCGCACACACTTTTACTACTCTGGCATTATGACCCTCAGCATATTTCTTAACAGCCTGGACATGAGCATTATCAGAAGCTATATCCGAATCATCAACATTCGCAGCAAAAATTACAGGCTTTAAGGTAATAAGGCCTGATTCTTTTTTAAGTTCTTCCAATACATCATCCTGTTCAGGAAACAAAGATGCAGGTTTTCCCTGATTCAGAAATTCAAGAACAGCTTTGGCTTTATCAAGCAGAGGCTGCTGTTTCTTATCTGCCTTAGCATTTTTTTCAAGCCTTTCGATTCTTTTTTCGAGCATCTGAATATCTGCAAGAATAAGCTCTGTATTAATTACTTCTATATCGCTAACCGGGTCTATAGAACCGGAAACATGAACTATATTATCATCTTCAAAACATCTGACGACATGAACAATTGCGGAAGTTTCACGAATATGTGAAAGGAACTGATTTCCGAGACCTTCACCCTTGGATGCACCTTTGACAAGACCCGCGATATCATAAAATTCAACTACCGCATTCTGAATATTCTGCGGATTAACGATTGCAGAAAGATCTTTCAATCTTTTGTCAGGAACAGCAACTATTGCCTTGTTCGGTTCAATTGTACAAAATGGATAATTCGCCGCCTGTGCATTCTGAGCCTTTGTCAAAGCGTTAAATAGTGTCGATTTGCCTACGTTTGGAAGCCCGACAATTCCGATGCTTAATGCCATATTTACCTCTTAATTCTGATTGCATTCCACTGATACTTCGCCCCGCGCAGCACATACTGACCGCTTACAAGAGTTCCGTCTGTGGAAAATTCTCCGTAATATTCCTGAGTAAAGTACGATGTCGCCCCGGTCTTTGCCAGTTCTTCTTTTGTACTCACCGAACGGACAAAATAAATCCGCCTGCCTTTAAAGGAAAGTCTTTTTAAAATTTCAACTGAGGCTTTACCCCAATTCGGAAACTGAATTGTCGCATAGTAGCCTTTTTCAGTTTTAATTATATTCAGTATCCCGTCATTTCCATTAGCATTCAGTTTATATTTTCCGGCGTATGGAAAATCAATTTTGACTGACTGATCATCCTGCAATGCTGTATCTTCTACAGGCGATTCATGAATAAATTCGATATAAAGAAGATTTTCCGTTTTAACGATTCCGAATGAATGGCCGTTTGTTCCGGCAACAGCAGCTTCTTTAGTCTGATATCCTGCCGAATTAAAATATATAACACGGGAAAATACAGAAAAAGAAAAATCAGAACGCATAAAATTTCCGTCTGTAAGAGCAATTATTGAATCCTGACGGTTAAAAGCAAAAACCGGAAAGAGTAATATCATGCCTAATAAGATTCCCGCGGCAAAAGGCAGAATTTTTTTTATACGTTTCATCCGTTCCTCCTTTGCGCCAGAATATTTTGTTTTTAATTAAAAGTCCAGTGGTTTTCGGGTCATATTCTTTCGAGAATATAATCTTCCATTTCCTGCATGCGGAGTTCTTCTTTTTTTCCCTTTTCGTGATCATAGCCGATAAGGTGAAGAATTCCGTGAACGAGAAGCCTTGCAAATTCATCTTTGAGAGAATGTCCGATTTCTTCAGCCTGTTCAGAAGCTTTTTCAGCCGAAACATAAATATCTCCAAGAACCTCATTCTCCTCTTTTATTTCAGGAAAAGGCTGTTCTCTATATGCAAAGGATATAACATCAGTCGCGTAATTTTTTTTACGGTAATCTGAATTGATTTTTGTTATAAAATCATTATCAGACACTATTATAGAAATTGAAACATTTTCGAGAGTCAGCAGTTTTAATGATTTTCTGACCACAGAAGTAATATAAGATTTCGGAATATCGTTGTATGGAAATTTAACTTTACCCTGTGTAAAAACGGCAATTTTATTCATTCGCTTTATTTACCTGTTTTTCAAGTTTACGTATATCTTCTTTATCCGGATATTCTATTCTGGTATGAAAAATACCTGCGAGAATGCGGATGAAAGCTTTTTGAATTTTATTGATATCCTTTAATGTAAGATCACAATTTTCCAACTCGCCTTCATTAAGCTTGTTATGTATTATTTTCTTCACAAGAGTTTCAAGCTTTGTATAAGTAGGTTCCGTAACGCTTCTTGAAGCAGCTTCTATAGCGTCGGCAAGCATAACAAGCGCCGTTTCTCTTGTACGCGGTTTTGGTCCGGGATACTGAAAATCTGATTGATTGACAAAAGAATTGCTTTCGCCGCTTGCTTTTTCAAGAGCCTGGTGATAGAAAAATGTCATCGTGCTCTGTCCGTGATGCTCTCTGATGAAATCAATAACTTCATCAGGAAGTTTCAATTCTTTCGCAAGTCTGATTCCCTTTTCAACATGAGAAATAATCAAACGGCAGTATTCGAGGGGTTCTTTCTCGATTTTCTCGCCTTCTTTTTTATTCTCTATATAAATCGCAGAATCATTTATTTTTCCGATATCATGGTAAAATGCTCCGACCTTTGCGAGATAATGATCGGCATTTATTTCCTTTGCAGCAGCTTCTGAAAGATTGGCAACCATTATCGAGTGATTATATGTTCCGGGAGCTTTTATCAGCATTTTTTTAAATATAGATGAATTAAGATCCATCAGCTCAAGAAGTCTGAAACGGGTTGTTGCTCCGAAGAAATGTTCAAAAATCGGAAAAAGCCCCATAACTGCAATCGTATTTGCGAGACCGCTTATAAATGAAACCTTAACATTTGATAAAATTCTCTGATAAGAATAATCATCAATAAATCCTATTGCCGCAGAAAGAATGCTGTTTACAATAGCAATTCCGATTCCGACATTTAGAAAATCCGTTCGTTTATCGATATTTTTGGAAGCAAATATCGAAATAAGCAGGGAAACCGAGGCTATTACTGTTGAAGCATTATCTCCGTTTGAAATCACATTAACAAATGTAACCGCGTAAATTCCGGCAAGAAAAGCAATATAAATATTACACAGAAGACTCAGTGTGATAACAATAAACGGTATTGGAAGAGCCAGGGCAAATATATAAACTGAATTCAGTTCCGTATTCTGTCTATATGCAAAAAATGCATACAGGAAGAAACCTGTGACAACAAAAAAAGTTAAGATTGGAATTTTGACATCATTAATAGTGCGGGCAAAATAATCCTTAAGATAAAGTGCTATAATAAGATAAATCAAAAGCTGAAAAAAGATAATACCGATTATGAAATTGATATGCAGCTTTGCCGAATGCTTATTCATTATTTTAATTTTCGCTAAGACTTCAGGAGAAACAGGGTCTCCTTCTCTGGCTATTATCTGATCTTTTTTTAATACTGCTACAACCGGTTTTATTTCTTTCGCAGCCTTTTCAATCTGCTTTCGCGTCTCAGCCTCATTAAAAAAAAGATTCGGTACAATCAGGTTTCTAATAATTATAACAGCAGCGATCTGCTGGTTAGCCGGAAAACGCTGAACATAAGGTCTGAGAATTTCATTCAGATTCTTTCTTACATCATCCGAAGTTCTTAATTGATTAACGTTTTTCTGCGAATCACGTGAACCGGCGGCATCTATAAATGCAGCTTTTGTATTGGGAATATTCAACGGGTTTGAATAGGGCTTGTCGAGAACGCCTTCATCATATATATCACTCAGCGCTTTAACGATTGAATTTTTAAGATCATCAGATGATTTTGCCGAAATAAGAGCGTCAAAAAAATTTTTATTGAGACGGGAAAATTCAGGAAAATTATTATTGAGATATTCAAGCTTATCATAATCGCCTATTGCGGTAGATGAAGAATCATAACCTGCTTGAAGTCCTTTAAACAATCTGTAAACATATCTGACTCTTTCATTCAAAACAGCCGAATCATAATCAAAAAAAACCGGTACATTCTCACCGGCGTTTCTCTTTAAAATCTCGGTCTGATCATCCACCGTATATGATATATCGCGTTTAACGCGTATAGTTTCAAGACAGATATCTCCTTCTGAATATGAATAAACGTCTCCGACACTGTTTAAAGTCAGAAGAACGCTTGAAACCAGAATAAGAAGAACATTCATAAAAAAGAATATTCTGAAAAATCTGTTGCCGTAAATATAGTAAGATATGCTCTTAAACTTTAAGAGAAGAAAATTCATTTGTTTTCTCCAGCTTCGGCATCATATGCCGAAACAATTTTCTGCACAACAGGATGACGGCAGATATCTTCAGGACCGAATTCCACAAAAGAAATTTCTTTAATTCCACGGAGAATTTTCATTGAATGAAGAAGACCGGACTGCGACGGTTTGTCTATATCGATCTGGGTTGCATCTCCGGAAATTACCATTTTCGAATTATTACCAAGGCGTGTCAAAAACATCTTCATCTGCGACTTGGTCGTATTCTGTGATTCATCAAGAATTATAAATGCGTTATTAAGAGTTCTTCCGCGCATATAAGCAAGAGGAGCAATTTCAATCGTATTGTTTTCAATGAGACGTGTAACCTTTTCGTAACTCATAAGGTCAAATAACGCATCATAAAGAGGTCTGAGATACGGATTTATCTTCTGCATAAAATCGCCTGGAAGATAACCGAGTGATTCACCTGCTTCAACAGCTGGCCGGGTCAGTATAATGCGTGAAACTTTCTGCGCATAATATTCGCGTAATGCTGCAGCTACAGCAAGATAAGTTTTTCCGGTACCGGCAGGTCCGACGCCGAATACTATTGATTTTTTGGATATTTCCGAAAGATAGTGAGCCTGGGTATACGACTTGGGATAAACGGTTTTTCCGGTATCAGGAATTTTAACCTTTAGTCTGGAAATATCTTCAGGCCGGATTTTTATTCCCTGCCTGGACATGTCTATCAGATAACGAAGATCAAACGGATCAAATTCGAAACTGTCGTCTTTATCATGAAGATAATCGCTCATGAGATGCATGAGCGAATTAGCGTTTTCAACTCCGGTATCATCACCCGAAATCATAAGAACGTTTCCTCTCGGAACGATACTCACTCCGAGAGATTTTTCTATTTCTTTTATGTTTGAATCTTTTACTCCGCAAAGCTTTGCCGCAAGCGAAGAATCATCAAACTCGAAATTTAAATCCATTACTGCCCGATAACCCTTATCGAAAGTTCCTTAAGCTGATCAATCGCGACTTCACTCGGCGCATTACTCATCATACACTGCCCTTTCTGAGTCTTAGGGAACGCGATAACATCGCGAATTGAATCACGTTTAAGAAGAAGCATCATAACCCTGTCAAGACCGAGAGCTAGACCGCCGTGAGGAGGCGCACCGAACTGAAGGGCATCAAGAAGAAATGAGAATTTAACTTTCGCTTCTTCTTCGGACATTCCGAGAAGATCAAACATTTTTTTCTGAAGATCCATTCTGTTTATTCTTATTGAACCGCCGCCGATTTCCGAACCGTTAAGAACGATATCGTACGCAAGAGCCTTCATGTCATCAACATTATCAGGATTCATATTCTCAAGAAGAGGAATCGTTTCAGGCGAAGGAGCCGTAAACATGTGATGTTTTGCATAGAAACGCTTATCTTCTTCAGAATATTCAAAAAGAGGAAAATCTGTAACCCATAGAAAATTAAGTTTATCCTTATCTATGAGATCAAGCTCTCTCGCAATTTTTATACGGAGATTTCCGAGTGTGTCATAAACTACATTCTTTTTATCAGAACCGAAGAATATAATCGAATCTTCCTTCGGATTCATTTTCTCTATTATGCCTTTCTTTTCATCATCAGAAAGAAATTTCGCGAATCCGCCTTCAAACGCGCCGTTTCTGAATCTTACATTCGGAAGACCTCCGGCCTTGAATGTCTTAACGTATTCAGTCCACTCGTCAATCATCTTGCGCGAAACTTTTTCACCGTTTTCTACGGCAATCGCTTTTACGACGCCTTTTGAAGCAAGAGCGTTTGCAAATACATTAAATGTCGAATTTTTGAAAACGTCAGAAAGATCACAAAGCTCAAGACCAAAGCGCGTATCAGGAGCATCTTTCCCGAAACGCGACATAGCTTCGTCGTATGATATTCTTATAAAAGGAGTCTTAACTTCAATGCCCTTAACAGCTTTAACTATATCTTTCAGCAGTCCTTCGATAATTTCAATTATCATATCCTGATCGATGAAGGAAAGTTCCATATCAATCTGGGTAAACTCAGGCTGACGGTCATTACGGAGATCTTCGTCGCGGAAACATTTTACGATATTAAAATATCTGTCGAATCCCGACATCATAAGAATCTGCTTAAACATCTGCGGAGACTGCGGAAGCGCGTAAAACTCTCCTTTGTTGATTCTTGAAGGCACAAGAAAATCTCTCGCTCCTTCAGGAGTTGATTTGTTAAGTATTGGAGTTTCTATTTCATAAAATCTGTTCTTTGTAAGATAGTTTCGCGTAACCTGCATCACTTCGTGACGCTTGATCATCGCTTCCTGCATTTCTGCTCTTCTAAGATCAAGAAATCTGTATTTGAGACGGACCTCTTCGCTCAGGTTATCTCTTGTTTCAATTGAAAAAGGAGTCGGCGCCGATTCGCTCAGAATCTTTATTTCTGCTGCTACGAGTTCGATTTCACCGGATTTTATATTAGGATTAATGTTTTCAGGAGTTCTTTTTCTGATTTTCCCTTTAACATAAACACAGTATTCATTTCTAAGCTTATCCGCCGATAACGCGGCTTCTTTGGAATGCGTCTCATCGGCAACTACCTGAATATCTCCGGAAACATCACGAACCATAACAAAAATTACGCCGCCGTGATCTCTGCGACGGTCAACCCATCCGCAAACAACAACTTCTTTTCCGTCATCAGCAACCGATAAATCACCGCAGTGGGTTCTTTCTGCAAACATAGGACCTCATAGATTTCAAAAGGAATTGATCAGAATCTGAAATTCAAACACTGATATTGAATCAAAACACGCTGAATAAGCAGATTTTGAAACCGAAAAATCATTTCACTTCTTTTCCGCGACGCCTTTTTGTCAATAATTAATTCCGCCCTTTTTGATTGACAAATGACCGCGCAATATTTTCCATAATACAACGCAATTTGGATTTCCGGAGATAAAATGAAATACAAAACAGTAATCGGACTCGAAGTTCACGCACAACTTAACACTGAATCAAAAATATTCTGCTCATGTTCAACAGAATTCGGAGCTGCAGCAAACACTCACGCCTGCCCCGTCTGCATGGGACTTCCAGGTGTTCTTCCGGTTCTAAATAAAAAAGTACTCGAAAAAGCCATACTCGCGGGTCTTGCAACAGAATGTTCAATATCAGAGTATTCCAAATTCGACAGAAAAAACTATTTCTACCCGGATCTTCCGAAAGCTTATCAGATTTCACAGTTTGACAAACCGATCTGCAAAAGCGGAAAAATACGAGTCAAATCCGGTGAAGGATTTAAAGACATACGCCTGAACAGAATTCATCTTGAAGAGGATGCGGCGAAAAATGTTCACCCCGAAGATGCTTCAAAGAATTACTCATATGTCGATTTCAACCGTTCAGGCACTCCCCTTATTGAAATAGTAACCGAGCCGGACATTTCAAGCGGCGATGAAGCTTATGAATTTCTTTCTAAACTCAAACAGATACTGCGCTATATCGGAGTATCCGACTGCAATATGGAAGAAGGTTCACTGCGTTGTGATGTAAATATTTCTATTATGCCTGAAGACGCAACAAAACTCGGCAACAAAGTCGAAATAAAAAACATGAACTCATTTAAAGCCGTAAAACTTGCGATTGAATTCGAATATAAAAGACAGCTTCAGATGACAGAATACGGCGAAACCATCGTTCAGGAAACGCGCCTCTGGAATGCCGACAAACTTGAAACATATTCAATGAGAAGCAAGGAAGATTCTCATGACTATAGGTATTTTCCGGATCCCGATCTCGCACCTGTTATCGTAGATAAAGAATTTATTGATAAACTTAAATCATCTCTTGCGGAACTTCCTGACGCAAAAATTGACAGATTTATGAAGGATTTCGCGCTTCCTATATATGACGCATCTGTTCTTTCAAGCACAAGAGAACTTGCGGAATATTTTGAAAAAACTGTTTCAAACGGCGCAAACCCGAAAAAAGCTTCCAACTGGATTATGAGCGAACTGCTTGCTCATGTTGACGATTCGGAAAAAATGGAATCATTCATAGTTAAACCCGAATCTCTCGCGAAACTCCTTCTTCTCGTAGATAAAAATGTCATAAACGGAAAAATAGCAAAAACAGTATTCGCTGATATGCTTCAAAGCGGAGATGATCCTGAAGAAATAGTGAACAAGAAAGGTCTCGTTCAGGTTTCTGACACATCTGAAATTGAAAAAATAGTTGAGGCTGTTATTGCTGCGAATCCTCAATCCATTGCCGACATAAAAGAAGGAAAAGCAAAAGCCGCGGGCTTTTTAGTCGGTCAGGTGATGAAAGAATCAAAGGGCAAGGCAAATCCTCAGATTGTTAATGAGATTTTAAATAAGTGCATTGCAAAATTATAATTTTATGTTATTATAAAAACAAATAACGAGGTTAAAATGAAAGCTCTTACACAGACAAATATACCCGGCGCCAAAAAGCTGTTTTCCGGAAAAGTACGAGATGTTTACGAACTCGATGATGAACATCTTCTGATAGTATCTACTGATAGAATTTCGGCGTTCGATCACATCTTCCCTAACGGAATTCCAGGCAAGGGAGAAATACTCAACACCATATCAAATCTCTGGTTCAAAAATATCGGCTTCATGAGAAATCACATAGTCGAAACTGATTATAGAAAATTTCCAAAGCCCTTCTGTGATCATGATGAACTTAAAGACCGCGCAGTCATCACGCGAAGAGCAAAAAAAATAGACTTCGAATGTATCGCCCGCGGCTACATCATCGGTACTGGATGGAATGATTATAAAAAAACCGGTGCTATCTGCGGAATCACACTTCCAACCGGTCTTAAACTAGCTGACAGACTCGAAAAACCGATATTCACTCCTTCAACTAAAGCCGATGAAGGCCATGACGAAAACATTGCTTTTGAGCACATGCAGAAAGAACTTGGAAAGGAACTATCCGGAAAAATTTCCGAAATGACACTTAAAGTGTTTTCATTTGCGGGAGAAGTTCTTGATAAATGCAATATCATAATAGCCGACACAAAACTCGAATTCGGAATCGTAAAAGATGAACTGATTTTAATTGATGAAGTTCTTACTCCGGACTCTTCACGCTTCTGGGAAAAAGAAAAGTACACTCCGGGCATTTCGCCGTTGAGTTTTGACAAACAGTATATACGCGATTATTTAAATACTACAACCTGGGACAAAAACTCCCCTGCACCTGCGCTTCCCGAAGAAGTTGTAGAAAAAACACGCGAAAAGTATCTTGAGATTTTAAACAGAATAAAAACAGTTTTGAATTAAATTTTTAAAGCGGGCTTATATAAAAGTCCGCTTTAAAATAATTATTTGCGCGCTCCCGCTTTTTTTAATATATCAACAATCTTATCCATCTCTGCACGTTCTGCCCAGAACAAAGCGGTATAATTAGTCTTTTTTGCCTTGCAGTTTACATCGATGCCGCTCTTAATAAGAATCTTAACTTTTTCAATATATTTTTTAGTCTGTGCTTCTGATGATGAACCGTATCTTATAGCATCATAAGCCGAGTGCATATTATACAGCAAAGCGTTTTCATTGTCACCATCCACATGATTGACGTCGGCGCCCTTTTGAATAAGATAGCTTACGCTTGCCGGATCAATTACATTAAAAATAGGAGTAAGATTATATTTATTCGGATGATTGACTTTAAGCCCCGCAGTTACAAGAAGTTTTGTAGTCACTAAATTCTTTGATCTGAAAAGTACTGTTTCTCCGTAATTTCCGGTTTTATGAATATCAATTCCTTTTGTGCCGAGCAGAACCCTTATTTTCCCGAAATTATCAACATCCGCGGCATTAATCAATGGAGTGTCACCTTCACTGTCTACAGTATTTATATCTGCACCGGCTGCAAGAAGTTCTGAAAGCATCTTTTTAAATTCGGTTTCAGTTCTTTTGCTGTTTGGAAAACCTGCTATCAAATTCAGCGGATCACGGACTTCGATATTCTTATATGATGCTCTGGAACCGGCAGAGATAAGCTTATGCATTAAAGAATAATTATCATTTGATGCTGCGATATGAAGAGGCATGTTTTTTGCAGAATTAAACGATTTATTAAGATCATAACCCTTCTGCAGATAAAGCCTCAAAATCTCATTTATATCCTTGTCGGTTATCCATGAAATTTTTTCAAGATAAGCACGGTCAACCTTGATCTTCTGCGACTTCATAATTTTAATCATTTCCTGCTTCTCAGCCTCGGTTGTAACCCATGCAGTCGCACACCATGTTTCAAACGCGGTAGCACCGGTTTTTTTTGAGACCTGATAAATGTTTGCACCTTTATCTATCAGCTTTTTCAGTATGACGGGCTTAAAGGCAAAATTAAGCGGAATCGATCCGTCCTTGTTCGGCTTATCCGGATTTGCCTTGTATTTTAAAAGAAGATCTGCCATTTCAGCATTGCTTGCATGGCAGGCTGTAGACAAAAGAGAATTTCCGCTGACTCCGCGTGTTTCAGGTGACGCACCTTCTTTGAGCATTTTTTCAGTCTGAACAAGATTCCCCTGAAGTACGGCAATAAAGAGCATCTGATTGTCTGATGTTTTTGCCTGAGTACCGCTTCCGATACATGAAATAAAAAGAAAAACAGCTAATGCTGCAAATGAATGACGTAAAGATCTAAAAGAATTAAATAATTTCACCTTGCATCTCCTGTATGTTTGTCAAATAATCTTGACATCAGCAAGATTATATTTTTAAAACATGTCAAATAATTTAAATTATAATTAAAATCAGATTTACGGCCAAGAACTGAAAACCAAACTACCGAAAGATCAAATTAAAATGATTATTGCATTTTAAAATAAAAACTTTAATTTATCCATATTTATTGACAAATGCATTATGTTAAACTATACTTAATTGCTTAAAACAATCCGGTTGGAACAAACCGGAAATAAAACCATCGTGAGGATATTATGCGATATTTTAAAGTTCTATCGGTTTTACTGCTCGCTTCGCTTTTTTTCAGCATGCCTTCAGAAGCCGGTTTAATCAAAAAAATTAAGAACAAAGTTACAGGCAAAGAAGAAAAAAAAGAAGAGAAGAATACTCCTGTTAAAAAAGACCCTAAAGCAACTGCCCCCAACAAAGCATTAATTAAACAGCTGGAAGCATTGAGCAATCCGGAAGGAATTAATAATAATGTAAAACCTCAGTCACTTAAAGAAACACCTTTAAGCAATCCGGTTGAAGAATCAAGAAAGCAGACAATAACCAGTGACGGAACACCGATTACGTACATCACAACAAAACAGAAATTTAAGGCAAGCGCCGCGTTTGATCAGCAGATACTGCTTAATCCTTCATCAGACGTTATATATCCCGGATCAGTACTGTTAGGTCACACAATTGAATCGGGAACATATCAGGAAGTCAGCAAAGGAACAAAAAGACCCATCACCATTTCTTACGACCTGACAAATATTGAAACCAAGGAAGGAAAAGCCGGAAAAGTTAAGGATACTTATGTTCCTTCACTTTCAGGATACAGAACACTGCACAATAAAATAATGAATCAGAATCTCGGCACCATATCTACAACATATTCGTTTGAAGCAACCGAAATATTTTCAGAATCAGATTTCGGAGTTAAATTTAATTTCGGTGTCGGGTTCAACTCAGGTGTTGTTGAAACAAACATTAAAAGCGGTTTTGATTTCAACACAGGCTCAAATAAGCGCAAATACATGGTCAAATTCATGGAAACTTTTTATACAGTCGATGTTGACCAGGGCCCCGGAACATTCTTGTACGACAGCTTCGACATTAAGGATTTCAAAGGATACAGACCGGTTTATGTTTCAACCATCTCGTACGGCAGACTCGCATATCTTACAATTGAGTCTGAAAAATCATGGAACTCTATTAAAACAAGTCTTGAAGCAGAAATTGATGCAAAAGTGTACGGAAAATACAATGCAGATTTAAAAGTCGATAAAAGCAAAAGTGAATCAAAGGATCAGATCAATGTAACAGTTATAGGCGCCAAATCAGTTGTCACAAATCTTGATGGATTTATGAATATGCTTGTAACAGATAAATTCTCAAAAGAAAATACCGGAAAGATTATTGCATACAAACTCAGATTTGTTGATGACAATTCTGTCGCAAATACAGTTTACAATGACGAATACACTCTTGTAAAAACAACTGATAAGTTTGGAGAAGGTATTCAAACCACTTTTACCCTTTATAAAATTAAAACAAATGCAAATGACGGAAACGGTAAAGAACTGGAACTGTACGGCAATATTGACATAACTGACGGGAAGAGAGCAAACAGCTTCTGGAGTCTTCCGAGATCTTCACGTAAGAAATACAAAGAAAAAGGTGAAGCAACTGAAAACGCAAGCTTTACTTATATCGTTCCTAATGAAAATTCTTCTTTCGATTTGACTCTTCAGCTTTTTGAAGCAGACGGTAGTGAAAAAGATGATGACAGATTTACTAATGCCATGGGAGCCGTTGAAGGTAATATGGCTAAGAAGATAATAGTAAGCGATCTCAAGGACGGTCAGGATCTTGTAATAAAAACCAACGCGATCAAAAAAGGAAAAAAGAAAGATATCTTATCAAATGAGTGGGTTGAATTCTACATCAAAGTTAATAAGAAGTATTTGTACTAATTCCTTAAAAGGTAGAGGGCTAAGCTCTCTACCTTTTAAAATTCCTTTCATGTTTTAAATAAATACTGCTTACAACCGCTTCAACCGTTCATCAATAATTTTCATTATCCATTTTTCTTCACCCGGAATTTTTTCTCTTAGTCTTGCCGCCGCAACAGGAAGGAACCATTCATCTATGACTTCGTACCTTGACTTGGTACATTTAATGTATTCTTTCAAATAGAACGAACAAATCAGTTTTTTTGCTAATTTAGAAATAATAACCGATAACATGGAAGAACCGGGAGGCATTGCGGGAGAACCGATCATAAGGCATGTACGCGCAACATCAGCAAACGGATTACCCGAAGAAACATTTATCCAGTCAATCGCGGTCAACTCGCCGTCAGCAACAATAATATTGTCGGGATGAAAATCACCGTGACAAACGCTCGTACCGTTCGAAAGGTTATTCAGATAATTTATTATGACGTTCTCTTTGCCGGCAAGCAGATTGGAAGATTCCGCAATAGAAGCAACAAGGTTATCTTTTTGATCCGGAAGTCCACCTGCACTTCTTAAATGCATTTCTGCATGCATCCTCGCCATACAGCGGGAATAATATGCAAGCTTCCACGGTTTTTTTTCAATCAATTTCAGCATTGACTGTCCATGGATGCGCTGAAAAACAATACCCAGCCGCCCTTCGACTTCAACAATGCCGTACACTTCGGGAGAACTAATACCCGCTTCAAAAATCTGTTTTCCGATATTAGCTTCAAATTTAATGATATCTTCAGAAAACCCTTCATAGTAAAGTTTTAAAACTTTGCTGTCATCCCATTCATAAACTTCGGCAGTCATGCCCCTGCCGATAATATTATTCTTCAGCATTTAGAAACACCTTGGTGGAAATAAATGATTTCTTATGCAAACATAAAAAGTAAAGCTTCCAGAAGAAAGCAAAATTTTAATTAAATTAAGAACAAAATCTATGCCGGGCTTGAGTACGGTGAATGATGAGGCACGAAGAAAGTTATTCAACTATTTTATTCAAATAATAAATCTCATGCTTTTCACCAGTTAATTCCAAACTATCATTTGTAATAAATTTGACTTCATATATATTTGATTTCAAAATTGAATTCTGATTATCATTTAAATACAAAAAGTTATCAACTATTTTCCACGTAAATTCGTCGCTTCCACATATAATTTCACCTGATTTATAAAATTGTAATATTGGATTTACATTAAAAAAAATACATTTCTCACCATTACATATTTTATTTAAACTCCATTTTGAGCATATTTTTATGTTATTTGAACTACAACATATAAATACTACAAAGATCACTAAATATTTTAACTTTGTCATTTTAAACTCTTACCTTATTTTTCATTATTATGACTTTAAGCAAATAGGAATATTTATTGCATATAATTTTTCTCAGCCTGGGGAAGTGCAACACAAACTGCTTCATTTGGCGAAGCCCTGAGCATCGGCTGGGCCGCAGGTCGAGCACCGCGCGAAGCAGACACTCTCAGTTATCCGAAGGCGCTGCCCTATACTGTATATTCAAGAGAATTCAAAAATTCTGTTGGATTCATTATTGAAATAATGTTTTTCGGATAATCCTTCTTATTTCTTGTTACAATAATATCAATAAACTCTTTTTTTGCAGCAAAGAATTGAATCGAATCTTCAAAATCCTTTATGTTTGAATTCAATGCTGAATCGATAATTTGATCATCTATCGAAATAATATTGATGATTGATCGAAAATCCTTTATTTTTTGCCTAGCAACTTTATCACCCAAGTGCTTTGACAAAATATAAAATAAATTCCAGATAATAAGAGAAGAAATATACCCATTTACTTTTTTCGATTCTATCAAGGAAACAATTTTCACTGCATTTTCGAAAAAATTTTCTCTTTGATATAAAAAATCAATCAATACATCTGTATCGATTAAAATCTTCATTTGTGCTTCTTTTCCAGATATTCGGTTATTGAAGATTTTAAATCAAAATCATCTTTACCTTTCAAAATTCCTGCAAGAGATTTTGTTACTGGAGGAATATTATCGGAAGTCGACTTTGGCATCTCATTTGCTGAAATGGATTTTAGATAATCCTCAACAATTTGAGAAAGGCTTTTTTCTCTTCTATTAGCATAGAGTTTTGCCTTATGTATTATAGTCTTATCAATTGATAATGTAAGTTTAGTCTGCATACGTGACCTCACTACGTATAAAATTAACATGAATATCACGTATGTCAACTACTAATTTATTGAGGTAAGATGCGGCGCTTTCAAATAACGCACATGAGTTTACGAGAGTATGTGAGCCGATGTGCCGAGCACCGGACCGAGGCTATGCCTCGGGAAGAGCGCAGTGTGTAGCCGCTGTTATCTGATGCGTCCGGCTTTTTTTATGTTACATTGTTTAAAGAACGGAAAACATCAGCAAATTTTTCTTTATTTAATTTGCCAGATGCGACATCCATCATTGCTTTATATAATAGTTCATTGGGATCGTCAATATCAATTCCATTAAAATCCAGAAAGACTAGAGCTGTAACAAGCCCAACTCGTTTATTCCCATCAACGAACGGATGATTTTGGCATATATGAAAAGCATAAGCGGCTGCCATTTCATATATATCTTTATGAAGAAATTTGTTATCAAATGTTGATTCAGGAAGAGCCATGGCGGATTGCAACAGAGTAATATCTTTTAAACATGAGTCGCCACCGTATAAATCTATTTGATTCATATGTATTTCAATAATTTCAGCAAGGGTTAAAAAATCGATTCGTTTCATTACTTCGCAAGCTTTTTCAAGGTATTAGAATGTTTTTTGTTTACCTTGTTTAAAGATGATGAAAGCCGTTCAAGGCGATTTGTCTCGCGAATTGGAGAAATAATAATATTTTTACCGTCAGTAATAATTTCAAGGGGCGTGTTTTGTTCAATATTAAGGAGATCCATAATTGGTTTATCAATAACAAGAGCTGAACTATTTCCGTGTTGAATCATTGTTTTTATCATATCAATTCTCCGTATACACAATATATATACGGCAATTGGAAATGTCAATGATATAACGATTGAGTTCCGTGAAAAAAGGAATGACTAACCCGCTTTGAGACAGGATGCCGAAAAGCAATAGTGTATTAAAAATTCTTAAAATCACTTCTACGATATTATTTCACTGAAGTGAATAATTCTTATTATCTTTCTCTAAGATTTCTCACAATATCAATGATTTCCATGGTCTTTATATTTGAATTGATTCCTTTTACATCAAAAGGTGATTTTGGTTCTTCATCTAATATAGGAACTATCTTAAACTTGGATCCGTCTTTGCGGGCGATTATAACTTCTTCTTTTTGAGAAGTGTTTAAAATTGTAGCGAAGTTCTGTCTGGCTTCAGAATAATTATATATTTTCATTTGACCTCAATACACGTCAGATTCATTTGGTGAGCGACTTCAATGAGTTTTTGATCAAGAGATAATATGGTAAGTTTAAGTCGTTTAGCTAACTCAAGATAATAAGCATCATAAGCATAAATATCGTAGCTAAGTGCGATTGTAAGAGCATTTGCGATATCGATCTCAATTAATCTGACCGGAATCTGTTTAGAGATTTGATAACACTGGCAAATTGCATCATGTGAAAGTTTCTTCTGCTTATTAATCGCAGATAATGCATTGCCGATTTCATAGGGCAAAACGGATGGGGATATCAATTCGGCATTTTTAGTAACCTTAATGATCTTTGATTTTTCAGGTTCATTAAGGATAACCGCTAAGAAAATATTGGCATCAACAAGAACTTTCATGCGTACAATGTACCAACAACAATACAAAAGTCAACAGATAAATAATGATTCAGCAAAGAGAATAAACAATAATCCCAGAAACGCGCCAGGACAGCGCGTCATAAGATTTCGCAGTTTCGTATAACTCTTAGGAAAGTATTTTAAACGGTCAATCACACGGAAAGTCAACAGAAAATCATTTTAAGTTTAAAATACTTTTCAAGTTGAATGAAACCGATCCTGAAATTTAACTCAGGAATATTCTTTATATATGGAATTTGTATTTTCATTTTTTTAATGATTCAAAGACAATTCAGATAACTATTTTCAATAAGAATAGATTCATTAATATTTTTGATCATACTTTCAGCATGATTCATAATAAATCTGCTGTATTCAGCAATAATATCAGCACAATCCCGTCATGTTATTTCAAATTTACACAGTAATCTCTGCACGAAAATATTCCGTGAATCAAGAATTTCCATTTCTGTTCAACTTCTTCATAACATAAATACGGAGGCAGTTTCTTCTTCTGTTTTGGAAATGGAATTCTCTCTAATTCGTAGGGTATACCGAGAGAGTACTTAAAAAAAATTTGACTGCTCCTATCGATTGCTTAAGAGAGCATTCAGAAATTTTCTTAACCGCTATTAAATTCGAAAGATATTTCTGATATGAAGCCGAATTGATACTGTTTTTTTCTTCTTCGCAGAAACGCAGATATTTTGAAAGCTCAGACTCATAACTTGTCTTTGTGCTTTTGCTGAAATTCCGAATATTCATCTTGAGCACAAAATCATCCATTAACTTTTCCATAAAGTCCTCCTGTAATATGCTTACCGGACATTATCGGCAGTTTATAGATTAATGTTATGACGCAAAAATAAAAGGCTACCGCCCGGGATGCATGGGCGAGCAGCGAGTGAAACGAGCGGCCAGCCCAAGGGCGGTTTCAGTTCAACGTCCCGCGGCTATATGAAGTTTTTGCGGAACGCAGTGGAGCAAAAATTTGGGTGAAGCGAAGCGGAACCATATAGCCGCTGTTATAGGCTGTACCGCGCCATCTTCAGTTTCAATATT
>Ga0208459_1001684_pt1 | contig 20300 bp, 14 predicted proteins | sample AD_UKC087_MetaG_FD_184433 | JGI IMG/M metagenome (GOLD analysis project Ga0208459, IMG submission 184433) | Active sludge microbial communities of municipal wastewater-treating anaerobic digesters from USA - AD_UKC087_MetaG (SPAdes) (version 2) | ecosystem: Engineered > Bioreactor > Anaerobic >... | reverse complement strand
CTATTGACAACGCTCCCGAGGAAAAGGAGAGGGGTATCACCATTAATACCTCTCACGTTGAGTACCAAACCGAGAAACGACACTACGCTCACGTTGACTGCCCTGGCCACGCCGACTATGTTAAGAACATGGTAACTGGTGCTGCCCAGATGGATGGCGCTATTCTTGTTGTTGCCGCTACTGATGGCCCCATGCCCCAAACCCGTGAGCACATCCTACTTGCCCGCCAGGTAAACGTGCCCAGAATCGTGGTTTTCCTTAACAAGTGCGATGCCGTTGACGATCCCGAAATGCTCGACCTTGTTGAAATGGAAGTTCGCGAGCTGCTCACATTCTACCAGTTTGACGGAGAAAATACTCCTGTTATCAGGGGTTCTGCACTTGGTGCGCTGAATGGCGAACCCAAGTGGGTGGAAAAGGTAATGGAGCTGATGGCTGCGGTTGACGAGTATATCCCCATTCCTCCCCGTGAAAACGAAAAACCCTTCCTGATGCCTGTTGAAGACGTCTTCTCAATTACAGGCCGTGGAACTGTTGCTACCGGACGTATCGAAACCGGTGTTATCCACACCAGCGATGAAGTTGAAATTATCGGTCTTAGCCATGAAAAGATGAAATCGGTTGTTACCGGCGTGGAAATGTTCCGCAAAATTCTTGACCAGGGTGAAGCCGGTGATAACGTTGGTTTGCTCCTTCGCGGTATAGACAAAAAGGAAATTAAGCGCGGAATGGTGGTTGCCAAACCTGGGTCCATCACACCTCACACCAAGTTCAAGGCTGAAATATATGTTTTGAAGAAAGAGGAGGGTGGCCGTCATACCCCGTTCCACAACCACTACCGTCCCCAGTTCTATCTTAGAACTCTTGACGTTACCGGTGAAATAGTTCTACCCGAAGGTGTGGAAATGGTAATGCCGGGCGACAACGTAACCATTACCGTTGAGCTTATTTATCCTGTTGCTATTAATAAAAACCTTCGTTTCGCAATTCGTGAAGGTGGCAGAACAGTTGGTGCTGGTCAGGTAATTGATATAATCGAATAATACTGCTATTCTGGCAAAAGGCATTACCTGCCTTGAGCCAGCCTACACGGGTGTAGCTCAATTGGTAGAGTAGTGGTCTCCAAAACCATTGGTTGGGAGTTCGAGTCTCTCCACCCGTGCTAAATATCTGAAGATATGAAGATTACAAAGTACTTTCACGAAGTTTACACCGAAATGGTGCATAAGGTTTCGTGGCCTACTATGAAAGAACTTCAATCCAGCGCATTAATTGTCATTGTTGCTTCCCTTTTAATTGCGCTGGTGGTTTTCGTCATGGACATCAGCTTTGAGAACCTGATGAAGGTTATCTACCGTATGCTTAACTAACCAGCGCCCAACTTGGGAAAGGAATGGAAGAAAATGTAAAAAAATGGTATGTTCTTCGGGCAATTTCCGGTAAGGAGAAGAAAGTTAAGGAGTACCTGGAGAATGAGATTACCCGTTTGAAATTACAGGACTTCATCTCTCAAGTTCTTATCCCTACCGAAAAGGTTTACCAGATTCATAACGGTAAGAAAATCAGTAAGGAGAGAATTTTTTACCCTGGTTATGTTCTTGTTGAAGCTGCGCTGGTGGGTGAGGTCCCTCACATTTTGAGGAATGCCCCCAACGTGTTGGGATTTTTAGGCGACCCCAAATCGGGCGATCCTATACCCCTTAGAACTTCAGAGGTAAACCGTATTCTTGGAAAGGTTGACGAGCTGGTTGATAGCGAGGAGGAGCTGAATGTTCCATTCTTTGTTGGTGAAACGGTGAAGGTGATAGACGGTCCGTTTAACTCGTTTTCCGGAGTAATCGAGGAGGTAAATGACGAAAAGAAGAAGCTGAAGGTTATGGTGAAAATCTTCGGCCGAAAAACTCCGCTGGAGTTAAGTTTTATGCAAGTTGAAAAAGAGTAACTAACTAAAAGAGCAAATGAATTATGGCTAAAGAAATTGCTGGATTTATTAAGCTCCAGGTTAAAGGCGGCGCTGCTAATCCATCGCCTCCAATTGGGCCTGCTCTTGGTTCTAAAGGGGTAAACATTATGGAGTTCTGCAAGCAGTTTAATGCCAGAACTCAAGCTCAAGCAGGGAAAGTTTTGCCTGTTATAATTACTGTTTACAACGATAAGTCATTCGATTTTGTTGTTAAAACCCCACCTGTTCCCGTTCAGCTCCTGGAAATTACCAAGCAGCAGAAGGGATCAGCTGAACCAAACAGGAAGAAAGTTGCTTCAGTAACCTGGGAGCAGGTAAGGCAAGTAGCCCAGGACAAAATGCCCGATCTGAACTGCTTTACCCTTGAGTCGGCTATGAAAATGGTAGCAGGCACAGCCCGGAGCATGGGGATTGCTGTTACCGGAGAGTTTCCGGCTAAATAACCACTTAACATCTTTTGAGCAATGACTAAACTGACAAAAAACAGGAAGTTGGCTTTATCGAAGGTTGAGCCGAACAGGCAGTACAAGCTTTCTGAGGCAGCTGCCCTGTTGAAGGATATCACCTACACAAAGTTCGACGCTTCGGTTGACATCGACGTGAGGCTTAATGTCGATCCTCGTAAGGCCAACCAGATGGTTCGCGGGGTGGTTACACTTCCTCACGGAACCGGCAAACAGGTGAGGGTGCTGGTGCTTTGTACTCCCGATAAGGAGGAAGCTGCTCGTCAGGCCGGAGCCGAGTTTGTTGGGCTTGATGAGTATATTGAAAAAATCAAAGGAGGGTGGACAGATGTTGATGTTATCATTACCATGCCTACGGTTATGGGTAAAATTGGCGCCCTGGGCCGTATCCTTGGACCTAGAGGACTTATGCCCAACCCTAAAAGCGGCACTGTAACCATGGACGTTGATAAGGCTGTTAAGGAGGTTAAGCAGGGGAAAATCGACTTTAAGGTTGACAAGTTTGGTATAATTCACGCTTCAATCGGTAAGGTTTCTTTTGAGCCCGAGAAAATAGTTGATAATGCCATTGAATTTCTTAATACCATTATCAAGCTCAAACCCACAACGGCTAAAGGAACCTACCTGAAGAGCATTTACCTTTCCACTACTATGAGCCCCGGTTTGGCAATCGATACCAAATCTATAGCTGCTGCGAATTAATAAAACCGTTTACAGACCCAATTCACTATGACAAGGGAAGAGAAAAAAAATCTGATTGATGCGCTTACCGAAACTATAAACCGCTACCCGCATTTTTACCTCACCGATACGTCGGCGCTTAATGCTGAGGACACTAGCAAGCTTCGCCGCTCGTGCTTTCAGAAAGAGGTTAAAATGGTGGTGGTTAAAAATACCCTGTTTAAGAAAGCCCTGGAACAAAGCGGCAAATTTGACTTTTCGCCGCTATTTACAGAGTTAAAGGGCACCACATCGGTAATGTTTACCGAATCGGGGAATGTGCCGGCTAAGCTTATCAAGGAGTTCCGAACTGAACATCCGAAACCCTTACTAAAAGCTGCCTTTGTAGAGGAGTCCATATATGTGGGCGACGAACAGCTGAATATGCTTGCATCGCTGAAGAGCAAGAACGAGCTCATTGCCGATGTTATTGCCCTGCTGCAATCACCCGCAAAGAATGTTATCGCTTCTCTTCAATCAGGAGGAAATATTCTATCTGGTGTTGTTAAAACACTTTCTGAAAAGGAAAAATAACTTAAAGTTTGAAATCAATTAAACACTTATCAAAATGGCAGATCTCAAGAAATTTGCAGAAGATTTAGTTAACCTTTCGGTTAAGGAAGTTAACGAGTTAGCTAAGATTCTTAAAGACGAATATGGTATTGAACCCGCTGCTGCTGCTGTAGCTGTTGCTGCTGCACCTGCTGCTGGTGCTGGCGCCGCTGCAGCCGAGAAAACTCAGTTTGACGTTATTTTGAAAGCTGCCGGCGGAGCAAAGCTTCAGGTGGTTAAGCTGGTGAAAGATCTTACCGGACTGGGGCTCAAGGAGGCTAAAGATCTCGTTGATGCCGCACCAAAGCCGGTTAAGGAAGGTGTTTCAAAAGAAGAAGCCGAATCTCTTAAAGCACAACTCGAAGACGCAGGAGCAGAAGTTGAACTTAAATAGCAAAAGCCTATATTGGGTAAAGGTTTAGAATCTATCCATTAGATTCTAAGCCTTTTTATTGTTATATTTTTACAGTTCAACAAACACTAATCCAATGTCTAATAATAACAATAACAACCGAATTAGCTTTTCCAGAACGAAGAGTCAATACGAATACCCCGATTTTCTGGAAGTTCAGCTAAAGTCATTCACCGAATTTTTTCAGCTGGGCACTAGCCCCGAAGAACGCAGACACGAAGGGCTGTATAAGGTATTTCTGGAAAATTTTCCGATTACCGATACACGAAACAACTTCGTTCTGGAATTTCTAGACTACTTTGTTGATCCACCCCGCTACTCCATTGAGGAATGCCTTGATCGAGGGCTTACTTTTTGCGTTCCCCTGAAGGCCAAGCTAAAGCTCTACTGCACCGATCCCGAGCACGAGGACTTCGATACCGTTGTTCAGGATGTGTACCTCGGAACCATACCCTACATGACGCCCCGCGGAACCTTCGTTATAAACGGTGCCGAGCGCGTTGTTGTGTCGCAGCTCCATCGTTCACCGGGTGTCTTTTTTGGACAAAGCATTCACCCCAACGGGACAAAGCTCTACTCAGCCCGAATTATTCCCTTTAAGGGCTCGTGGATTGAGTTCGCCACTGATATTAATAACGTGATGTACGCCTACATAGACCGGAAGAAAAAGCTGCCTGTTACTACGCTGCTCCGTGCTATCGGCTACGAAAGCGATAAGGATATTCTGGAAATTTTCAACCTGGCCGAGGAGGTTAAGGTTAACAAGGTTAACCTGAAAAAAATTGTGGGTCAGAGGCTTGCTGCACGTGTGCTGAAATCGTGGGTTGAGGATTTTGTTGACGAGGACACCGGGGAAGTTGTATCTATCGAACGAAACGAGGTAATACTCGACCGTGAAACAGTGGTCGAGAATGAACATATTGACACCATTATTGAGTCGGGAGCTAAGTCCATACTTGTTCATAAGGAAAATCAAACTTTTTCGGACTACGCTATTATATACAATACCCTGCAAAAGGATCCCTGCAACTCCGAGAAAGAAGCTGTAGTGTATATCTATAGGCAGCTGCGTAACTCTGAGCCTCCTGATGAGGCTACCGCACGTGATGTTATAGACAAGCTGTTCTTTTCGGATAAACGATATGATTTGGGCGAGGTTGGACGTTACCGTATTAACAAAAAGCTCAACCTTACAACCTCCCCCGATGTAAAGGTGCTTACGAGAGAAGATATCATTGAGATTATCAAGTACCTGATTGAACTTGTCAACTCCAAAGCAGAGGTTGACGACATTGACCATTTGAGCAACCGACGGGTTAGAACCGTGGGCGAACAGCTGGCTGCCCAGTTCAGCGTTGGGCTGGCAAGAATGGCCAGAACTATCCGTGAGCGAATGAACGTTAGGGACAACGAGGTGTTCACGCCTATTGACCTGATAAACTCTAAAACGCTTTCATCGGTTATTAACTCCTTTTTCGGCACAAACCAGCTGTCGCAATTCATGGATCAGACTAACCCGCTGGCCGAAATGACCCATAAGCGTCGTTTATCTGCACTTGGACCTGGTGGACTTTCCAGAGAACGTGCCGGTTTTGAGGTTAGAGACGTGCACTACACCCATTACGGCAGGTTGTGCCCCATCGAAACGCCTGAAGGCCCTAATATCGGGCTTATCTCTTCTCTTTGTGTTTACGCCCGAATAAACGATTTGGGATTCATTGAAACTCCCTACCGGAAGGTTGACGGCGGAACGGTGGGCATGAACGATGACGATGTAGTGTACCTGACTGCCGAGGAGGAGGAGGCCAAAATTATTGCCCAGGCAAATGCTCCTATTGGTGATGATGGTTCGTTTGTTGAATCCAAGGTAAAAGCTCGTTACGAAGGGGATTTCCCCCTGGCTGAAAGCGAATCAATCGACCTTATGGATGTTGCACCTAACCAAATTGCCTCCATTGCCGCTTCGCTCATTCCTTTTTTGGAAAATGATGACGCCAACCGTGCCCTCATGGGTTCGAACATGATGCGTCAGGCAGTTCCACTTCTAAAGCCCGAAACTCCGATTGTTGGAACCGGATTGGAAGGTAAAGTGGTGAGCGATAGTCGTGTGCAAGTTGTTGCCGAACAGGATGGCGTGGTGGAGTATGTTGACGCCAACGAGATTGTTGTAAGATATAACCGCTCGGAAGATGAAGTTTTTGTTAGTTTCGACCCCGAGCTTAAACGATATAGCTTACCAAAATTCAAGAAAACTAACCAAAATACATCTATTACCCTAACACCCATTGTTACCAAGGGCCAAATAATTAAAAAAGGCGATATCCTTACCGAAGGCTATGCTACTCGCAACGGAGAGCTCGCCCTTGGGCGAAACCTTAAGGTGGCCTTTATGCCTTGGAAGGGTTACAACTTTGAGGATGCCATCGTAATTAACGAACGGTTGATTAGGGATGATATGTTTACCTCCCTTCATATTGATGAGTACATCCTTGAGGTTAGGGATACTAAACGTGGAATGGAGGAGCTTACAGCCGATATACCAAACGTATCGGAAGAGGCTACTAAGAACCTCGATGAGAACGGGATGATCCGTATAGGCGCCAACGTGGTGCCTGGCGATATCCTTATCGGGAAGATCACCCCTAAAGGGGAGTCTGATCCCACTCCCGAGGAAAAACTGCTACGCGCAATTTTCGGAGATAAGGCTGGCGATGTGAAGGATGCCTCACTAAAAGCTTCCCCATCGCTTTACGGCGTGGTAGTTGACAAAATGCTTTTTTCAAGGGCTATTAAGGATGAAAAGGACCAGAAAAAATCCAAGTCAACTGAGAAAAGTAAGCTGGAAAAAATCGACAACGAGTTTAACCGTCAGGTTGCCGAGCTTCAAACCAAGCTGGTTGATAAGCTGTTTGTTCTTGTAAACGGGAAAACCTCGCAGGGCGTTGTGGATAATTTCAACCAGGAGCTCATTCCTCGTGGGGTGAAATTTACACATAAAATGCTTACCGAGATTGACTACATGAATGTTAACCCAAACAAATGGACAACCGATAAGGCTAAGAATGAGCTGATTAAAACTGTTATTCAGAATTACATTCTGAAGTGGAAGGAGATTGATGCGGAGTTTAAGCGCAAGAAGTTTAATGTAACCATCGGAGATGAGCTGCCTGCAGGAATTATGCAGCTAGCCAAAGTATTTATTGCCAAAAAACGCAAGTTAAAAGTGGGCGATAAGATGGCTGGCCGACATGGAAATAAGGGAATTGTGGCCAAGGTGGTTCGTGATGAGGATATGCCGTTCCTGGAGGATGGGTCGCCTGTCGATATAGTTTTGAACCCTCTAGGCGTTCCCTCCCGAATGAACCTGGGTCAGATTTACGAAACCGTTCTAGGTTGGGCAGGGCAAAAGCTGGGCGTTAGCTTTGCCACACCGATTTTCGATGGTGCAACTCTTGACGATATAACCGTGTACACCGAGAAGGCCGGCTTACCCCGCTTTGGTAAAACATACCTGTACGATGGGGGTACCGGCGAGCGCTTTGATCAACCTGCAACTGTAGGTGTAATCTACATGATGAAGCTCGGACACATGGTTGACGATAAGATGCATGCCCGTTCTATAGGCCCTTACTCCCTTATCACCCAGCAACCACTTGGTGGCAAGGCTCAGTTTGGCGGTCAAAGGTTTGGTGAAATGGAGGTATGGGCGCTGGAAGCTTTTGGGGCTTCCCACATCCTTCAGGAAATACTCACCATCAAGTCCGATGATGTGGTCGGTAGAGCTAAAGCTTACGAGTCAATTGTTAAGGGAGAACCAATGCCTGAACCCGGCATACCCGAGTCGCTCAACGTGTTGCTACATGAACTTAGGGGGTTGGGCTTAAGTATTAATCTTGACTAGCCCGATTGCACAGTTCTGGCTAAAGACTTTTTTTGCTGTCCAGCTGCATAACATAACTTTTAACTAGTTGAATATGTCGTTCAGAAAAGATAATAAGGCTAAGAGCAACTTCTCAAAAATCACTATCAGCCTTGCCTCACCCGAAGAAATACTGGAGCGGTCGAGCGGAGAAGTGCTAAAACCTGAAACGATAAATTACAGAACCTATAAGCCTGAGCGAGACGGGTTGTTTTGTGAAAGAATTTTCGGTCCCGTGAAGGATTACGAGTGCCACTGCGGAAAGTACAAACGCATTCGTTACAAGGGTATCGTATGCGACCGTTGCGGTGTTGAGGTTACTGAGAAGAAGGTACGCAGGGAGAGGATGGGGCACATCACACTTGTGGTTCCAGTGGCACATATCTGGTATTTTAAGTCGTTGCCCAACAAAATAGGCTACCTGCTTGGATTACCCTCCAAAAAACTGGAGTCAATAATCTACTACGAGCGTTACGTGGTGGTTAATCCTGGCATTAAAGCTGCTGATGGAGTCAAATACCTCGATTTCCTTACCGAAGAGGAGTATCTCGAAATTATTGATTCCCTTCCAAAGGATAACCAGCATCTTGACGATAACGATCCTAACAAGTTCATTGCCGGAATGGGAGCAGAAGCGCTTAATTTGCTCTTGTCCCGCCTAAACCTGGATGAGCTGTCATACGACCTTCGCAACAGGGCAAACACCGAAACATCCCAACAGCGTAAAAGTGAAGCGCTGAAACGCCTTCAGGTGGTAGAGGCCTTTCGGGAATCGGGCACCATAAACAAGCCGGAATGGATGATATTGAAGGTAATTCCTGTTATTCCTCCTGAGCTTCGTCCTTTAGTGCCGCTTGATGGAGGAAGGTTTGCCACTTCCGACCTGAATGACCTATACCGTAGGGTGATTATTCGTAACAACCGTCTGAAACGTCTTATTGAAATTAAAGCCCCCGAGGTGATACTTCGGAATGAAAAGCGTATGCTTCAGGAGGCAGTGGACTCGCTTTTCGACAACTCCCGCAAGTCAAACGCTGTTAAAACCGATGCCAACCGTCCGTTGAAATCACTGAGCGATAGCTTAAAGGGAAAGCAAGGTCGTTTCCGCCAGAACTTGCTAGGTAAACGAGTTGACTACTCAGCCCGCTCAGTAATTGTTGTTGGTCCCGAGCTGAAGATGCACGAGTGCGGTCTCCCAAAGGAAATGGCTGCAGAACTCTACAAACCATTTATTATCCGCAAGCTGATTGAAAGGGGCATTGTTAAAACGGTGAAGTCGGCCAAGAAGATTGTTGACCGGAAGGATCCTGTTGTTTGGGACATTCTGGAAAACGTTTTAAAGGGGCATCCCGTGCTACTTAACCGTGCTCCAACCCTTCACCGCTTGGGTATTCAAGCATTCCAACCCAAGCTGATTGAAGGTAAGGCAATTCAGCTTCACCCCCTTGCCTGCACAGCATTTAACGCCGACTTTGATGGCGACCAGATGGCAGTCCACTTGCCCTTGAGCAACGAGGCCATCCTGGAAGCACAAATTTTAATGCTCGGCTCACATAACATTCTCAACCCTGCCAACGGAGCGCCTATTACCGTTCCATCGCAGGATATGGTTCTTGGTCTTTACTACATCACCAAACCTAGAAAAGGCGTTAAGGGCGAGGGCTTAATTTTCTACTCGCCCGAGGAGGTAATAATTGCCTACAACGAGCATGCTGTTGACCTACATGCCATCATTAAGGTTCGGCTTATGTTACCCGATAAGAATGGGCAGCTGACCCCGCAGCTTGTTGAAACCACTGTTGGACGGGTTTTATTCAACCAGAATGTTCCTGCAGAAATGGGCTACATCAACGAGGTGCTAACCAAGAAGTCGCTTCGCGATATAATTGGTGCTGTTTTGAAGAAAGCCGGCACGGCTAAGGCTGCCAAGTTCCTCGACGACATAAAGGATATGGGATACTACATGGCCTTTAAGGGTGGACTTTCATTCAACCTCGACGATGTGGTTATACCCCCGGAAAAAGCCCAGCTTATTGAGGAGGGCTATGCCCAGGTTGATGACGTTATGGCCAACTACAACATGGGTCTGATTACCAATAACGAGCGGTACAACCAAATTATTGATATCTGGACACATACTAACGCCAAGCTTACCCTTACCCTGCTAAAAACCCTTTCGGAGGACAACCAGGGCTTTAACTCCATCTACATGATGCTTGATTCTGGAGCCAGGGGTTCGAAGGAGCAGATACGCCAGCTTGGAGGTATGCGTGGCCTGATGGCCAAGCCTCAAAAGTCGGGATCGGTGGGAAACGAAATCATCGAGAACCCCATTCTATCGAACTTTAAAGAGGGGCTATCCGTGTTGGAGTACTTCATCTCTACTCACGGTGCACGTAAGGGTTTGGCCGATACCGCTCTGAAAACAGCCGATGCCGGTTACCTTACCCGAAGGTTGGTTGACGTATCGCAGGATGTTATTATTACCGAGAACGATTGTGGAACGTTACGTGGTTTGGTAGCTACTGCTATCAAGAAGAATGAGGATGTGGTGGAAACCCTTTACGAGAGAATTCTTGGAAGAACTACCGTTCATGATGTATTCCACCCGTTAACCGGTGAGCTTATTGTGGCTGCAGGCGAGGAAATAACCGAAGAAATTGCCTCCATTATTGAAGATTCACCAATTGAACAGGTCGAAATTCGATCGGTACTCACATGCGAGTCGCGAAAGGGTGTATGCTCCAAGTGCTACGGTCGTAACTTGGCCACCGGTCGCATGGTGCAAATTGGAGAAGCTGTTGGCGTTATTGCCGCCCAGAGTATTGGAGAACCCGGTACCCAGCTTACACTTCGTACATTCCACGTTGGGGGAACGGCTTCCAATATAATTTCCGATTCTAAAATTATTGCCCGCTTTGATGGCAGAGCCGAAATTGAAGAGCTCAAAACTATTACCACAGAGGATGAACTCGGCCAACCGTACAGCATTGTAATTGGCCGTCTGGCTGAAATGCGTATAGTTGACCTGAATACCGGTATAACCCTTTCTACCCACAACATTCCCTACGGATCGAAACTTTACATTTCAAACGGCGATACCATAAAGAAGGGTCAGCTTATCTGCGAGTGGGATCCATGGAACGCTGTGATTGTTTCAGAGGTTTCGGGTAGGGTTGAATTCGACGCCCTTATCAAGGAGGTTACCTTCAGGGAGGAATCCGATGAGCAAACCGGATACCGCGAAAAGGTTATTATCGAAACCCGCGATAAGAGCAAAAACCCCGCCGTTAAAATTACCGACGAAAAGGGCGAAGGCATTAGGATGTACAACCTGCCAGTTTCTGCCCACGTTGTTGTTGACGAGGGTACAGTTATAAGAGCGGGTGATATTGTTGCTAAGATTCCTCGCGCAATGGGGAAATCAGGCGATATTACCGGAGGTTTGCCAAGGGTAACCGAGCTCTTTGAAGCACGAAATCCTTCTAACCCTGCAATTGTTTCAGAAATTGACGGTGAAGTTACCTTTGGTAAGGTGAAAAGAGGTAACCGTGAAATTATGGTTACCTCCAAAACCGGAGAGGTTAAGAAATACTTGGTTCCACTCTCCAAGCAAATACTTGTTCAGGAAAACGACTATGTGAAAGCTGGAATGCCTCTTTCCGACGGAGCTATTACTCCAACTGATATTCTTGCCATAAAAGGTCCAACGCAGGTTCAGGAGTATATTGTTAATGAGGTTCAGGAGGTTTACAGGCTTCAGGGGGTTAAAATCAACGACAAGCACTTCGAGGTTATTGTACGCCAGATGATGCGCAAGGTTGAAATTGACGACCCTGGCGATACTCGATTCCTTGAAAAACAGGTGGTTGATAAGTGGGAGTTTCTTGAAGAGAACGACTATATCTTCGATAAGAAGGTGGTTATCGATCCCGGAGACGCTCCTAACTATAGACCTGGACAAATTATTACTGCCCGGATGCTTAGGGATGAAAACTCTGCCCTGAAACGTAAAGACCTAAAGCCCATTCAGGCTAGGGATGCTATCCCTGCAACTTCAAGCCAGGTGCTGCAAGGAATCACACGTGCTGCACTGCAAACCAACAGCTTCATGTCTGCCGCTTCGTTCCAGGAAACCACTAAGGTTTTGAATGAGGCTGCTGTAAGGGGTAAGGTTGATAACCTTGAAGGGCTAAAGGAGAATGTGATCTGTGGACACCTTATCCCTGCCGGCACTGGGCTTAGAGAGTTTGACAGAATAATAGTTTACTCAAAGGATGAGCATGAGTTTGTTGAAAAAGCAGGTAAGTCGGTTTCGCTTACGAGCAACGACTAGCCATAGCAAGAAAATATCTTTAAAAGGGTTGGCTTTACTGCCAACCTTTTTTTGTCCTTCCTCCAGCAGTATAATCTAAGCTAAAAGTTGCTGGCTGCTTTCATAATATTGAAGCACCCATATATGGGCAAGCGTTACCTTCAATTTCGGCGAAGCCCAAATATGGTTGCTCCATCAGCTCCACCCCCATACTTATGAGATATGAGTCAATGTACTTGTCATCAGAAACCTAAATAAATTATGCAGGGATTGAATGCTGCATAACGGAAACGAGTTAACGTTGGTTTAAAAATTTTACCAAAGTAAAGGCCACTATCACCGATGCTAATCTTTGCCGAATTTGAAAAAATTACTAACTTTCCGTTCTAAAAATTAATAATAATACGCCATGCCTGAAAAAATGAATCCTATCAATATTGAGATTAACGATGAAATTGCCCAGGGTATATACTCAAACCTAGCGGTGATAACCCATTCATCTTCAGAATTCATTATTGACTTTGTGCGGGTTATGCCCGGTATCCCTAAGGCTCAAGTTAAGTCAAGAATTGTGCTAACTCCCGATCATGCCAAGAGGTTAATGCTGGCCCTGCAGGAAAACATTGGTAAGTTTGAAGCTGCAAATGGAACCATTAAGCTACCTGAGGGGAGTGAGGGTATGCCGCCATTCCCAATAAATTTCGGAGGTAAGGGGGGCGTTGCCTAGTGTTTGTTGGCATTGGCATTCTTTGTGCATATATTACTGAAATACAGTAGTTTAGATTGATATTTTAATTTCAGGAGTTTGGTTCACCTGAATAAATGTTGTAGCGGAATACTATTTTCTAAACAGGTATTCACGTTTACTTTCAAACTTATATACATATTTGTTGGGCAAGATAAAAGTAAAATTTACTATGAAGAAGTTTGCAGATTATACCCTAATGGCATTGCTGGCCGGTATGCTGGCATGTAGCAACAACAACGAGCAACTGGTTACTTCCCCATCGGGAGAAGTGAAGGTAATTTTCAGCCTCACTGCCGATAAACAGCCCTCTTACAGGGTTTACTTTAAAGACTCTCCTGTGATTGAGACCTCAACACTTGGATTCGATTTCAAGGATGCCCCATCGCTGTCCAAGGGGATGAGAGTTGATAGCGTGTTGAGTAATGAGTTTAACGAAACGTGGGAGCTGCCGTGGGGCGAGCAACGGCTTGTGAAGAATCATTACAACGAGATGAAAGTTTTCCTGTCGGAGAAAAAATCACCAAACCGCCACTTTGCGGTTACATATAGGGTTTACGACGATGGAATAGGATTTCGTTACGAATTTCCCCAACAGGAAAGTATGGGCGATGTAACAATCACCGATGAAAATACACAGTTTAAGCTAACCGGCGACCATTTGTGCTGGTGGGAGCCCGGCGACTGGGATATATATGAGCATCTATATAACACAACTTCGTTTAGCAAGATTGACGCCACCAAAAAGCGAAACCATCGCGATTTGGCACAAACCTACATTCCGGAAAACGCCGTAAATACTCCTGTAACCATGAAAACTAGCCAGGGGCTATACCTTAGCTTTCACGAAGCCGCTGTTAATAACTATGCCGGAGTAACCTTAAAAGTTGATACGGTTAACTACTCCATGACAACTGAGCTGGTTGGCAACGATTCTGGAGTTAAGGTGGTTACCAAAACACCCTTTAACACTCCCTGGCGTATGATTCAGCTTGCCGAAAAACCTGGTGATTTGATAGAATCAAGGCTGATACTTAACCTGAACGAGCCCAACAAGCTGGGCGATGTATCATGGTTTAAGCCCACGAAGTACGTTGGTATATGGTGGGAGATGCACCTGGGAAAATCAAGCTGGGATATGGCCAGTGGGAAGCATGGGGCAACTACTGCAAATGCTAAACGATATATAGACTTTGCCGCTAAGAATAATATCGGAGCCTTACTTGTAGAGGGTTGGAATACCGGTTGGGAGCACTGGATTGGATTTGATGATAGGGAGGGAGTTTTTGACTTCGTAACCCCCTATCCGGACTACAACCTCAAGGAGGTGGTTGAGTATGGCCGCAAGAAGGGTGTTGATCTGATTATGCACCACGAAACATCATCGGCGGTTACCACCTACGATAAGCAGCTCGATACCGCCTTTGCCCTAATCAGCAGCCTGAACCTCCACATGGTTAAAACAGGATACGTAGGGAAGATAATACCCAAAGGAGAGTACCATCATGGGCAGTGGATGGTTAACCACTACCGAAGGGTTCTTGAAGTGGCCGCAAAGCACAAGGTTGCCGTTGATGTTCATGAACCGTTTATGGCAACAGGCGAGCGCAGAACATATCCAAACTTCGTTTCTCAGGAGGGATTCCGGGGACAGGAGTTCAACGCATGGTCGAGCGATGGGGGAAATCCTCCTGAGCATTTAGCTATTATTCCCTTCACCTGCCTGCTGGCCGGACCTATGGACTATACACCGGGAATCTTCAACACCAAGCTGAAACCCTACAAACCCAACAACCAGGTAAATAATACACTGGCACAGCAGCTTGCCCTTTATGTAGTCATCTACAGCCCAATTCAAATGGCTGCCGATTTGCCTGAGAATTATGAAAACCATCCTGCATTCCAGTTTATCCGTGATGTGGGTGTAAACTGGGAGCAAACCAGGGTGCTTAACGGTGAAGTTGGCGATTATGTTACCATTGCCCGTCAGGAACGCGGAACAAACCGTTGGTTTATTGGTGCGGTAACCGATGAGAATTCAAGGGAGCTCAGCGTTAAGCTGGATTTTCTGGAGCCGGGTAAAAAGTATTCAGCAACTCTTTACCTTGATGCTCCTGATGCCCATTGGGATAAGAACCCCTCGGCATACGAGATAAAGAAAATGGAGGTTGACAGCAGCACAGAGTTAAACCTGTATTTAGCACCAGGAGGTGGAGCGGCAATTTCGCTTTTCCCGCTATAAGTGAGGGTTGAAAATAAAATATCAGAAGAGTCCCCGGCCAGTAACCGGGGATTTTTTTTAATGTTTGAAGGTATGGTGTCGTGCGGGGATTACGAGGCGATTTCTTATCAAGGTACACCAACCTTTTTTACGAGCCACGAACTCTCGCAAACCTCTGAAACCCGCATGCACTATACCATGGGTTGTATGCTGGCGGTTTTTAATCTTCAATTATTTTTATATCAAATGTTCTAATATTTCTTGCTTTAAAATCAGCAATTGGAATATCATTTGGAGCTGGTTTATAAATCATGGTTGAATCATAATCAAATACTCCCTTAAATTCAATTTTTAAGTTGTCCATGTGAAATTTATTATCGAGATATTTGTCAAAATAATACGTCGTATCGTTATTGCTTTTTATGCCTATCAACCATTGATAACTCCCTCTCGTTGCCACAAAGTTTTTAATAAATCCATGTTGATTAATTATTGTCCGTTCATTAAAATCAACGGTCTCATTTGAATCAATTTGAAACGTGTTTATATATGTCCCTTAGATTTTCATTGCAAATGCAACTTTTTGGGGCGTTAGTTTAAGGGGCAAACGAAAAAAAACTAACTTTTCAAGAACGAGAGAGAAAGTGCTGGGCTTTCCCTCGTCGTTCCTGACGGTTAAATGGCTATCTTCGCCCCCTAAATCTCCCCAGAAATAAGTTGCAGGATGGGACACTTAACGCAAGAACAAAGGTACACTATTTCGCAGATGTTGGGAAACGGGTACAAAAAAATTGAGATAGCCAGGGTCGTTGGGGTTGACAAGAGCACCATTACCCGGGAAATTAAGCGTAACGCCGACGGGCGCAATGGCGTTTACCGGTATGGGTTAGCCCAGCGCAAGGCCGAGGATCGAAAGCGGACAAAGCCACATGCCGTGGTGCTCACCCCCGAGGTAGCAGCCTACATTGAGCGGCGGCTTATCCAGGATCGATGGCTGCCCGAGCAGATTTCAGAACGGGCGAAGCTGGAGGGTGTTGGCTGCGTGTCCACCACTACCATCTACCGGCACATCGCTGCGGACAGAAAGGCTGGGGGTGCGCTGCACAAGTACCTTCGGCGGCATAAGCCCTACCGCAAGCTCAAGGGTAGATACACCGATGGCAGGGGAACCATCCGTAACCGTAGGGATATCAGCGAGCGCCCACCGGAGGTGGATGCCAAGGCCCGCTTTGGCGACCTTGAGGTGGACACCGTCGTGGGGGCTAACCACAAGGGTGCTCTTCTGACCATAAACGACAGGCTTACCGGGTATCTCTGGATTAGAAGGCTAGAGGGTAAGAACGCCACCGAACTGGCCGGGAAGGCCGTGGAGGCCCTCATGCCGTGGAAGGTTTGGCTCCAAACCATTACCTCGGATAACGGAAAAGAGTTTGCCGAACATGAAAAAATGGCCGGTGATTTAAATATTTTGTTTTTCTTTGCAAGGCCATACCACTCCTGGGAAAGGGGGGCCAACGAGAATGCTAATGGGCTCATTCGGCAGTTCTTTCCTAAGAAAACATCTTTTGAAAACATCACAGATGAGCAGGTGCAATGGGTGGAAATGATTCTAAACAACAGGCCAAGAAAGCGTTTAGGATTTTTAACACCCAAAGAGAAGCTAGATCAAGTATTGTTTAACAAAAAAGTTGCATTTGCAGCTTAAATCTACCATTTAAATACAAACTCTTGGATGAAAGTTGCTTCTTTGCCTGATAAAGGAAGAGAAGGTTCCATTGCATTTTCTATTAACGGTAAAGGATATGTTTGTTTAGGTTATCAAGCCACTGGAGAATATTTCAATGATCTTTACGAATATGATCCCGAGTCTGATAGATGGACGAAAAAGAGCAATTTCCCTGGCAATACTAAATATTACTCATTGTGTCTTGTGATTGATAATAAGGCATATATTGGCCTTGGACTTGATGTAAATATTTCTTTATCCCAGTTTTGGGAGTATGATCCTGCTTGCGATAGTTGGACTCAAAAAGCAAGTTTTGGAGGAGGAACACGTATGGGTGCTACAGGTTTTTCTATTGGGAATAAAGGCTATGTTGGGGGAGGAACACTTTCTTGGGCAAATGACCCGCTTAACGACTTCTGGGAATATGACACAACTACAGACACATGGAAAAGAATTGCGGATTTCCCAGGAGTAAATAGGGCTTGGGCTTCTGGTTTTACAATTAATAATAAAGGTTATGTTGGAGCTGGGTCATGGGTAAATAATTATTATAATGATTTTTGGCGTTACGATCCTATAGATAATAAATGGATAAGAATTGCAGACATAACATACGAAAGAAGGGTATCTAAATTTTTTATAATTGATAATATTGGATATTCATATTCTGGGGGAGTATCTGTAAACGATAATTTTATAATATTCAACCCTAATTTTTAAATTCGTATGAAAAAAATAATATCCATTATACTATTGAGTATGCTTTACTTTACAACAAATGCTCAATTAATTGATAATAGAATAGATTTATCCCTTGGGGTTGGTTATATTTCTTTTTTTGGTGATAGAAAAATTAAAGAAGATAATTTCATATCTCCATCATTATACCCTAACTATAGTGATTTGAGGGAGTTGTCTTTTAAAGTGTTGGTAAAGCAAAATAAACTCTATAGTTTAGGGTTAAGTTTAAACAGTTTAGATGCATCTGGATGGAAGAATAGCGGATCTTCATTATACGATAACTCTAAAATCAAACAGGTCGGATTGTCCCCAGTGATGCAAATTCATACTAAATTTACTGAAATAGGAGTCTTTAATCGAATCAAGATATTTTTGGAAATTGCCCCCACCATTGGATTGTCTGAACTCGCACTTTCAAACCCATTATTTGATATTCAGGATCAAAATGGTTCGGTACCTCAACCTATGGATAGCCGAGATCTATTCTATGGAATAAAAAGCAACGTAGGTTTTGAATTGTCGTTAACAAGGGCATTTGGACTATATTTTTCATATTCCATTCAGCAGAACTGGGTAAAATCTAAACTTTACAACGACAGCAAATTCTCATACTCAAATTTAGGTTTAGGGTTAGTTGTTCGGTTAGAAAAAAATAAACGTTTTTACTACTAATATTGCTATGAAAAAAGAAATATTCGTTCTTTTCGCATTTCTATTTATATCAACCTTGGGCTATGCTATACAAGAAATGGTCTACAAAACTGATAATAAAATTATTTACGGCATCTGCTTTACCCACAAAGGAGGAGCTCTTGGAATTGCTGATAATAATACCATCAAAGTTTATTCTACAAAAGACAATAAATTGCTAAATGAATTTAAGTATGGTCATAAAAGGCAAATATTAACCATTGATATTTCAAAAGACAGCACACTACTCGTAAGTGGTGGCAAGGATAGCACAATAGTTATATGGGACTTTGTCAATAACAAAATACTAAAATCTCTTTCTTACCAAAAAGGAATAATCACATCAGTTCGTATATCACCTGACAAAAGATACTTGATATCAGGAGGTACAGATAAAAAGGTTTTTCTTTATGATATTGAGAAGGACGAAGTAATTCATGAATTTTCCGATCATTCCGATGATATTACTTCGGTCAAATTTAGCCCTGACGGGAAGTTAATTGCATCAGCAAGTGGTGATGGGTTAATTAATATTTATGATACTGAAAACTTCAAATTAATAACATTTCTAAATGGGCATAGAAGTTGGGTGAGAGATATTTCTTTCAGTAGAGATAGTACAAAGCTAATTTCTTGTGGTGACGATTCACGAATAATTACATGGAATATTTCTGATTTAAATAGAATAGCAATTGTAGAATCCTCAAGAAAAGGTTTTAACTGGCTCCTGAGTGTAGACCTAAATGAAGATAGTAAAACGTATGTATCAGGAGGTATTGATGGCAAAATAAGAATTGTGACAAAATTTGGGAACTATACTGCAAGAATAAGAAAACCGATAAATAAAGTAATATTTAAACCGAATGAGGGTTCATTTCTAAAAGTTGCAATAGCAACTAGAGGAAAAGGAGTAATTCTAATTGATGCAATGGATATGTAATTAGAATCAATTGCAAAAAACATTTTATGAATACTCAATATTATACCTAAGAACACTGCATTTGATGCATATCATTGAAAACCAAACTGTATGAATCTTTGAATTTTTCAATGCAATTTCCTAACGAGGATAGCTGTATGTAAAGTCAAGTGGAAAGAGTATAGAGAAAAGACTGGGTGGTTTGCCTTAGGTGTGGAAGCAAAGAGCACTACTGGGAATCAGATAAAGAGAGCTATGTGTTTTAACCCTAATTATCCGAGCATTTTTGTTACAATTTTCAAAGCATTTAACCCCAGCTGGTTTGAGGTAGTAAAAAGAAAAAGACGAATAGTGTTTGGCGGCGGTTGCACCGCCGTCAGGCTATCAAATGTAGGCTCAGCCTGCAAGGATATATTGAACATAGGCTTTAGCCTAAGCCGAACACCGCTACCGCAAGAACCAACCCGCCACCCGGCGGGGAACTCGCCGTAGGCTACCGAGCCGTTTTTTGCAAGCTCGCCAAAGGCAACCCTGCAGCAGGGAAGTTTCTTTGATGTGTTTGGCTTAGCCAAAGTTAAAGATGCTAAATGGCAATAGATTTTTAATTGCGGTCAGGAGATCGCCATATTGTCTAGACTAAGTCGCAGGCTACGCCGAGCGAGGAATTTACACCCATGTAATACAAAAAGTTCACAAAAAATTCAATCACCGTTGATAATTTTAAAAATATATTTTTAATTTTAAGACGACATATATAGTACACCTCCATAGAGCCAAAAAGTGTACAGTATATTCCATTTTGGGTTTATATATCCACCTTTTAGGCGGGGAAAGTTGTATATGTAAACGAGTTGGAGGTAAGCTGTAAAAATGATAACGACAATGGTAAATATGCTGCGAAAGTAAAAAAAGA